>Ga0078972_1007899_pt1 | contig 23009 bp, 21 predicted proteins | sample YelNatPaOPGAMG01_FD_67568 | JGI IMG/M metagenome (GOLD analysis project Ga0078972, IMG submission 67568) | Hot spring thermophilic microbial communities from Obsidian Pool, Yellowstone National Park, USA - OP-RAMG-01 (SPADES assembly) (version 2) | ecosystem: Environmental > Aquatic > Thermal...
AAGCAGTAGGAGGCAACCCTGATGACGTGGTTTCTGCACAGGCGGCAATAGCCATGATGGCAGCAGCATTCGACATACATGACGACATTATAGACAAATCTAAAGTTAAGCACAAAATACCTACAGTTTACGGTAAATTTGGTGCCGGAATAGCACTTCTTCTAGGCAATGCGTTCTTGATAGAGGGTTTCAAGCTTTTCGTTGATTCAACAGCAATTTTGGCGAAAGAAAAAAGTAGAGAAGCGCTTGAAGCATTTAAGAAACTGATTTTTGAAGTTGGCAATGCTCATGCCATGGAAATTGGCTTGAAAAAAAGAAAAAGTATTGCTCCAAATGATTACTTAAAGGTGATCGAAATGAAGGCTGCAGGAATAGAGTTGGACATGCAATTAGGCGCGCTATTTGGCGGAGGAAAAGATGCAGAAGTTGAGCTTTTGGCAAGATTAGGAAGAATTATTGGAATATTAGTTTTACTTCGGGAAGAATTTATCGATATTTTCGAAATTGAAGAGCTTTGTCAACGAATTCTCGTCAACGATTTACCCATTCCACTATTATTTGCAATGCAGAACCGCAAAGCAAAAAGAAAAGTTAGTGCACTTATTTCAAAGCCTAAGATAACACAGGATGATGTTGCTGAGCTAGTTGATTGTACACTTGAAGCAATAACCGTTGTGAGACTTAAAGAGAAAATGCAAATCTTAATAGAAGATGGTGCAAAGCTTGCTAGATGTTTACCTAATCACAGACTAAGAAAACATCTCCAAACTGTTCTGTCTTTAATGCTTGAAGATTTATAGCTTTCAGGCAATGACGCGAACTGGAATATCTCTCTTTTTCAACCTTTTAACTGATGCTCTTTTCATCTCTTCTCCCTCTCTGTGTGTTATTGTAGAACATATCTACTTATAAGCTTTATTGTTGAACAGAAATACAGAATAGTAATTAAGAAAGTTTTTATCTTCAAATAGTGCATTTTTACTGAGTTTAGAATATGATTTTGATAAGCGCGGTTCAAGAGAAAATTGCTTGGAAGGAGGTTGCACCATCGATTCTTTTAGTGCTCAACAGTTTCGTTTGGTATATAATAACCTACGTTGCTTTCTGCACAACTGTAAATGGACTAGAACTGCTTGAAACGGAAAAATTGAACTTGTTCGCCACGTACTTTTTTGGCGTTGCAGCTTCCGCAATGTTTGGTTCGAAATTTTTTCCGCGTGCACGTATCAAGTCTCTATGTTTATGGTTGTTTATGGGAGCAGTTGCAACATTACTTTTAATTACAGTTTCTGGTAATGATATGTGGGCTAATGTTTTGTTTGCTCTTTTTTTGGGCGTTTCGATTGGAATAGGATTACCTTCCTGTTTAAGCTATTTTGCTGATTCAACATGCATTGAAAATCGCGGTTTCATAGGAGGGATAACCTGGAGTGGTGTGGGATTTGCCGTCCTATTTTTTACTTTTTTAATGAATGTACTTGGACTATGGGCGGCAATTATTTTTCTAACACTCTGGCGGCTTTTTGGTGGTTTTAGCTTCCTTTTTCTGACCAAAAGAAATAAGATATTTGATGTGCAAAAATCCACGAGCTATTTAGAACTTGTTTGCAAAAGAGACATATTGTTGTACTTGTTTCCATGGGCAATGTTTTCCATCATAAATTTTGCGGAAGTGCCACTTTTGGAAAGGGTATTTGGTGCGGAATCTTTTACTTTTGTGGGACTTGTGGAATTTATCTTTATAGGGATATTTGCAATCGTTGGCGGTATTCTTGCAGATGTTGTAGGAAGAAAGCGTGTAGTTATTACGGGTTTTGTTATGGTTGGTATCGAATATGCTGTACTGAGTGTTTTTTCTGTTTCACCAACTACCTTATATGTGTTTATGACCCTTGACGGTATAACGTGGGGGCTCTTCTTTTCTGTGTTCTTTATGTCTATTTGGGGGGATCTTGGCGAAGGTTATGAGAAAGAAAAGTATTATGCTTTGGGCGGTCTTCCTTTCCTTCTCGCGAATTTCGTTTCTATTCTAATTAGTCCTTATGTAAGTGTTATTTCTCCGACGGCGGCTTTTTCTTTTGCAAGCTTCTTCCTTTTCTTGGCTGTGATTCCTTTGATGTATGCTCCTGAGACTTTACCTGAAAAGCACGTTAGAGAGAGGGAGCTTAGGAGTTATATAGAGAAGGCTAAGAAAATTAAGGAAAAGTTTACCTAGCCTTTTGGCAAACCTTTCTTTTTAATGGTGGCGCGCTGGCATGTTCTTTCACGTGTTTTTAACTACTGAATGTAATCTTGAGTGTCGTTACTGTTTTGGCGAGGCACTAAAAGATGCGGTCAGCAATTTCAGCTTCTTTAAAAATATCGACTATTCCCTGCCTAAAAAGATAGGTTATGACGTGAAGTTGCTAAAGCATTTTTGCGAGCTGGACCCAAAGTGTGTTCTGATTTTTTATGGTGGTGAACCCCTTCTTTGCTTGGATGATGTTAGGCGTATTATGGACCGCGTTACGGCAAGGCATTTTGTTCTTCAGACTAATGGTTTGCTTCTTGACCGCTTGGAACCAGCCTATGTTAATCGTTTTAGTGTTATTCTCGTATCTGTGGATGGAGATGAAGCTTTAACGGATTATTATCGTGGGCGTGGGGTTTTTCGTAGGGTTGTTGACAATTTGAGGTTGATTAGGCGCAATGGCTTCAATGGCGAGGTTATTGCTCGTATGACTGTCATGGAGGAAACTGACATTTACAAGCAGGTACTGTGGCTGCTGAGCAATAATGAGTTTTCTTTTTCTTCTGTTCATTGGCAACTTAACGCTGGGTTTTGGAGCGATTTTGAAAGGCGAAACTTTAAGGGGTGGAGCGAGGAAAACTATAATCCTGGAATTCGCCATCTCGTCAAGTTTTGGGTTGACCAAATGGAGAAGCAAGGCGTGGTTTTGAGGCTTTATCCTTTTCTGGGCGTGGCCCAGTCTCTTTTGTTTGGTGAGGAGAAAGCGCTTTTGCGTTGCGGCGCCGGGTGGATAAATTATGCCATACAGACGGATGGGCATATCGTGCCTTGTCCAAGCATGTGGGGTATACGGGACTTCTATTTGGGGCATATAAGCACTGCGAATCCTCTTGGGCTTAGGAAGGTTTTTGTTGGCGAGCCTTGCATAAGCTGCAGAATATTCAATGTTTGCGGTGGCAGATGCCTATATGCAAACGTTACAAAGCGGTGGAGCCCGGAAGCCTACAGACTCGTTTGCAAAACCGTGGAGAACATGATAGAAGCCATAAACAGCGAGCTGCCAAGAATTAGGGGGCTTATTAAGGCTGGAAGGGTGAAAGCTGAAGATTTTGAGTTTATGAAATATGTAGGCTGCGAAATCATCCCTTAAGCACATGCATTCGATGAAATGAAAAGTTACTTGATGAGAAGCGGAAAAACCAAAAGCGCTACTACTCAAAGACACAACTATAATTTGATTCCACAAGGCGGATGCAGTAGCGACTGGGAAGAACCAGTCAAATAGAGAAAGAGAGCGGAATTTCTAGAGCTTTTTATAGACCATGTCTCTTTCCCTTACGCGCTGAGCAACCTTTAAGCCTATGCTTTGCCCAGCTTCGGCTCTCTGAACATTCTGATGCTCAATCTGCATCGATTCCACGACTTGTTCGAAGTCCGTTGTTGGTCCCTTTATGGCTATGCGGTCTCCGACAGCCAATGGTGCTGTAAGTTCAATCACCGCAACGCTGATTTTTGAGAAGAAGTGGGTTACTCGTCCAACTTCAACGATGTTTTCTTCATTCAATCTTTCATCTCCTAACAAAATAATTGCTATTTCAACATAAATAATTTATCAGCAAACAACGCCTCTCAAATAGGTGCAGAAGGCTTCGACGACCTTAACATTCAACGTTTTGCCAAAAACGTCAGCATTGCCTTTAACCACGACTGGCTTGTATGCAAAGTTTCGTCCAACCCAAGTGCCGGAAACCTTTCCAACCTCATCGACCAAAATTTCGCCAGCCCATCCAACCCAACGGCGGTTCCCCTCAAGAGCCATTTTCCGCGCAATATTTGCTGCTAATTGGCTTCTGCGCTTAACCTCGTTTAAAGGCACAAAATCCTTTTCCATCCTTGCGGCGGCAGTTCTTGGTCTGGCAAAAAACTTTGAAACGTTAACTATGTCTGGCTTAACTTCCTCGATTAGCTGAAGAGTTCTTTTGAAAGCTTCTTCGTTTTCTCCTGGAAAGCCACATATGACGTCAGTTGCTATCGTAATTTCTGGGATGCCTTCTCTAAAGGCTTTCACTATTTTCTTGAAGTCTTCAGCTGTGTAGAACCTTCGCATGCGCTGCAGAACTTGGTCGTCGCCACTTTGAACTGGCAAATGGACAAACTTAAATATTTTCTCATCTTTGAAGACCTCAACTAACTCGTTTAGGATAGCCTTCACCATGTTTGGGGTCATCATGCCAACGCGCATCTTGAAGCCCCCATCAATATTGCAAATTGCCCTAAGCAGTTTTGCAAGGTTTGCGCCCAAATCCAATCCGTAACACGCAACATCTTGCGAGGTTATCCAAAACTCCCGCACACCCAGAGACAAATCTCGCTTAATTCTATCAACTATTTCGCCTACACCATAACTTCTCAGATGCCCCCTAGCGAAAACTACACAACAGTAGGCGCATGAGCCCAAACAACCATAATTTATTGGGATAATGCTCACCACCGGATTTGCGGGTCTTCTTGGCAGGCTCAAGTCTGGCTTGGCAACTAAAGAGTCTTTTAAGGCGACTACTTTTTCTCCGCTCAATACGCGCTGGACAACTTCGACAACTTCTTTTCCAGCTGCTGGTCCAATAACTCCGTCAAAGCGTGTCTCTTTGGCTAGCCTTTCAAAGTTGATGAGTGGTAGGCACCCAGTAACAACAAGCTTTTTGCTTCTTGGAACACGCTTTAAGAGCTCAATCATGCGGTTTTCTGTTGGTCCCTTAACGGCGCATGTGTTATAAATCACAATATCAGCCTCTGAAGGAGAATCAACTAGCTCGTAGCCAGCCTCCGCTAGGCTACCGGCTAAAGTCTCACCGTCAGCCACATTTGAGGAGCAGCCAAAGCTTCTAATGAAAACTTGCATTCTACCCATTACAATACATTAAATGCTTCAAAAAGGGATAAAAACGTAGAGGTTTCCAGCAGGCGAAATTTACACATATTTGAAAGGGGGATGCCATAATCCTTAAAAAGGCAACATCGAACATAATTGAATCATAATTATAACATATTATATACAACTATAGGAAGCCCCGAAGCGATTTTTATGCCACCAGGGGGAGATGCGATGAAATTAATCACCATATATTTGCCTGAACCTTATATCAAGATGTTAGACCAGCTTGTGAATGAAAAGTATTATCCAAATAGGGCTGAAGCGATTCGCGTTGCTATACGCGACTTAATTAACGGTGAGATTGAACGCAGAAAAAGGGTTGACTAGAATGAGCCCAAATGAACATGTGCTCAAGTATGCTTTGCAGGGCTCGGGTGCGGAAGGGGTCCCATTAGCGGACAACTGCCACATAGCGGTTGTTGGCGTTGGCGGAGCTGGAAATAACACTTTGACGAGGCTTATGGAAATGGGCATAGCCGGAGCGGAGTGCATTGCAGTAAACACTGACGCAATCCACCTGAGGATTTCAAAGGCGCATAAAAAGTTCTTGATAGGTGAAAAGCTTACTCGTGGACTTGGGGTTGGTGGAGACCCAAAGCTTGGTAAAGCTGCCATCGAAGAGTCAAGAAAGCAGATTGAAGAGTTGCTTTCCGGCGTTGATATAGTTTTCATAACTGCTGGTTTAGGTGGTGGCACTGGAACCGGAGCGGCGCCTGTTATTGCCGAGATTGCGAAGCGAAAGGGCGCGGTAACCGTTGGTGTTGTAACCACGCCGTTTAGAATTGAGAGGGGGCGAATTGAGTATGCAGCGTTTGCTTTGAATGAGATGCGTAGGCACTGCGACACTGTTGTCGTCATAGATAACAATAAATTGATGCAGCTTGTGCCGCAGTTGCCAATAAACGAGGCTTTTAGAGTTGCAGACCAGGTTTTGGCGAACATGATTAAGGGAATTGTTGAAACAATTTCAGCGCCGAGCCTAATCAACCTTGACTTTGCAGACTTCAAAACCATCGTTAAGCGTGGAGGCGTAGCCATCATCGGCGTTGGCGAGTCAGACGCCCCAAACAGGGCTGAGGAAGCCGTGCGAAACGCGTTAAGAAGCCCACTTTTAGACGTGGATTATGCTGGTGCAACTGGAGCATTGATCCACGTTACAGGAGATACGCAGATGACGATTGAAGAGGCAAACCGTGTAGGTGAAATAGTCACGGAAATGATGGACCGCGATGCGCTTGTAATTTGGGGTGCAAGAGTTAATCCAGAAGAGAACGGCAAACTTAGGGTAACCCTAGTCATGACAGGCGTGAACTCGCCGCATATCCTAAGCGGTTTTGGAACAATTTCGCCGCAGCTTTTCAATTTAGAGCCATATGCAGAGCCGGAAAAACCGCTTAACATTAAACTTGACCTTTACCAGATGGAAAATTTTTAACCAGCCCACATTTTCTAAACTCAAATTTTCTTAAAGCGTAGCATCACTCTTCTTAGCCTTAAATGCAACGGAATCGCCATTCCAAAGGGTTTACAAAAGCCTCTTGTTAAAGCTTCGATCGTACTTGAAATTTCCGGCTCAGCGTCAATAATCGTGTAGGCATAGCCTATTTCTGGAGCATAATGGGCATCGCTTCCAGCAACCTGCGGAATTCTAAGGCTTGATGCAATTTTCATGGCTCGTTTTACGGCGTATCTAAATGGGAAAGCCGAGGAGTTTATCACTTCCACAGCATCGAATTTCGCATTAACATGTTTTCCTAAACTGTCCCAGAATAAGGCTGTGGGGTGACAAGCTACGGCGATGCCTCCAGCCTCGTGGATTCTGTCAACAGTTTCTCCAACGCTTAAGCCTTGTGGAATTCTATCGTTAACATTGAGCCCAACAACATGCCCGTCCATGCTTGAAACTTCGATGCCTGGAATTATTAGAAAGCCTTTTTCCCCCATGATTTTTGCTGCACCTTCGGTTGTATCATGATCTGTTATGGCAACGCCATCTAACCCGCGTTTTTTTGCGTAGTAGAAAAGTTCTTCTGGTGTGATTAGGGCATCATAAGAATATTGTGTGTGGACGTGTAAGTCTATTTTTAGTTGCAAGTTTTAACCAGCTTTTAGGCGTTTTTGGCGTTTTCTCTGAGTTTTTCCAGCTGCTCATCCAACTGCTGCTCACTAGCCTCTATTTTCTTGAAAAGCGGCTTTGCACCGGCTATTTTGTGTTTTGCTGGTAAGGGCTTTAGGGCTTCTTTCCACTTTTGTTCATGAACACTTCCGGGTAAATTAAGCATTTTCCATATTTCTTCTGCTGTGAACGGCATGAATGGTGCTGAGACGATTGCCAGGGCCTTCACGATTTGCGTTGCCACGTAGAGGATGTTTGCGGCTTTAGCCCTATCCCTCTTTATTAGGTTCCATGGTTCCTTCTCGTTTAGGTATTGGTTTCCAATGCGGCTTGCACTTATCATGGTGTTTGCGGCTGACTGAAGCCTGCATTCTTCAATTTCCCTAGCCACAGCTTCAACTTTTTCTTTTAAAACTTCAAGAACGCGTTTATCCTCTTCTTCTAGGTTTTCTGGTTGCGGAATTTCGCCGTCAAACTTTGTGCTTATGAAGGTTATTGTTCTGTGGACAAAATTTCCAAAAGTGTCATTTAAGTCTGCGTTTATTTTTTCTTTGAAGAACTCCCATGAGAAGTTTGAATCCTTCGTTTCTGGTCTCGTTGCCATTAGGAAGTAGCGCCAGTAGTCAGCTGGGAAAAGCTCTAGGGCTTCATCTATCCATATTCCCCTCCTAAGGCTTTTTGAAGCCCTTTCTCCCTTGAATTGGAGGAACTCTGTTGTTGAAACGTTCCATGGGAGACTGTATCCCTCATGTGCACCCAAAAGCAGTGCTGGAAAGATTATTGTGTGGAACGGTATGTTGTCCTTGCCTATGAAGAATATTGTTTTCGCCTTGTTTTTTAGCCAAAATTCCCTCCACTTTTCTAGCGCACCGAGATTTTTGAAATGCTCAATTGTCGCCGAGACATAGCCCAAAACGGCTTCAACCCAAACGTAAATCGTTTTTTCCTCTGCGCCGGGAAAAGGCGCTGGGATTCCCCACTTGTTGTCCCGCGTAACAGCCCTCGGCTTTAAGCCTTCCTTTATTAAGTTTAAGCTAAAGTTTCTGGCATTCGTTGGCAACTGTTTATTACTTTTTATGTAATTTTCAAGCTCTTGCGAAAACTTTGATAGGTCAAAATACCAATGTTTGGTCTTCTTTAGTACAGGGGTTGCCTTGCATATGGCGCAGTATGGTTCCAGGAGCAAAGTTGTTTCCAGTAATCTTCCACACTCGGGGCATTGGTCTCCCCTTGCTGGAGCGTACCCGCAGTATGGACATTTTCCTTCAACGAACCTGTCTGGAAGGAAGCGTTTACAGTTTTCGCAGTATAGCATTTCTGTCTCTTTTTCGAAAATGTACCCATTATTGTAGAGCTTCATTAAGTGATTCTGGACATACTCCTTATGCGTTTGGCTTTCCGTTCTTGTGTAGTTATCAAAGGATATTCCCCACTTCTTGAAAAGTTCAACAACTTTTGCGTGAACCCTATCCGTTAATTGTTTAGGCTGCACGCCGAGTCTTATGGCTTCAACCTCTATTGGCGTTCCATGCTCATCAGAACCACTGACCATCAAGATGTCTTCGCCTTTCAGGCGATAATATCTAGCCGCAACGTCGGTTGACAAAATCTGTAGCATAGTGCCTAGGTGCGGAGTGTAGTTTACATATGGCCAAGCAGACGCAACTAAAACTTTCCCGAGCTTCACGGCACCTCCAACGTTGATTAACGTGTTATTTGATTTACAAGTTCTATTACTTAAATAAAGTGGAAAGTTGGCTTTTAGCCGCTGCTTTTTTCTTCCATTTTTAATGCTGGCGGCTTGCGTGTTGAAAGGAATATTGTTGCTGATATTATTATTGTGCAGACCATAAGGAGAACTGCCTGTATCGTCAAAAGCGTCACTATTTGCTCCATGTATGGTGGAGTTTCTGAAACCTTTATAGACGTTGCATCGCCTTTAGTTTCGTATCCAAGGTTTGTTCCGATTTTTACGTCAACATTTGTTGTTTGTGCCCGTCCATCATTTGGAACGGTAAAGGGTACGGCTAACGTGGTTACGCTGCCACTTGTAACGTTAACGTCAACATTAAAAGTTTCATTGCCAACCCATTTGCCATCAATGTATGCTTGCCAAAATTTGTAAGTGACAGTTATGTTGTCAACCTCAGCTGTTACGCCTTTAGTGTTGAGAAAATTCACGTATAGTGTACCTTTTTCGCCTGGAATGTAAACTTGCTTATTCGTCCAAGCTGTTATAGGCTCTATGTCGGCGTTTACAGTTTCTACCGCGAAAAGCATAGGTAAAATAAGCAACGTTAAGGTTAACATCCTCTTACTCAAAGTGTTCACCGCCCTTTCATGTAAATCCAACATTATTTAAAACTTGCCAGAGGAGCGTAAAGTTTCACGAAAAACTTCTTTCAGTTTCGCCGTTGGCACATTCGACTTTACGCCTTTAGGGTTAAAATGCGTCAAAAACGCTTGAAAGCCCCCTCCACGCAAACTTTCAAGAACAGCCTTTAAAGGCGGAACTGGCAGGTTCAAAGCATCGCTGAACTTGTCAAGAACATAATATGTTGGTGGGGCGTCAACCTCCCCTTTCACAAGATCCACAATTTTCTCAATTTTTTCTCTCTGCCTAAGCCTTTTTTTATTGAGCTCATTCTTCATCAAAATGCAGAATTCCTTGTTAGCTATTTTTCCAAGCCACAAGGGACCGCCAATGCTGAGATTTGCGCCGCACTCTGGGCATTCTGATGGCAAACTGCTTGGGAATATTCCATTTTTGGTTTCTCTGTAGAAGCATGTGAAGCAGTGGATGACATACCCCATTTTTTGGATATTTTCATCTGCCCTTTTTGCGCCGTATGCTATTTTTGCATAAACCCTAACGTAGTGACCTGTGCTGTGGCTGAACAAAAATTCCACGCCAATGTCGTATTCGGCGGCTGTGACGGCTAAAAATCCAGCCAAAAGCCTAACAGCCAGCTCGTGGCAATACTCTGTCCTTAAGGGTTTTCCATGATATCTCCTAACGCAAGCTTTTGGGTAAACTCCACACAAAGGCGCCATATCCGTTGCTGTCAAAGCCAAGAAACCGCCGTTGCGTAGGGCTCTTAAAGCTGAATCAGTGTATGGTGCTGGAGAGCCGAAGGGGTCTATATCTATGGCGTCGAATCTTTTGCGGGGTGCCCCATGCGTGGCTAAAAGGAAATTTGCATCTTCTTTCTTCACTATGACACGTTTATCCAACCCGTTCATTTCCACGTTTAACATTGCAAGTTGAGACGCCTTCTCGTTAATGTCGTTAACTAAAACTTCTTTCACCCCTTCAACCTCAACCGCAAAACGTATCCCCCTAACACCGCAACCAGCTAATGGCTCGCACACAAAAATTTCGCGATCAACCATTCTTTGGTAAGCTTGAAGAGCTAAAACTGCGAGATCGCGGTTCAGCTCCATAACTGGGTTGTAGAAAACTGGAGCTTTTGAAGGCGCATATTCTGAAGGAGACTTAACGAACGCCTCAAGTTTCGGGACAAGTATCTTAACTTTACCTTCTCCAACAATTTCTGTTGGAAAATCGATTTTTAGCGCCTTATTTTTCATGCTTTTGCAATACCCCAGTCTAATAGAGCTGAATGTATCATTTGCGAGGCTATCGCGGCTAGTATTACTGCCATTATTCGACTTGCCGCTTGAACACCGTTGTTGCCAATAGCCGAAACAAGTAGTGGAGCAAAACGAAGCGTGAGATATACGCCTATAGTGGCTATTAAGCCGCCTACTAGAACGTTCATTATTGTATAGGTATTCGACAAGACAATCAACGTCGTCATTGTTCCAGGTCCAACCAAAAGCGGAGTTGCCAATGGCACAACAGCCACTTGTTTTAAGTCTATTGATTTTGACCTTGACATCCCGCCAAGCATGTCTATGGCCAGTATTAAGAGCAGGATTCCTCCGCCAAATCTAAAATTAGTGACGGAAACGTCTAGAGCATTTAATATTAGCGGTCCGAAAAGTGTGAAAGTTAATAAAAGAACTATAACTATCATTGTAGTTGTGCTTGTAATTTTTTTTCTTTCATAATCTTTAAGTTTTCCAGTGTATATGAGGAATGTTGGAATTGTGCTGATAGGGTTCATTATCGTGAAAAGTTGAATGGTTATGTTAATGATGGCTGCTGGTTCAATTTGAACCCACTCTTTTAAGCCGCCAATTGTAAACCTAAAAGACGCCAAGAAAACCAGCAGAATTATTGCTATAAGCAAAGCTAACCTAAAAACTCTGCTATGCCTACGAATTATCCAATCGCTAAATTGCTTTTCAATGGAGAATAGTTTACTTTCTTGTTCTCTCTCGCCGCTCATTTTCAACATTCATTCCGTAGCAACAGCTTGATTTAGCATAGAAAATTGGCTTAATATTAGACTTCTGGTTACGTCTTTCCGAATAGAAATGCTTTAATTCTCTTTGAAAGATGAGTTTTAGTAAAGTGAGTTTGATGAAAGCGTTCATTTCTGTTGATTTGGAAGGCATGCCCTACATAGTTATTCCAGCACACTTGAACCTAAAGGGTTCCCTCTACGAGGAGGCAAGGAAAATCGCCACGAAAATCACATTTATTGTAGCGGACGAGTTGCATAAAAATGGGTTTAGCGAAATTGTTGTTGCCGACAGTCATGGACCAATGGTGAACCTTCTGGTAGAAGATTTGCCAGAGTATGTGGAAATTGTTAGGGGTTACCCTAGACCCTTAAGCATGGTTTCAGGAGTTGACGGTTGTGATGCAGCGATATTTCTTGGGTATCATGCCAAATTTGGAACATGGAAATCCACGTTTGACCACACTTTCAGTGGCGGGAGCATTAGGAAAATAGAAGTTAACGGAATTGAAGCCAGCGAATTCCTTTTAAACGCTTACGTTGCAGGAGAATTCAACGTTCCAGTAATACTTGTTGCTGGAGACGCCCAACTGCTAGAAGATGCCAAAAAATGTGCGCCTTGGATTGAAACTGCAGCTTTGAAGCATTCTCTAAGCAGAGTTTCAGCTAAAAGCCCAAGCATGGCGAAAATCGAGAAGAAGCTAAGAGAAAGCACAAAAAGAGCATCATTAAATTTTAAACCTAAAATGGTTTCCAACCTTTTAGTTGCTAAACATCCAGTTAACATGCGAATAACATTTCTCGCCACACACTTCGCAGACATCGCGGAACTACTTCCTTCCATGAAAAGAGTAGATGGATTAAGCATAGAATACTCAGCTAAAAGCATGGTTGAAGCATACAAGACATTTGAATTATTAGCTTTAGCAGCAAGCGGCATGTCTGCAATGCTTACAAATCTTTCATAACAGTTTAACCCATGGAGCCCAAGCCTTGAAAAAGCGCATTTTGCTTTTGACAGGTGCTCCAGGAGTTGGAAAAACAACCGTTCTACTGAAGGTCATAGAAACTTTGAAGAGCAAAGGCTACAGCGTTGGCGGAATGATAAGTCGCGAAGTCCGCTCCTGTGGAACACGCGTTGGCTTTGAAGTCTTGGATTTAAGCAGCGCAAGGCGTGGATGGCTTGCTCACGTAAATCAGAAGACTGGCCCGCAAGTTGGCAAGTACCGTGTCAACATGGAAGACCTAAACGATATTGGCGTAAATGCAATAGTAAACGCTGTTAGAGACGCAGACGTAATAGCTATAGATGAGATTGGTCCGATGGAGCTTTTCTCTGAGAAATTTAAGCATGCTGTAATGGTGGCTGTTAATAGTGGGAAACCCCTCGTAGGCGTTGTACATTGGAAAGCGAATGATAAGCTCATAGAAGAGGCTAAGGCTAGGGATGACGCTGAAGTTTACAACGTAAATTTTGGAAATAGAGAAAAGCTAAATGAATTTATTGCTGAAAAACTTGTTGAACTGCTTAAGAAATGATAAAGTGTTATTAGCTCTACCTAAAATATCATTTAAAAGGCGATTTCAAATGCTGATTGCAGGGGTTGACGATGCAGGGCGAGGCTCCGTTATTGGGCCACTCGTGATTGCAGGAGTACTAATGCGGGAGGAGAACTTACCGAAACTTGTTGAGTTGAAAGTTAAAGATTCAAAGCTTCTATCGCCACGGAAACGGGAAATCCTTGCAGTTGAAATTAAACGCATCGCAGAAAAATACAGCGTTGTTAAGCTTTCGCCGAAGGAAATCGACAAGGTTGTTGAATCTGGGAGAAAACTGCATAAATTGAATAGATTGGAAGCTCAAACCATGGCGAAGGTCATAGAAATGTTAAAGCCAGACGTTGCCTATGTTGACGCTTCAGACGTTTTAGAGGAAAGATTCAAGCATCACATTTTAGAGGCACTTCCAATAGCTGTTCAGATAATCTCAGAGCACAAGGCGGATAGAAAGTATCCAATAGTTTCAGCCGCCTCAATAATAGCCAAAGTGGAAAGGGATAAGGAAATAGCTGACATTGCAAAGAAATACGGGGAGATTGGATGCGGCTACCCGTCAGACCCAAAAACTATGAGCTTTCTCAAAAAATGCCTTAAGGAAAAAGGGGAATATCCAGAATTCGTTAGGAAGTCATGGAAACCAGCTAAAAGAACAGTGAGTGAAAACTCTTTGCGTCAGTTAAGACTCGCTTAAACCTTGTTGATAAGATCTTCTGGCTTTTTGATTTTTGAAATTTCCTCGCTGCGGATACATGGTATATCCTTGCCTACAGGTTTTTGTCCATTCGTGACAAGGATTGAATATGCTTTAACGATTTTACTTACGCTTAGAATCTCATCAACTCTTCTCTCAAGCTTCTGCTCTTTACTGCTTGCAACTCCCCCTATTATTCGTACTTCCTCCTCAGGAACTGTTATTACAAAGTCGAAAGGCGCTCTCCTAACTGTTGTTATGTTACATTTTGAAAACTTTTTCAAGAACCTTCGAATAATCTTGTTTTTTGCGATTATTCGCTTGGCTGTTGTTAAGAAACATTTGCGTTGGTTCTTCGACCTTTCGAATATGTTCACGGGTTTTGCAACTGGAATCCCCAACGCGCACATCAGATTGTACGCAGCTGTAACTGAAGCCTTAGCCATACCACGCTCATAACCATAAAGCGTTCTACGAGATAAACCCACAATCTCAGCCATTTCGCCAACCGATAAGCCTAACCCTTGCCTCTTGCGCCTTATTGCTTCACAGTCTATCTCAACATAGTAGCCTCCAGGACCAGCTTGAATTAGAGGGCTTATCTTGTGAACTACGAAATTTTCGAATGTCTTTGGGTTGACAGCAAGAATACTGTAGCGTGAATAAACCGTGTCATCTTCTAATGGTCTTTCACGCATGTTCTCGCTTACAAGAAGCGGCGTTGCCCTAACGCAGTTTGAAATTTTTTCCAGCTCAAAAAAGTCGCTTTGGGAGAGCGCATCAATGTCTGAATGCACTTTTATGAAGACCAGCATTTCCTTTTTCCTAGCTGCAAAATCAAAGCAGCTTGGGCGAGTGCAACATTTTTCCGAAATCGAAAAACCAGCTTCCCTTAACGCGGCTTCCGGCGGCTTTGCTCTCTCCCTCTCCTCGATAATCATCGAAGTATCACAAAAGATATCAGCGCACTGTCTGATATAAATTATACTTAAAACTGGGCTACTATCATGGCATGAGCCTTATCGTAAGGCTCTAGGTGAACAACCTCCTCTATGTGGAAGCTCCTGTTTTCCAGAACTTTAACTTCGCCTTTGTAGACCTCATCCGGCTCTTTTGTCACGTCTATGCTTTGAGCTTTCACAGCGAGCATTATCCAACCAGACTTTTTCAGGAAGACATCAGCGTTATCGGCTAAAATTTTGGCTTGCTCAGGCTGAGCAATGTCGCAGTAAATGTCGTCAACCTTTCCACTTATGAAAAGCGCGTATTTTTCTGGGAACCGTGCATCCTCAAGCATCGGCAGCATGTTAACCCTGTAAGCGCATACATTGTTGACTAATTCCCTTAATGCACGAGCTGCAAACTCCACGCAGTAAACGTAACCTTTCTCTCCAACTATGTCTGAAACATGGCTTGCGGTTGTTCCAGAAGCTGCGCCTAAATAGAGAACTTTATGTTCGGGCTTTATCGGAACAGTCCTTAAATTTTTAAGTATAGCTGCTGCAAGCTTACTTCTGAAAGCATCCCAAATGCGATATTCAACGCCCTCGTGGCGGACAAGCCTCTCGCCATACACGGTTCTTCCAGGTGTAAGGTTTCTTGTTGCAAGCCTTTGGGCTCCATCCTCCAATGTCACTTGATAGATCGCTGGAAATTGCGGGTGCGGCTTAACCTTTATTTCCATGTCTTCCCTTTCTCCTTTCCCTTTCACGTTTAGACTTTTTCTCTTTAACTGGTGGAGGCTCACTGTACTTCATGTGAATTTCCTCTAGGCGTTTTTCTAAATCTGCCTTTAACTCTTCGCCTATGTATCTTCCACCAAAAGCGTCAGCCCTCGCTGCAATTGCAAGCTTACCAGCTAAGGCTCGCGCGATTTTGCCCCTATGCCACTTTTTTGCGTCATGCAAGTAAGTGTGCTGGAAGATTATTCCATGCTTTGGCGGTTTTGTACCAGTTTTCAACGAACGGAAAAGCGCCTTCTCTGCGCCTATAACTTGAATTGTGCTTGCAGGTATTCTAGCCAAGTTCGTTAGACCTCCAGCCAAAGCAATTAGGCGCGCTCCAAGCAGAGAGCCAGTTAAAGCCTTAACGTTTGGCGCAACCTCTTCCATAGTTTTATCCAGATACTCCTCAAGTTCCTGTCTCAGTCCATACATGTCAATCACATTTTTGCATAAGGCTTGAATTTGCAGCATGTCCTTTTCTGAGAGGCCCGCGCCCATTGAGGTCTCTGCAGCTTCTGTTATTTGTTCCGCCTTCGCTTTTGGGATACCTTCCGCTTCAAGGTTTTCAACTGTGAAGTTTTCTTTATTGCCAAGTTTCAGCACTAAACGCGCATAGGTTTCATGTTTGTCCACTAGGCGGTCAAGCTCTGGGAAGTGTATTCCATACCATTCCCTAAGCCTTCCCATGAAGAGGTTTATCGCCTTGTCAAGGTCATCTAACGTTTGAATTGCTTGCACTATGAGCAGGTCTCTTTTTTCAACGGCACCTTTAACCCTTAATTTAGCCATTTCCATTGTTAGGCTATGTATCCAAACTCTAAACTCTTCAGCATCCTTAACAAAGCCAGTTTCAACAGCAAGTTTCTCAATCTCAGCACGGACAAATTCACCAGCAGTGGATGGTTTTGAAACTTCAACCTTAACTTTTAGTTGCTTTTGAACGCCTTCAGCGAGAACGGAGTTCTCGAAAGAAAAAGTGTCAAAACCTCCACTTTTAAGCCTATTAATCAAGGCTGCAAGTTCATCAACTATTTTTCCAGACTCAATTTTAATCAGCGTCTGAGCTGCATTCTGCGGGTTTTTTGGAAATAAAAACTTGTCTACAAGTTTGCCTTCTTCATTGAAAGCCAAAAAGCCGAATGAACAGCTAACAACATTTGCCTTCACGGTTTCTCCTCCATAATTGAAACTCCAACTCTACTTAATCATTTGACTGTTCCAATAAATAGTTATTGGGACACACTGAAAACTTCCATTCTACAAAAATCTTAAGTGCTTAAAGTACGATAACTACTTACAGCGAGAGCTTCCTTATGAGCAGCATCAAAACAGTTATAGAAAAAATAAGGAATCTGGAAACTGAAAGGAAAAATCTTCTTTTGGAAATTGAAGAACTTAAAAAGATGGCTGACGCCAAATCTAAGGCTTTGGAAAGCGAAATCAGCATGCTGAGGGAAGAGGTGAAGTCGCTGCGCATACTTCTAGGCGCTGAAGAACCAAAACCAGACACAGAGGCAGTGCAGAGAAAGAAGAGGTAAAACAAAAGCACACGCATTCAAAGTTTCAGTCTTTCCTAACCTTTTAAATAGGCTTATGCTGCTAAAAATAGAACTTAGCACATGAAAGTTTGTGACAGACGCTTGCGGTGAAAACGTTTGAAAATAAATCTAGGCATAAATTTAAGCAGTCTGAAGCTTCCTAATCCTACAATGTTGGCTTCTGGAATTTTAGGTTACACAGCAGAAACCTTAGAAAGCATTGCCGCTGAAGGCGCTGGAGCTGTTGTAACAAAATCTGTTGGACTAGAGCCAAGAATTGGGTATGCAAACCCAACAATTGTTCAGGCTGATTGCGGCTTAATTAACGCTATGGGGCTCCCAAACCCAGGCATAGAAGAGTTCACAAAAGAAATTCACCAAGCAAAAAAGACATTAAATGTTCCGTTAATTGTTAGCGTTTATGGCTTTAACTCAGAGGAATATACAGAAGTGGCAAAAAAAGCTGTAGAGGCTGGGGCTGACGCCGTTGAACTCAACGCTTCTTGTCCACACGTTAAGGAGACGGGCGCCGAGATTGGGCAAAATCCAAAGGTTCTCTCTGAAGTCGTTTGTAAAGTTAAGAAGACCATTAATAGGCCAGTGTTTATTAAGCTTTCCCCAAACGTTACGGACATTGTTGAAATTGCTGTGGCTGCTGCTAAGGCTGGCGCTGACGCATTGACGGCCATAAACACTGTTCGCGCCATGGCGATAGACGTGGAAACAGCAAAGCCAATTTTAAGCAACAAGGTTGGTGGCTTATCGGGTTCGGCTATAAAGCCTATAGCCTTAAGATGCGTTTATGAGATTTACGAGAATGTTAATTTACCTGTAATCGGCTGCGGCGGAATAAAAAGCTGGCGTGATGCCGTGGAATTTCTCCTAGCTGGGGCTTCTGCTGTTCAGATAGGAACAGCTGTAGCAACAAAAGGTTCCACTGTTTTCGAAACCATTGTAAGAGGAATAAAAGTTTATTTGAAGAGGAAAAATTTTGGAGGCGTAGAAGAGATTGTCGGCCTATCGCATCGCCGCTAACAGACATAGAGTAACGCAGATTCTAAAAGTGGAGGAGGTAAGCCCAACAGTTAAAAAGTTCACATTTAAGGATAGGCTCTGCGCCAAAGCCATGCCTGGGCAGTTCTTGATGCTTTGGATTCCAGGCGTTGATGAAATCCCATTCAGCATACTAGATGTTAAGGGAGAAAACGTTTCAATTGCCGTTAAAAGGGTTGGGGAAGCGACAGAAGCGCTTCACGCAATAAAAGCTGGCGGGAGAATTGGCGTTCGTGGACCATTCGGTAACAGCTTCACCCTAAAATATGGCAAAATCCTAATGATAGGCGGTGGAACAGGCGTTGCCCCACTGCTTTTTTTGGCGAAAAAGCTTGTTGAAAAAGCCGAGCAGCTTGTCTTCATAACTGGCGCAAAAACAGTGGAAGAGCTGATATTCCTAGACGAACTCAAAAATATCTGCGGTGAAAACTTAATCGCCACAACGGAGAATGGCAGCTTTGGCATAAAAGGCTTAATAACAGGGCCTCTTGAAGCAGTTTTAGCCAAGGAAAAGTTCGACTTCATTTACACCTGTGGACCAGAGCAAATGATGCAAAAAGTCTTCGATTTAGCCGAAAAAAACAAAATAGCCTTAGAAGCAAGCTTAGAGCGTATAATGCGTTGTGCAATAGGAATTTGCGGAAGCTGCGTTGTAGGAAATTATCGCGTTTGCAAAGATGGACCAGTTTTCAGCTCAAATCAGCTTAGGAAAGCTAAAAGGGATTTTGGATTTTTTAAACGTGATTTTTACGGTAAAGAAATTCCGTTGGAATAATGTGCCAATAACACCTCTCTTTCGTTGACATTTCTATTTTAGAGATAAGAAAAAATTTGCCCCACAAGCGTTAGCAGTGCAGGCGCACGGTCCCGTATAACATTCAAATTTCATGGATTGAATTATACGCCAAATTTTATGATTCAAAAAGGTTATATGTTGCCGAGGTTATTTTTGTGTATTTGCGGGTGCTTTGGGATGAAAGGTGACCGTCAAATTTAAAACTGATTTCGAAAAGATGTTTACGGCTGATTATCGCCCGCTTGAACTTGAAAAGGAAATTCGTGAATTCTGGGAGAAAAATCAGATACAAAAGAAGCTAGCGGAGTTTAGAGAGAAGAATAACGTAGGCTTTGCCGGTTGGGTTGAGGGACCGCCCACGCTTAATGGCATACCACATGTTGGGCATGCAAGAGGACGCGTGATGAAGGACTTGCGTTATAGATGGAAGACCATGCAGGGCTATTTTATGCCTTTTTGGGCTGGATGGGATTGTCAGGGCTTGCCAGTGGAGTTGGAGATTGAAAAGCTTTTAGGAGTTAAGAACAAGCGTGAACTTCTCGAGAGGGTAAGCGAAGAACTCTTCATAGAGGAATGTAAGAAGGCTATTATGCGGTATCACCGGGAGTGGGTTGCGGCTGACAAAAAGCTTGGAATATTCATAGATCAGGAAAGGGCTTATTGGACGTATCTTGACGAGTACATAGAACGTGAGTGGCGATACCTAAAACGTGCTTGGGAGCAAGGCTTGCTTGAAGAGGGCTATTATGTTGTTGCTTATTGTCCAGGATGCCAAACAAGCCTAAGCAGCGCTGAGGTTGGCTACGAAGACTCCTATAGGGAAGTTGAAGACCCGTCTTTGCATTTCAAGTTCAAGGTTTCAGAAAGCAAGAACGACTATCTCCTGGTTTGGACAACAATGCCTTTCACGCTTATAACAGATACTATGCTTGCTGTTCACCCAGAAGCAGAATATGCAAAAGTGAAGGTGGGCGCGGAAAATTGGATAATGGTGAAGCAAAGGGTTCAGCCAGTGATGAAGGAGCTTGGCGTAGAAAACTATGAGGTTTTGGAAACAGTTTTAGGCAAGGAACTTGAAGGTGTAAAATACGAATATCCGTTTAAGGATTTAATTCCAAAACAGGCAGAACTTGAAGAAAGGCATCCGCTCGTGCATAGGGTTGTATGCGAAGATTTTGTTGATGTGAGCACGGCGACTGGCGTTGTGCACTTGTCGCCTGGAAATGGAGAAGAAGACTTCTTCGCGGCACAGAAAAGGGGAGTGCCCATATTTGCCCCATTCGATGATGAGGTCAGGTTCACAGAGGACGCTGGAGCGTTCAAGGGCGTGTTTGCAAGAGACGCTGACGCCATGGTAATAGAAGAGCTAAGCAGAAGAGGCTTACTCGTTTTGGCTAAAACAATAAAGCATGAGTATCCTACATGTTGGCGCTCCCACCACAAGCTTATTTGGCTTGCAAGACGAGAATACTTCCTAAGGACAGACAAGATAAACACGAAGGTTGTTGAAGCTGCGCAGAAGGTTGAATACTTCTACGAAAGCCCGAAAAACAGGTTCTTATCATTTTTGATGGAGGGCAAGCCTTGGTGCATATCAAGAGAACGCGTATGGGGGACACCACTGCCAATATGGGTTTGCGAAAAATGTGGAGAAAAAACCCTTATCGCAAGCAAAAAGGAGCTGCTTGAGAAGGCTTTAGAGAAGCCGAACGGCCATTTTGAGCTTCACAAGCCTTGGGTTGACCGCATAACAATAAAATGTGAGAAATGCGGCGGAAAAATGCGTAGAGAACCATTCGTCCTGGACACTTGGCATAACAGCGGCGCCTCGCCCTACGCGAGGTTCACAGATGAGGAGTTCGCGAAATTTGTGCCATGCGATTTTCTAACTGAGGGAATAGACCAAACGAGGGGTTGGGCAAACTCGCTGTTGCTGGAGCATGTGATACTTACTGGGAGGGCTGAAGCCCCGTACAAGGCTTTTCTGTTCCAAGGTTTGGCTCAGGATGCAAAGGGTAGAAAGATGAGCAAGAGCCTTGGAAACGTGATAGAAGCGAATAAGCTTCTTGAAAAGTATTCCGCGGATGTCTGTAGATTTTACATGCTACGTAAATGTTCTCCAATAGACTTCATAAACTTCGACTTACAGGAACTGAACCGCCGCCCATACCAAGTTCTCGCAACGCTTTACCACTTAAACAGGTTTTTTGTGCAAAACGCGGAGTATGACAACTTCAACCCACAAGCGCATACGTTTGAATGGGCTGAGAAAGAGAAACTTTTAGAAAAGCCTGAAATGTGGCTGCTTTCAAAACTTCAAGAGGCAATAGTGCAATACACTGCGAAGCTTGAGAGGTGCGAATTCAACTTCGCCCTAGCTGTTCTGGAAGACTTCGTGATAGAAACGCTTAGCAGGCTCTACGTGCCAATGGTTAGAAAAGAGCTTTGGACAGATGATCCGGCGACGCTGAGCAGGAGATTGGCAATATATGCAACCCTGTGGCATACACTAAAAACGGTTATTTTACTCTTTAACCCCGTTACACCCCACTTGAGCGAGGCACTATACCAAAAAGTTTTTAAAAAATTGGATGAGACGCTGCCAGAATCCGTAAACTTCCAAGGCTGGCCGCAGCCAAACGAGAGATTGCGAAACAAAATGGTGGAAGAGGAGATTGAGACGCTGCTTAAGTGTGTTTCACTTTCATACTCAGCTAGGCAGTCGGCCAAATTGAAGCGAAGATGGCCGCTTAAAGAGTTAATTGTTGTTGCTCCGAAGAAAACATGTGATATGCTCAGAAGCGTTGAAGAAATCCTGCTGGAGCTTACAAACGTAAAAGGCGTGAAATACACGCAAATCCTTTTGAGAGATGTGGCGCGGGGGGAAGAGTGGGTTTCAGCCTCTGAAGGTGAAATTCAAGTGGTACTAAACACGAAGCGTGACGAAAACCTGCTTGGAGAGGGCCTAATGCGAGACATAGCTCGAAGAGTCCAATCGTTAAGAAAGGAGTTGGGGTACATGCCAACAGACATTCTGGAAACCGTTCACGTAGCAGAACTAGATGAGAAAACAATAGACTTGCTTGAGCCATATCTGAAAAACATGGCTGAACTAGTACGTACAAAAGATGTTCAACTGCACACACAAAGGGAAGAAGTAAAAGCTGAATGGCACGAATACCAGCTTGACGACAAAAAAATTTACGTGTCAATTCCTTAAACAATATTGTTAAATCTTCGTTCCAAGCGAATAATTAATAGGTAAAGGGTTGGCCGAAGAAGCATTAACGTGTCCATTTTGCTGACGCATACACAGAGATTATTCCAGCAGGCACGGTTCAAGTTAAGTGCCAATACTGCGGAGCAAAACAGCCAAAGTTTGTCAGCTAAAACCGAAACCCCTAAATCAATAGTAGCCCGCTTCTTCAAACAACAAAACAAAAAGGGCCGGTAGATCAGTCTGGTATGATCGCCGCCTTCGCAAGGCGGAAGCCGCGGGTTCAAATCCCGCCCGGTCCACTTAAATTTTTTAGTTTTCTGGTAAAGCAGCATTATGGGCATGTTTGTCGCTTTTGGTGTCTATGTTGGGGGTATAAGCGTATGGCTCTTCTGATGATGTTGGAAGTATATGCGTCCATCTGATGGTGTTACATTTTCGTCTTGCACGCGCAAGTCAAATTACACGAGTAAAAATTAAGTGAAAGTTGAATACGACAAAGAGGCAGATATACTCTACATAAAAGCCAGCCTAAACGCCACCATGAAAAACAAAGACATTTCAAAAGGTGGCGGGCCCGGTGGGATTTGAACCCACGGTTTCCGGCTTTCTTCCCGGTCCGAAGGCCGGCGCCTTAATCCATACTGGGCTACGGGCCCCATCTGTAAGAATGTTTAGTTTTCAGTAATTATAAAGGGTTCTGAAAATCCTTAAAAATGATTTAGGAATCTATTATTAGGTTGGGCCGGTAGCTCAGCTTGGTTGGAGCGTTCGGCTGATAA
>Ga0078972_1007901_pt1 | contig 23003 bp, 23 predicted proteins | sample YelNatPaOPGAMG01_FD_67568 | JGI IMG/M metagenome (GOLD analysis project Ga0078972, IMG submission 67568) | Hot spring thermophilic microbial communities from Obsidian Pool, Yellowstone National Park, USA - OP-RAMG-01 (SPADES assembly) (version 2) | ecosystem: Environmental > Aquatic > Thermal...
GGGAGGAGGGGGGTAGGGAGAGGATCTCCTCGCAGAGGGAGAAGAACCTCTCCAGGGCCCTGGCCATGCTCTCCGCCTCGGTCCTCCTCCAGTTGAAGTCCTGCCAGGGCTCGGAGGAGGAAAGGAGGTAGAGCCTGACCGCATCGGCCCCGTACTCCTGCACGGCCCTGTTCACCTCCACCAGGTTGCCCTTGGAGGAAGACATCTTCTGCCCCTCCAGCACCGCTATCCCGAAGCAGACGATGCCTTTGGGGAGGCGGTGGGGGAAGAGGAGGGCGTGGTGGAAGATGAAGAAGGTGAGGTGGTTGGGGATGAGCTCGCTGGCCGACATCCGGTAGTCTAGGGGGTACCAGTACTCGAACTCCTCCCTCATGCGCTTCAGCGTCTGGACGGGAATCCCGGAGGAGAGGGAGAGGGCCTCCGGGTCCCCCCTCCCGTAGAAGACGAAGTCGAAGACCTCATCCCCCAGCTTCTCGGGGTCCAGCTGCTTGAGGAGATGGGAGAGGGTGTAGTAGGCCATGTAGACGGTGGAGTCGCTGAGGGACTCTATAATCCAGTTGGGGTCCCAGGGGGCCCTGGTCCCCATTCCCACCTTCCTGGTGCAGGGCCACTCCCTCAGCCACTCTATGGTGTGCTCGTACTGCGCCCTGCTCTCGGGGGGTATGAGCTCCATCCTCCCCAGGCAGGCCCTGGCCTTTTCCTTCCAGCCGGGGTCGGTGTAGTTGAGGAACCACTGGTCCTCCACCACCTTTATCACCACGGGGGAGCCGCACCTGCACCTCACGGGCTTGAGGGAGAACTCGTACATGAGGGCCGCCTCCCCCCCCGAGAGGAGGTCTTGCTTCACCAGGTTCTTGGCCTCCGAGACGGCCCTTCCGCCGTAGGTGGGTATCCAGCCCCTCATCCTCCCCTTCGCGAACTCGGCCCTGTACACCCTGGAGGTGGCCTCCTCCAGTCCGGGGTCCAGCTGCCCCCTTATCCCCATCCTCTCCACCTCCTCCACCGCGGGGAACTCCCCGTACCCCTCCACCTCGATCAGGGAGAGGGGCCTGAGGCTCTCCGGGTTCACCCCCAGCTCCCTGAGCCTCTCGGGTTGCTTCTTGAGCTCCTCCAGGGCCACGTGGTCGTAGGGGGCGTGGGCGGGCACCGATCCCACCACCCCCGTGGCGTTGTCGGGATCCACGAAGTCGGCGGGTAGGATGGGAACCCTCTTGCGGGTGAGGGGAACCTCCACCTCCGAGCCGAACTCCACCCTGAAGGGCCTGGGCTCCCCCACCCGGTACCCCTGCTCCGCCAGCTTGGGCACCGCCTGCTCGCTCACCACCCACCTCTCCCCGTCCACCTCCACCTCCACGTAGTTCACCCGGGGGTTCAGCCAGAGGTTGGTGGCCCCGAAGAGGGTCTCCGGCCTGAGGGTGGCGGCGGGGAAGACCCTCTCCCCCCGCCTGTACTTCAGGAGGGTGAACTCCAGCACCTCCGCCTCCTCCCCCTCCAGCAGGTCGTGGTCCGTCACCGGGTTGCCGTCCCTGGGGCACCACCTCACCGGGTGCCTGCCCTTCACGATTAGGCCGGCCTCCAGGATCTTGTGGTACTGCCAGGTGACGAACCTGCTGTAGGGAGGGTCCACGGTGGTGAAGTCCCTCCTCCAGTCTATGGAGAGGCCCAGCCACCTCATCCCCTTCTTGTAGCTGAGGTCGCTGATCTCGGCGAAGTAGGTCCCGAAGTACTTGGGGTCCTCCATCCTCGGCAGGAGCTCGGGGGGGACGCCGTAGCGCCTGGTCAGCAGCTCCACGTAGGAGGGCTCCCTCCTCGCCACCCTCTTGGAGGCCCCCACGATGGGGGTGCCGGTGAAGTGGAAGGCCATGGGGAAGAGGACATTGTACCCCCTCATGCGCTTGTACCTGGCCACCACGTCGGGGATGGTGTAGGTCCGGGCGTGCCCTATGTGCATGGGGCCGGAGACGTAGGGGTAGGCCACGGTGAGGTAGAACTTGGGCCTCCCGTCGGGCTCGGCCTGGAAGATCCCGGCCCTCTCCCACTCCTCCTGCCACCTCCTCTCCCGCTCCCTGAAATCCATCTCATCCCTCCAGGAGCTTCCTGATTTCCTCGAAGGCCTTCTCCATGGCCTCCTTAAGACCCTCTCCCCTGGGCCCTCCCCCCTGCCCGAAGTTCTTCCTCCCCCCTCCCCCTCCCTCCATGGCCTTGGCCGCCAGGGAGGCCAGGGCCCCGCAGTCCACTCCCCTTTCCACCGCCCTCTCCCCCGCCGCCAGCACCAGGCTGGCCACCTTTCCGGGACTCCCCAGGATCACCACCGTGAGGGGGTCCCTGGCCATCTCCTCGGCCAGCTTTATCATCTCACCCGTCCCCATCCCCTCCATCTCCTCCTTTATCACCAGAAAGTCCCCCACCCTGATGCCTCTCTCCCTCAGCGCCGGTGAGGCCAGGCTGGCCAGCCTCTTCCTCAGGGCCTCCACCTCCTTCTGCAGGAGCTTTCTCTCCTCCACCAGCTTCCTCACGGCCTGCTCCAGTCCCTCCTTCGGGATTCCCAGCAGGGAGGACAACCTCTCCCTCTCCTCCTCCCTCCTCCGGGCCTCCTCCACCGCCGCCTTTCCCGCCACGAACTCCAGCCTCTCCACCCCGTCCTGGATGCGCTCCGTGCGCAGGATCTTCAGCATCCCTATCTCCCCCGTGCTCCTGCAGTGGGTTCCGGCGCAGGCCTGGGTGTTCCAGCCCTCCACCTCCACCACCCTGAGCTTCTTCCCCGGCACCACCCCTCCCTGGTAGAGCACGAAGCCGTACCTTTCCTCCGCCTCGTTCCTGTCCATGAAGCGGGTGCGGATGGGGAGGTTGCTGAGGATCACCTCGTTGGCCCTCCTTTCGATCTCCGCCACCTCCTCAGGCTCCAGCCTCTTGAAGTGGGTTATGTCCAGCCTGGACCACTCGGGGCGCTTCTGGGCCCCATGCTGCCAGACGTGGTCCCCCAGCACCCTCTTGGCGGCCTCCAGCAGCACGTGGGTGGCGGAGTGGTGGCGCATGAGGGAGCTCCTCCTCTCCCAGTCTATCCTCCCCCTCACCCTGTCCCCCTCCTTGAAGGGATTGGAGCTAAGATGGTGAACCACGGCCTCGCCCCTCTTCTCCACCCTGACCACCTCCGCCCTCTTTCCGTCGCCCTCCAGGACGCCCGAGTCCCCCTCCTGACCCCCTCCCTCCGGGTAGAAGACGGTGCGGTCCAGCACCACCTCCCTCTCCCGACTGAGCACCACCCTGGCCTCCATCTCCCTCCGGTAGGAATCTTCATAGAAGAGGGGCCTGGTGCGCGGGAGCTTCTCCTCCTTTCGCTCCCCCTCCCCCTCCTCCCTTGGACGGGCGTGTCTCTCGGCCACCCGTATGTAGAAGTCCTCGGGAACCTCCACCTCCACCCCCCTCTCCCTGCCCACCTCCCTCACGATTTCCGGGGGCAGGCCGTGGCTGTCGTAGAACTCGAAGAGCTTATCCGGCGGCAGGCTGCTTTCCGGGGGCAGGGAGGAGAGGGTTCTCTCCACCAGCCTCCTTCCCCTCTCCAGGGCCTCGGCGTACCTCCTCTCCTCCAGCTCCAGAACCCTCAGGAGGTATTCCCTCTTCTCCTCAAGCTCCGGGTGGGAGAGAAACTCCAGCTCCAGGCTCATGAGTTCGGGGAGGGGAAGTCCCAGCCCCGCCTCCCTCAGGAGCCTGAGGGACCTCCTTATCACCAGCCTGGCCAGGTAACCCTCCCTGACGTTGCTCGGGGTGATGCCGTCCGCCAGCATGAAGGCCAGGCACCTCAGGTGGTCTGCCAGGGCGTAGAGGGCCTCCAGGGGGGCCATCCAGCGGTTCAGCTGCTCCCTGTCCAGCCCGGAGCGCTCCGCCACCCTCTCCCTCAGCAGCGCTAGGTCCCTGCCGCTCTCCACGTCGATCAGTCCCGCTATCCTTGAGTGCAGCTCCAGCACCTCTTTCGGCGGCCTCTCTAGGCCCGCCCTTTCCTCCAGCTTCCTCAGGAGGGGGCCGAAGATGGCCTCGTACACGGAGGTGCTCCCCCGCGAGATCCAGGAGATCCTCTCCAGCCCGTATCCCGTGTCCACGATCTGGAGGGGAAGCTTTTGGTACTCCTTTCCCCTCACCTCGTACCTCATGAAGACCAGGGTGGCCAGCTCCAGCCCCCCCACGTTCACCTCGAAATCCTCCCCGGCGTTCCCTCCCCCCTCCCAGAAGTCCTCCACGTAGTTCAGCTCCTCCTCCCTTATTCCCAGCCCCTTCGTGAGGAAACCGTGGCAGAGCTCCACCGTCTCGTCGTTCCAGTACACCCTTCTTCCCCTGGAGTTGAAGGCGTGGTGCCCCCCCATGTGGAAGAGGGTGAGGTGCCTCCCCGATCTCCCCACGTTGTCGATGTCGTTCAGGCGGATGCTGGGCTGGCTCACCACCAGGGGGTTGGCGGGGGGAGGAACCAGCCCGCTGGTCACCCAGGGCTGAAAGTCGGCTATGGAGGCTATGGTGAGGAAGATGTCCTCCCTCCACCTGGCCACCACCGGGTACCTCCGGATGACCCTGTGACCCCTTTTCTCGAAGAATCTGAGGAAGCTCCTCTCCGCCTCCTGGAGGGAGAGCCTCTTCCTGGTGAAGGGTTTCCCTATGAAGGAGTATTCGTCGCAGGGCGTGTCCCCGCAGGTCCTTCTTTCCCGGTTGAGGGTCCAGAACCACCTCCCGCACCTCTCGCACCTCTTCCTCTCGAAACCCCTCTCCCTGAAGAGTTCCACCCGGTAGAGGTCCTCCGCCCTTTTTCCCGAGGTCCGCATCCCAGAATCCTCCGCTCCGGGAGTTAAAACTACCTTCCTTTCAGGGCTCCCAGGAGGAGGGGAAGGCAGAGGGTGGCATCACCCTCCACCGTGACGTGCTTGGCTCCCCTCTCGATCTTCCCCCAGGAGATGGCTTCATGGGTCCTGGCCCCGGAGAGGCTCCCGTCGTACTCCTGGGCGGTGGTGAGGTAAACGGCGTAGTGCAGCCCCCCCCCGAACTGTGACCACCAGAGGAGGTGATGCTTGCTTATCCCCCCTCCCACCACCAGGGCCCCCGTCCTGCGGGAGGACCAGATCCTCTCGCTCAGGAGGCTCTCGTCCTTCATGGGGTCGATCCTGAGGTGGTGGTCCTGGCAGAAGGACCAGAGCTGGTAGCCCACGGCCCCATCCGTTATCCCGGGAACGATGACCGGGACCTTCCTCCTGTAGCACCAGTAGAGAAAGGAGTCCTCCTTACCGATCCACCTACCCAGCTCCCAGCAGAACTCGTAGGTGGAGAGCTCCCTCTCCCCGGAGCGGTAGATCCCCTCCAGGAACTCCTGCATTTTCTTCTCGATGAGGAGGCCGTAGGAGGAGTGGGGGACGAAGACGTTCCCCAGCCTGTTTATCCCCCTCTTCCTCAGCTCCCCGTCGTCCGCATGGAAGCTCCCGTGGTAGTATCTCCCGAAGCTCCTGGCCAGATCGTGATCCAGCGTCCCGCAGGTGGTGAGGACCAGATCGAAGAACCCCTCCCTCACGAAGTCCCTTATCACCCCCCGCGTGCCCGTGGCCATCAGGCAGGCGGGGAAGGAAAACATCCTGAGGCACTCCCGGTCCGAGACCATCTCCCTCAGGATTTCCCATCCCCTGGCGAGGAGCCGCGCGTTGAAACCCCCGCAGAGCCTCATCTGTTCCATCAGCTCCTTTATCCCCGTCTTGGAGGAAATCCTTAGGTCCTTCACGGCTTGCCCTTTCATGGCCCCCCCAGTCCCGGCCCCAAGGGGGTGAGGCTCAGCCGAAGAGGGCGGCCAGTCCGGCCATGGCCTCTTCTTCTTTCTTCTCCTCCTCTTCCTTCTTCTCTTCCTTCTTTTCCTCGGCCTTCGGAGGAGCGGCAGCCGCCTGCGGGGCTGGGGAAACGGCCACGGCGGAGGCTCCCTTCAGGACCTCCTCTATGTTCACCCCCTCCAGGGCGGAGAGGAGGGTCTTGACCCTGGCTTCGTCCACCTCCACCCCCGCCGCCTTCAGGACGTTCGTCAGGCTTTCCCCGTCGGGCTTCTTTCCCGCGGCGTGGAGCAGCATCACGGCGTGCACGTATTCCATTTTTCCTACCTCTTGAGTGGGTTCATTCCTTTACTCCTACCCCTTTATGAAGCTTTCCCCTCCACACGGGAAGACAGCTGGAGGGCCTGGAGGTGCGCCCTGGCCAGGAGCTCCGGCAGGGTCTCCTTGGTGGGGAAGCCTGCGGCCAGGGACCGGGCCAGGGCGAGGGTCTCGGACCGCGCCCTCAGGAGCATCTGGGGGAGGGTGAGCGGGGTGGGATACTCCAGGGCGAGGGCAAGGGCGAGGGCCTCCTGGTGGGCCCTCCGGAGGTCCTCCGAGATCCTCCCCTCGTCCAGCTCCAGCAGGCCCCCGGAGAAGATCAGACCCTCACCCCAGGCGGCCCTCAGCCTCAGGAGGAGGTCCACGGGCTCCACCCCCAGCTTCAGGAGCAGATCGGCCTTTTCCTTAGTTATCACCTCCCCCTCCTTGATCAGCGTGAAGTCCTCGGAGATCACCACCTTTCCGGCCTGGACCTTGGCCTTTATCCCTGCCCTCTGCATCTCGCTCACCATGGGTCCGGGGGGAAAGTCCGTCTCCCCCGCCTTGAGGACCACCTCCGTGGAGGAGATTCTGCCCGGCTTGGCCGGGGCCTTTTTGCCCCACCCCCTCAGGAGGCGGTTGAGCTTTACGGGAGGGAGGTCGGTGAAGATGAGGGCGCTTTGGCCCTTCACGTGCCGGGAGAGCTCCTCCAGACCCTTCCTCTCCTTGGAGGCCTCGGAGAGGGCCAGCTTTATGAGGGTGTTTTTGGCCACCAGGATTTCCGCTTCCCCCCTGAGCTTTTCCCTGACGGCGTGAAAGAGATCGGAGGGAAAGCCCTCGAAATCCAGGACGCCCACCACCTTGGAGGAAAGGAGCTTATCCCTGAGTTCCTTCAGCACCTCGCCCTTCCAGGAGGGATAGGAGGTCCTCTTCATTTCTTCACCTCCACCTTCACCGGTTTGCCCATGGTGGTTTTCAGGCACACGGCCTTTAGGCGCCCCTTACCCTTCTGGAGGGCCAGCTCCAGGGCCTCCAGCACGCTCAGGGCGTTCTCCGCCACCTTCTCCTCAGGCATCTCCTCTCCTCCTATCCTGGCCCTGATGGCGGGCTGATCCTTGGTTCTCAGGAAGAGGAGCTTCCTGTACCTCTCCAGCACCTGAGGTAGGTTCGCGGTGGGGGGAACGGGCTTGGGTATCTTGTCCCTGGGGCCCAGGATACGCCCCAGCAGCCTTCCGGCTAGGGGCATGAGGTCGGGCTGGGCGAGAAAGAGGTCGTACTCCTCGGCCAGCTTTTTGGCCCTCTTGGGGTCCTTTCCCAGGGCCTCCAGCTCCTCCCTGGAGAGCACCAGATCGGCCCCCGCTTCCTTAGCTCTGAGGGCCATCTCCCCCTCGGCGAAGAAGGCCACCTTCCTCTTCCTCCCGTTTCCGTGCGGGAGGAGGGCCTCGAAGGAGATCCTCTCCTCGGTCTTCTTCAGGTCCAGGTTTTCCAGGGTGATCTGTAGCTCTATCCCCTGCTTGAACTTTCTACCCTTCCCCGCTTCCACCGCCTGCCTGATGGCTTCCGTTAGGGCCTCCTTGGAGATCATTTCAGCTCCTCCCCATGCTTTCCTTCTTCAATCTCCCGCTGAACCTCCACGGGATCCTTTCCCTCCACCGTCACCCCCATGCTCTTGCAGGTGCCCAGCACCTCCTTGACCTTCCCCCTCAGGTCCTTCCCTCCCTTCTCCTTGGCGATTTGAATCACCTGGGAGAGCGAGAGGTTCCCCACCGTCTCCTTGCCGGGGGTCTTCGCTCCCTTCTCCAGCCCCAGCTCCTTCTTCACCAGAACGGAGACGGGAGGGGAGCCCACCTCGACCTGGAACTCCTTCGTCTTCCTATCCACCGTCAGGATCACCGGAACCTTCATCCCGCTGAACTTGGAGGTTTCCTGGTTGATCCTCTGCACCACCTGCGCCACGTTCACCCCTAGGGGACCCAGGGCTGGTCCCAGGGGTGGACCGGGGTTGGCCTTCCCCCCCTCCACCAGCAGCTTTATCCTGGCTTTCATCGAAACACCACTTTTTCACCGGCTAAAAAGGCTTCCTTTTCAAGGCTCCCTCGGAGTCACTTCTCCTCGGTGCCCTTTTTCTGTATAACCTTCACGGACTCTGACTTTACGGTCACGGGTATGGGAACGGTGGCCTCGAAGAATTCCACCGTCACCTCCTCCTTCTCCTTGTCCACCTGCACTATGCGGGCCCTCTCACCCTTGAAGGGCCCGGAGGAAATCTCCACGAGGTCCCCCACCTCCATCTTGGTCACCGAGGGCTTGGGGGCCAGGTACTGCTCCAAATCCGAGAGGGCCAGCTCCCCCGAGACCATGCCTCTCGCATGCTTGACCCCCGTTCTGGCCTTTTCCACCGCCTCCCTCCCGTAGGACTCCACGAAGAGGTACCCCGAGAGGTTGGCGGGGGCCATCACGGCCAGGATGGGGAGGTTCTGTTTTTTGGCGTGGGTGATGATCACGTCCGCCGTGCTCTTTTCCTGCCCCACCGTGACCCTTATGGCGTAGATGGAAGACCGCTGAGTTTCCTCCTTCTCCTCCAAGCCTCAGGCACCTCCCAAGAGGAGATAGCCCACCGACATGAGGAGGAACCCCACCACCCCGATGAGCAGGACCCCCAGACCCGTTATCTTGGAGGCCTCCATGAACTCCTCCTGGGTGGGCTTCCTTGCCACCATGAGAACCCGCTTCATCTCGCTCAGTCTGAAGGTCATAGATTCTTCAACCCTAGGTCTATTTCCTCGGGCTTAAGCTTGGGAAGGGCGGGCTTGGCCGCGGAGTGGGGGGAGTAAACCCCCGTTACCACCAGGAGGACCCTGAGGTTGTTCTTCATCTCCTCCGAAATCTGGGCCCCGCATATCACGTAGGCATCGGGATCGAGCACCTCGGAAACCTTCCCGAAGACCTTCCCGGCTTCGCTGAGCGTGAGGCTGGTGCCCCCCACCACGTTGATGAGGGCTCGCTTGGCCCCCGAGATGTCGGCCTCCAGCAGGGGGCTGTGGATGGCCTCCTCCACGGCCTCCTCGGCCCTTTTCTCCGTGTCGGACTCCCCTATCCCTATGAGGGCGGTTCCGCTGTCCTTGAGCACCGTCTTCAGGTCCGCGAAGTCCAGGTTGATGAGGCCAGGTTTGGTTATGGTCTCCGTTATCCCCTTCACGGCGTTCATGATGATCTGGTCGGCCACCTTGAAGGCCGCCCCCATGGGCAGATTGGGGGCCAGCTCCAGGAGCTTGTCGTTGGGGATCACGATCACCGCATCCACGTTCTTCTTCAATCTCTCCAGTCCCTCCCTGGCGTTGATCATCCTCCTGTTCCCCTCCACCTTGAAGGGCAGGGTGACCACCGCCACGGTGAGGGCGTTGAGCTTCTTGGCTATCTCGGCCACCACCGGGGCCGCCCCCGTTCCCGTTCCCCCACCAAGCCCGCAGGTGATGAAGACCATGTCCGCCCCGTAGAGGTGATCCTTTATCAGGTCTTCGTCCTCCCGGGCGGCCTGCTCCCCCTTGGAGGGATCGGCCCCCGCACCCAGCCCCCCGGTGGTCTGCTTTCCTATCAGGAGCTTTCTGTCGGCAAAGGTGTAGAGGAGATCCTGGGCGTCCGTGTTTACGGCTATGGTTTCCGCCCCGTAGATGCCCACCTCCATCATCCTGGAGAGCGTGTTCCCCCCGCTACCCCCGCATCCCACCACCAGGGTTTTTACCAGGGCCTTTTCCTGCATCTCCTTAAGTTCCTGGTCGGTGTATCCCTTCCCTCCGGGTTTCCTTTCCGCCTTTCCGAGATCGGAAATTCCGGGCTTGGTGGGACTCGATGGAGATGAGGTCATCATCTCATCAGTGAAGAGGGGTCTTTTTTGGTTTTAAAGCTTTTGAGCCAGAACTTGCTTGGCGGTGAGCTTGGGTATCCCCATTCTGGCGGAGGTTTCCTCCACGGTTCTCTTCTGCGGGGAGTTCAGTCCCTCCTCGTCGGAGAGGATGAGGTTCGCCCCCCCCTGCGTTTTCCGGATGGCCTCTTCCAGGAGTTCCCCCGTGAGGGCCACATATTTGGGAAGCAGGTGCCCCACCCAGTAACGGGTTCTTAGCACCGCCTCCGTGTGCCTGGGGGCGTAGTGCGGTCCCCCCACCCCTACGGCCCTCTGACATCTCCCCATCGGGCTGAGGACGGCCTTGGCCACCGCCTTCCCCGCCGCCTCCTTGGTCCATTCTTCCTTCCCGCTGCCTATTTCCACGAAGGTCACGGGCACCTCCAGGTCGACGGGTCCGTGATGGGTGGCCTCCAGGCAAACTCGGTGGGGGAGGTCCCCCTCCTCCTTCGCCAGCTGCAGCGCCCGCAGCAGGGTGCCCACCGTTTCGGGTTTGGCCAGGGCCAGCCTTCCCTCCTCGGGTTTCCCGGGAGCGTGTACGGAGAGGGTGGGCAGACCCGAGGCACTGGCGTGCCTGGAGAGGACCAGAACCTCGCTGGCCGGGAGGGGGAGGGAGGTCAGGGTCAGCGGATCCTCCTCCGTCGGCAGGAGCACGAATTCTCCCAGCCGGTAGGCCCCTTCCCAGCGCTGGAAGGGATAGAGCGTGAGGAGGTGGCGGCAGATGTTGCGGGCGGCGGGATCCTCCCTGTGGGCCAGGAGCAGTCTGGGAAGGCTTCCCCCAGCCCCTTCGCTCTTTTCAGGTTCAGGAGGCCCCATGAATCAGCCACGCTTCAGAAGCCCTTTGATTTCCTCCACCACCGCCGGATCCTCTATGGTGGAGTAATCTCCCAGCGGCTGATTCGAGAGAATGGCCCTCAGGAGCCTCCTCATGATCTTGCCGCTGCGGGTCTTGGGTAGCCTGCTCGCAAAGAAAAAGCCCCCGAAAACCACCAGTGGCCCCAGCAGGCTCCTCACCTTTTCCCTTATCTCCTCCCTAAGCTCCTCGGAGGGCGAGAAACCCCCCTTCAGCACCACGAAGGCGCACGCCACCTCCTTCCTCACGGGATCCGGCATTCCCACCACCGCCGCTTCCGCCACGGCCGGATGGGAGAGCAGGGCGCTCTCCACCTCTATGGCCCCTATCCGGTGCCCGGAGATCTTTATCACCTCGTCCGTTCGGGCGATGAACCAGAGGTACCCGTCCTCGTCCTTCTTTGCCGCATCTCCGGTGTAGTAGTAGGGAGGAATCCTGTTCCAGTACTCCTCCACGTATCTTCCCTCCGCCCTCCAGAGGGTCTGGATCAGCCCCGGGAAGGGCTTTTTGACCACGAAGATGCCTTCCACGCCGGGGGGTACGGGGTTCCCCTTCTCATCCACCACTTCCCCCTCCACCCCCGGTAGGGGCAGGGTGGCGGACCCCGGTTTGATGGGGAGGAGGGAGACACCGTACGGGTTCCCCACGATGGGACCGCCCGTTTCGGTCTGCCACATGTGGTCCACCACGGGAGCCCTCCCCTTCAGGACCTTGTTCTGCAACCAGTCCCAGGCGGGGGGGTTCAGGGGCTCTCCGGCAGAGGCCACGAATTTGATGCTGCTCAGGTCGTACTTGGAGGGGGGCTCCTCCCCGTACTTCATGAGGGTTCGGATGAGGGTGGGGGAAACCCACATCTTGGTCACCCGGTGTTTCTCCACCAGCTTCCACAGGATCTCGGGGGAGGGATAATCCGGGGTCCCCTCGTACATCAGGGTGGTGGCTCCCGCGAGCAGGGGGCCGAAGAGCACGTAGCTTGACCCCACGATCCATCCTATATCCGAAAGGCAGAACCAGATATCCTTGTCCTCCAGACCGTAGACCCACTTCCCCATGGCGTATACGTAGACCTGGTAGCCCCCGTGGGTGTGCAGGGCCCCCTTGGGCTTGGCGGTGGTCCCGGAGGTGTAGAGGATGAAGGCGGGTTCGTTGGCTTCCATGGGCACCACCTCAGCGTCTTCCTTCCTGCCCATCCTCAGGGCCTCCTCCCAGTAGAGATCCCTGCCCTCCTTGAGGGGCACCGCTTCTTTCCCCCTTCTCAGAACCACCACCTTCTCCACCCGGTTGGGGAACTCCAGGGCCCTGTCCACGATCTCCTTCAGGTGGATGGGAGAACCCCTTCGGTAACCCAGGTCGGCGGTCAGCACCACCTTGGAATCGGCGTCGGATATCCTCTCGGCCAGAGCGTGGTAACCGAAGCCGGCGAAGACGGGAGAGTAGATGGCCCCTATTCGGAGGCAGGCGAAGATCCCTATGGCGGCCTCCGGGACCATGGGCATGTAGAGGGTCACCCTGTCCCCCTTCCTCACCCCCATCGCCCGCAGAACGGAGGCAAACCTCCGCACCTCCTCCAGCAGTTGCCGGTAGGTGAAAACGCGGTTCTCCCCGGTTTCAGCAGACTCCCAAATCAGCGCCGGTTTGTTTTCCCTGCCCTTTTCCACCTGCCAGTCCAGGCAGTTGTAGGAGAGATTGGTGGTTCCCTCCACGAACCACTTGAAGAAGGGATACTTCTCCTTCTCGAAGACCTTGCGGTATCGCTGGAACCAGTACAGTTCCTGGGCTACCCCGTCCCAGAGCTTTTCAGGGTTCTTCTTCCCCAGCTCCATCATTTTCTGGAGCTGTATGGGTAGATTCAGGGGCATCCTCCCCTTTCTCTCCCCGTGTTTAAAAAGATGAGGTTCGGTTCACGTGGTCCCGGCTCTCACTATTCTGTATCCGGAGGCCCTTCTGAGCCTATTCATCACGGCCACCCCCAGCCCGCGCAGGGGCACCCCCTCCGCCAGTATTACCTCCACTCCCTGCGCCTCCAGCTCCCTGAGAGCTCCGAAGAGCTTCCTGGCCACTTCTTCCAGGTTCTCCCGACTTCCTAGGGAACCCACCGCCTCCGCCCGGCACCGGAGGAGGGTTTCCTGGGTGGCCAGGATCCCCACCTTCTTTCCCTGCCTCTTCAGCTCTTCCGCCAGCTCCGCTATCCTCTCGGCCACCGCGGAGGGCTCTCCTTCCACCACCAGCAGTTCGGCGTTGGGAGCGTAGTGCCTGTGCTTCATGCCGGGGGACCTGGCCCTTTCCACCTCCAACTCCCTCTCGGCCACCGCGGAGGGATGAAAGGTGACCCTCCTCAGCACCTCCTCCAGGGCTTCACGCGGTGTTCCTCCCGGTCGCAGGATCTGGGGGGGATCCGCCGTGAGATCCAGCACCGTGGATTCCACCCCCACCGCGGTGGGTCCTCCGTCCAGGATCAGGTCTATTCTTCCGTCCAGATCCTGCAGCACGTGCTCCGCCCTCGTGGGGCTGGGTCTCCCCGCCAGGTTGGCGCTGGGGGCTGCCACGGGGGTACGGCTTTTCCTTATGAGGGCCAGGGCCACCTCGTGCCTGGGCATCCGTAGGGCTATGGTTTCCAGACCGCAGGTGGTGACGGAGGGTACGGAGGGAGATTTCTTGAGAATCAGGGTGAGGGGACCAGGCCAGAATCTCTTCGCCAGCTCCTCGGCCTCCGGAGGCACCTCCTTCGCCAGGGCGTGGATCTCTTCCCGCTCTCCCACGTGAACGATGGGGGGATTGTCAAGCGGCCTCTTTTTGGCCTCGAAGAGGGAGAGGACGGCCCTGGGGTTGAGGGCGTCGGCTCCCAGACCGTACACGGTCTCGGTGGGGAAGGCCACCAGTCCCCCCTCCCTGAGCTTCCTGGCCGCTAGCTCCACCTTCTCGGGATCCGGATGCTCCGGATCCACCTTCAGCACCAGCGTCTTCATCTCCCTACCCACCCGTCTCCCGGGTTAAAAGGTGGGCCCGCTGGGATTCGAACCCAGGATCTTCGCCTCGTCAAGGCGACGTCATAGCCGCTAGACCACGGGCCCCTATTTTTTTCCTCTTTTGGCTATTTATTTACAATGGGAGTTTCCTGAATTAGCGGCCCCTCTCGGGGGGAACGGGTTTGAGTGAAGGTGGGAAGAGAAAGGGGTGCCACCGTGGTAAGAGAGGTGAAAAAAGGGGTGAATCCTTCTATCTTTGCGGAGTGCGGCCTCGCTTACCGAGAAAAGAGCTGAGCGAAAAGATTCTGTTTTGAGCATCATGCCTGTTCGCTGGGGATCACAGGGCACGCCGAGAGGAGCCTCCAATCAAAAAGGATCAGGTGAAGAATGGTGGACCGGGCGGGATTTGAACCCGCGACCTCCCGCATGCCAAGCGGGCGATCATACCAGGCTGATCTACCGGCCCATCTACCCTTCGGATTTCCCAATTTATGTTTACCGCTAGGAGAGGACTAGCTAAGCCCAAAGGCTCGAGGGGCCCGGTCCGACTCACCTGAGCCTCAGTCCCTGGACCTTCTTGGTCTTCCAGCTGTACCTGTAGATCCTCCGGGTCCTGCCGAAGCCGCAGGCCGCACACACACCCTTCTGGAGGTGGAAGGATCTCCTCCCGCACCTGCGGCACCTGGTGTGCACGGGCTTGTGCTTCTTTCCCATCGAGGGGGTTCCCTTCGTCAACTTCCTCACTCCGCCGGGGAGATGTAGACCACGTTGTCTCCCCTTATCATCATCAGTCCGAATCTCCTCGCTGGCTCACCGTTCTGGATTTCCTCGGCCTCCTCGAGCACCAGGTTCACGTGCACATCGAAGCCCACCAGCTTTCCCCTGAACTCCCTTCCCCCTTTCAGGCTCACTAGGACGGAGGATCCCAGCGCGCGGTTCAGCAGGTCCATCGGTCTTTGCGCTGCCATTGGGTTCACTTATCTTTCTTCCCCACGTTAAATCCCTTTCTGAAGGTCCTCCGGAGCCTGAGGGTTAATATAGTGCCTTGGCCAGCGGTGAGCGGCGGTGAGAGGGTGAAGAGGTACCGCTTGAAAAAGTCCCAGATCAGGGAGCTGAAGGAGAGGGTGTTGAGGGAGCTGGGGAAGGAGATGGAGGGGGAGGTTGAGGTGGTGGAGGAGGAGGGCAAGAAGCTCATCCTGGTGGGCGGCTCGGTGCTCCTCCTGGAGGAGGGGGGAAAGCTCCTGCCCTTCGTGGGGAGGGCGGAGGCTTTCGGGCTGAAGAAGGTGGTGGTGGACATGGGGGCGGTTCCCCACCTGGCGAGGGGAGCGGACGTCATGTCTCCAGGGGTGGTGAGGGTGGAGGGGGAGGTGAGGCCCGGGGAGCTGGTGGCGGTGGTGGATGAGAGGCACGGGAAGGTTCTGGCGGTGGGGGAGGCCCTGGTGCCCGGTGGGGAGATGGTGGGAAAGAGGGGGAAGGCGGTGAGGAACCTGCACCACGTGGGGGACAGGAGCTGGAGGCTGGCTGAGGAAGCCTTAAAAAAGGGGTGAGTTAAAACTCTTCGTGCTGCAGGTAGACGTCTTCTGGGTCTACGGGATAGGTGCGATGGCCGCCACGGCGGCCGGCAGGCAGCTGGCGGAACTGGGAAAGGGGAAGGCTGGGTTCGGAAGGGCCACCCCCTTCGGAAGCGAGTACTTCGCCTTCCTGCTCCTCTACCTCTCCCTGATCTTCGTGCCGGAGGCCCTCTGGCTCACCTGGAACTTCCCCCACTGGGAAACCATGCAGCTGGTGGGCGGCCTGGAGGAGATCCCGGCCTGGGGAATCGTCCTGGCGGCGGCGGGGGACATAGCGGTGGCGGTGCTGGGGTACTGGGTGGCCTACAAGCTTCTGAGCAGGGGAAGGTTCTACGCCGCCCACCTGCAATGGATGCTGGGCTACTTCCTTTTCTTCTTCATGCTGATTCACGGCTGGGACGGAAGTGGATGGCAGAGGTTCCTCTACGATCCCACCGTTAAGGGAGGGGCGCTTTGGACCCCGGGAACCCACATGGACCCGCTGGACTTCGCCACCAGCAGGGTGGCCCTCACCCTCTACGCCATGGCCCTTCCCACCCTCCTTCCCCTCGTCCTCTGGGGGCACCGCTGGCTGGGGGAGGGGTACCGGCTGGAGAAGCTTCCCCCTGAGAAGGCCCACCGGCTGGCCACCGCGGGTGTGGGCTTCTACTTCGCAGGGGTGGGGGTGGCCCTGCTGTCGGCGGGTCTCGTCACCGCCCTCATCCAGGGCCTCTCCACCCTGCTCTGGCTTCCCCTCAGCGTCCTCCTGGGTTTCCTAGTTTTCTTCCTCCTGGCCTATCTGCTGATCCTCAGAAAGGGCAGGCCCCTTCACCTAGCCTTCAGGAAGTACCTCCGCACGGATTGAAGCCGCGGGGGAGGGAGGGCTGGGAGGAAACTTAAATCCTTAAATAAAGGGAAGGGAAGGAGGTTTGGACATCATGAGGGCCTTCAAGAGGATCTTCCAGAGACCCTCCGAAACCCCGGAGGGGATTCAGGTGGTGGAGAGCGAGGTCAAGGAGGAGAGGTTGGGGATAGAGCCCATCTACATAAAGAGCATGAACCTGGAGTCCTCCGAGGATCTGAAGAAGGTGGGGGACGAACTCAGGTCGGGGAACATCGTGATTCTGAACATAACCTCCTTCATGAGCAGGGACGTGGAGGGGCTGAAGCAGGCGATAGCCCAGCTCAAGGGGATGTGCTACGCTATAGGGGGAGACATAGGCAGGCTGGGAGATGCCTGGATAGTGGCCACCCCCAAGTACGTTACCATCCAGTTCAGGGAGCAGGGAACCGGTCCGGTCACCTGAGCCTTATGGCCTCCAGGTTGGGCGGTGCCCTCGTTTCCACCCGGAAGAGCTTGTGGAGGGTGCTGGCCAGGTTGAGGCACCGGTTCTCCTCCCCGTGGCAGCATATCACCCGGGAGGGCTTGGGGGAGAGCCTCCTAACGTAGTTGAGGAGCTGGTTCCTGTCCGAGTGTCCGCTGAAGCCGTCTATGGTCTCCACCCTCATCTTGACCTCCACCACCTCCGCCCTGCCGTCCTTTCCCCTCATGGGCATCTCCCTCCACCCCTTCTGTATCCTTCTGCCCAGCGAGCCTTCGCTCTGGTACCCCACGAACACCAGGGTGTTTCTGGGGTCGGGGGCCAGGTTCTTGAAGTACTCCAGGACGGGTCCCCCCGTCATCATGCCGGCGGTGGCCAGGATCACGCAGGGCTTGCCCTCCACGATTTCCTGTCTTTCCTCCGGCTTCTTCACCTGGATGAAGATCTCCGAGAGGAAGGGGTTGGTGTCCTGGAAGATGAGCTTTCTGAGGACGGGTGAGAGGTACTCGGGGTACAGGGCGTGGATGGCGGTGGCCTCCCATATCATCCCGTCCAGGTAGACCTCCCCCTCGAACTCCCCCCTCCGGTGGGCCTCCTCCAGCAGCATCATGATTTCCTGGGATCTTCCCACGGCGAAGACGGGGACCAGCACCTTTCCTTCCCCCTCCAGGGTCTCCCTCACCAGCTGCAGGAACCTCTCCTCGGCCTCCGGCCTGGGGAGCTGGATGCTGTCGGGTCCCCCGTAGGTGCTCTCCATGATGAGGGTTTCCACCCTGGGGAAGGAGGTCATGGCGGGGAGGAAGAGCTTGGTGCGGTCGAACTTGATGTCCCCCGTGTAGACCACGTTGTGGAGGCCCTCGCCGAAGTGGAGGTGAACCACCGAGGAGCCCAGGATGTGTCCCGCGTTGTAGAGGGCTATCTTCAGGTCGGGGGAGATGTCGGTGATCTCCCCCCATTCCAGCGTGAGGCAGTGCTGCACGAAGGCGCGCACCTCCTTCTGGGTGAAGGGGGCGTTCCTGTCCTCCCTCTCCCCCACCTCCAGATAGTCCTGGAGGAGGAGGACGGCCAAATCCCTGGTGGGAGGGGTGCAGTAAACGGGCCCGTCGTACCCGTAGCGGTAGAGGTAGGGGAGGAAGCCCACGTGGTCCAGATGGGCGTGGGAGATCACCACCGCGTCCAGCTCGGCCAGCCTGAGTTCCGGGGCCTCCAGGTGGGGATAGGCCCTGTCCTCCGAGGCCACGTTCACCCCGCAGTCCAGCATCACCTTGCTCTCGGGGGTCTGCAGGAGGAGGGAAGATCGTCCCACCTCCCTGGCCCCCCCCAGCATGGTCACCCTGAGCCAGTCCCCCCTCGCCCTGGGCTGCCTGTGTATCCTCCTCCCTATCGCCTGGAGGATGTCCAGCTTCTTCCCGCTGTTCTGGAGGAGGGAGAAGCGTATTCCCTGGATGAGGTCGGACCTGATGGGGGGGGTCCTCACCACCTTGGGCGCCCATCCTATCTCCCTCATCAGCATCCTCAGCGTGGAGCCGTCCCTTCCTATCACCATGCCGGGCTTCTGGGCCTCCACCACTGCCTCTCCGGTGGTCCTGTCGAAGAGGATGGCCGTTATTCCCGCCTCGGGAGGTATGAGTTCCCTGATCTTCTTCTCGGCCTCCCCCTCCTCCATCAGCAGCTGGGGATCGGGCCTGAGCATGAAGCGCTTGTGGAGCTTTCTGGCCAGTTCCTTCACGGCCTCCCCCCCCTCGGCGAGCAGGTTGAGGTTCTTGCAGTAAAGGACGAGCTTGGGCCCCTCGAAGTCCACACCTGAAACGGACTCCGACAGCACGGGGTCCTGCTTGACCAGCTCCTTCACCTGCTGCAGTAGATCTTCCGTCGCCATGGGGTTCACGCTATGGGATGGATCAGGAAAGCCTCAGGATTTCCTCGGGAGGTAGGTGCTGGAGTCCTTCCTCCCTTATCACCAGTACCTCCACCTCGTTCCCGGTGGCCACGTCCCTCTTCATCGCAGTCTTCACGGCCCTGACGGCCACCGGGAGGATTTCCTTGAGCTTCATCCCTTCCCTGTACCCATTCTCCAGCACACCGTAGGCCACCGGGGATCCGGATCCCGTGGCCACCATCTTTTCCTCCGTCAGGGTTCCCTCCATGCCCGCGAAGTAGAGCCTGGGCCCTCCCTCGTCCACCCCCCCCACCAGCAGGTGAGCCAGGTAGGGGAGGAGGGTCTGGGAGTGGAGGAGGTTGGAGGCCATCTTGGCCACCGCGCTCACCGGTATGGGTGTTCCCTCCCTGATGGTGTAGAGCTGGGCCTCCGCCCTCAGCATCCTCACCAGAGCCTGTACATCCCCCACCCCTCCCGCCGTGGTTACCGCCACCCTGTTGGTTATCTCGTAGAGCTTCCTGGCTCTCTTGCTGGCGATCAGGTACCCGGCCGTGGCTCTCGTGTCCGCGGCCAGCACCACACCATCCTTGCATACCACTCCCACGGTGGTGGTACCGGTGAATTTTTTCTGGTCTCTCTCCACCAGCTCAACTCCTAGAAAACGGCCATCTCTCTTTCGTGATTTCGTATTTAAATTTTGTCTTTTCGATGGTAGTCGTGCATGAACGGTTTTGAGGTGAGGAGTGTTTTCGAGCACCTGGACAGGCTGGCTTACGAGATTGGGCCCAGGAGGGCGGGCAGCCGGGGGGACGAGAGGGCCCTGGATTACCTCTCCTCCAAGCTCAAGGAGTACGGTCTGAAGGTTCACCGGCAGGACTTCAAATTCGTGGACAGGGGCCGGAGGCTGGGGTTCACCCTCCTCCTGGGCCTCCTCTCCCTTTTTCTGGCGTTTCTTCTTCCCCCCCTCCCCTCCCTTCTTCCCTGGGCCCTAACCCTCCTCCTCACCTGGAGGCCCGATCTCCTCCCGGGCAGGAGAACCTGCAACCTGCTGGCGGAGCTGGAGGGGGAGGGGGAGAGGAGGGTGCTGCTGGCCCACAGGGATTCAGCTCCCTGCGTCTCCCGCCCCCGCCTGCTGGAGCTTTATCACCTACTGCGTCTTCCCTCCCTCCTCCTCCCCACCCTCTTCCTCCTCCTCCGGCTCCTCCTTCCCTCCCTCTGGCCCTGGGGAGGGGTTCTGGCCCTCCTCCTCTTCGGTCTACCCCACGCCCTGCCCCTTCTCTCCCTCTCCTCTAGGGCTTCCCCCGGTGCCAACGACAACGCCTCGGGGGTGTCCCTGCTTCTGGAGGTGGCGAGGGTCTGTTCCCAGCTGAACCCCCGGCCTCCCCTGCTGCTGGTCTTCACGGGGGCGGAGGAGGAGGGGCTGTGGGGAGCCAGGGTGCTGGCCTCGGGGGGATACCTGAGGAAGGAGGACAGGATTCTAAACGTGGACACGGTGGGGGTGGGGAGGACCTACGTGGTGGCGGGGGGAGGGATATGGCGGAGGGAGAGAACCCCCTCCCGGCTCAACGAGGAGGTCAAGGATTGCCTCAGGAAGGAGGGGCTGAAGCCTGGGGATTGGTGGACGGTCTTCTCCTTCCACGATCACCTTCCCCTCCTGCGCAAGGGCTTCGCGGCCACCACCCTCACCGCGGACCTAGGCCTGAGAAGGGACTCCACCCTCTTCAGGCTCTTCGGGCTCCGTGGGGCGGGGAGGAGGGGGTGGAGGTACCTTCACACGGAGGAGGACCTCCCCGAGAGGGTGGAGCTCCCTCTATTGGAAAGGATGGGGAGGGCCCTCCTCCGCTTCGCGGGTGCGGGGGAAGCCCCCCGGTGAGCCCATGGAGGGTTCCCTCTTCCTCCCCCTGGCGGCCTCCCTCCTGCTGGCGGCGGGCATGGGGGCCAGCGACACCGCGGACGCCATGGGAACGGCGGTGGGGGCCAGGATCCTCTCCTACCGAAGGGCCGTCCTCCTCTTCGCCCTCTTCCTCCTGCTGGGGGCGGTGGCGGAGGGGGGAAAGCTGGTGGGGCCGGTGGGGAGGGAGATGGTCTCGGGCCCCCTCTTTCAGGAGCATCCCCTGCCCCTCTCCCTGGTCCTCCTCTTCTCGGGCCTGGTGGTGCTTCTGAGCGCCTGGTACGGGATGCCCCTCTCCACCCACCAGGTGATCGTGGGGGGGATGCTGGGGGGAGGGCTGGCGGGAGGATTCCTGGCGGGAGCCGCGGAGGTGGGGATACGTACGGGGAAGGTGCTCCAGGTCCTCCTGGCCTGGTGCTTCACTCCTCTCCTCTCCCTGCTCCTATCCTTCCTTCTGTGTTTTCTCCTCCGGCGCCTTTTCCTGGCGGTGAAGAACCCATCGGGCCTGAACCTCCTCTTTTCCCTGGGGGTGCTGGCCAGCGGATGCTACATGGCTTACGTGATGGGGGCCAACGGGCTTGGAACGGTGATAGGGGGGTTCTTCGCCAGCAGGGGAGGGGAGCTCACCCCCTCCTTCCTGCGCACCATGGCGCTGGCGGGGGCCGTGCTGGTGGTGGCGGGGGCCTTCGTGCTGGGGGAGGGGGTGGTGAGAACGGTGGGCAGCGGCCTGACCCCCCTCTCTCCCACCAGCGCCATAGCCTCCCAGCTGGGCGCCGCCCTGAGCGTGCACCTCCTCACCCAGTACGGTCTTCCCGTTTCCATGAGCCACGCCATCGTCTGCGGCGTGGTGGGGGCTGGTCTCGCCATGGACGTCTCCACGGTGAGGGGGGAGAGGGTGAGGAGGCTGGTCCTGATCTGGATCCTCTGCCCCCTCCTCTCCTTCCTGCTGGGAACCCTCCTCTACACCCTCTACTTCCTCTGAGCTCAGACCCTGAGGCCGTAGATGAGGATGAGGAGGAGGTGGCTGGCCTCCTCCGCCTGATCGGAGATGTCCCCTATCCCGTGGATGATTTGATCCAGCTGCATGACCGTCACCGGATCCAGCTCCCTCTCCCTCTCGTAGAGGTCCACGATCAGCCCCTGCTCTATCAGGTCCGACTCGTGCTCCCTCCTCCCCACCTCCTTCGCCTGGGTTTCCGCCAGATCGATGTTGGAGGTAAGGGTCTTCACGGAGGAGTGCAGGGCCTCCACGCACTTGGTGGCCAGCTCCCCCATCTTGACCATTCCCTCCCTCAGACCCTCCGTTCTCCTCCTCTCCCTCTTCATCACCCCCCAGGTCCTCTCCCGGCTGAGGAGGGTCCTGCTCACCTCCTCCGTCACGTCGGCCACGTTGTCCACCTGGGCCCCCAGCTTGGCCAGATCCCCCCGGTAGGCGGGCAGGAAGGCCCCCCCAGCCAGGGCGCGGTTGAACTTCCCCAGCCTGTCGTCAGCCTGGCTCTCCAGCATGGTGACCTCCCTCCCCAGGCAGCAGGCCTTTTCCCACTCGAAGGAGGAGAAGGCCCGGATCAGCTCCTCGAACTTTTTCACCGCCGCCAGAACCGCCTCCGAGTGGAGCTGCAGCAGCCTCAGCGTTTCCCTCTCCTTCCTCCTCCACATCCTACTCCTCCCTCCCCACCCTCCTCAGCTCCGATCCGCAGGAGGGGCAGCGAAGGGTTTTCACCGGGTACTTCCTTCCGCAGGCCGGGCAGACCTTGGACCAGCGGAGCACCCTCCTTATTCCGGGCATCAGCAGCCCCCGATGGGGAATTCCCATCAGGGCGGCCAGGTTCTGGATGCCGTAGTCGTCCGTGATCACCTCCACCTCCCTTCCCTCCTTCCTCAGGGAGAAGGCCAGGGCCAGCAGCTCCTCATCGGTCTTGGAGAGCCTGTCCCCCGTTTTCCTTACCAGCCTCTTCACCTCCTCCACCTCCTCCGGGGGGGACTCCACTATCCTGACCTTCTTTCCGAGCAGGCCCGCCTCGAGCCTGGAGCGGGACAGCCCCTCCCTCAGCTCCTCCCAAACCGAGGGGACGGTCACCTGTTCGGCCTCCTCCTTTCCCGGGGAAAAGCCCCCTATCAGGGCGGAGGTGTCCAGGACGTACACCTTCCTCACCATATCCTTTCCCTCAGCCTCCCGTAAAAGTTCCCCTTCCACCTGAAGAAGGATACGGGTTTCTCCGATCGGAAGAAGAGGATCCTCTGCCCGGGCTCTACCTTCCTCAGGAACTGCCCGTCCACCACCACGGAGGCGAGGTTGTCCGCCCTCGTCACCTCCACCTCCACCCTCCTGGAGCTGGGGATCACCATGGGTGGCAGGTGGGGGAAGACACAGAGAGGGGAGAGCACCAGGGCCTCCATCCCGGGCTCCACCACGGGACCGCCGGAGGAGAGGGAATGGCCGGTGCTGCCGGTGGGGGTGGAGACCACCAGGCCGTCTCCCCTGGTCTCGTAGAGGGGCTCCCCCTCCACCAGCAGCCTGAAGGAGAGGGACTTCCCCGGGAGGAACCAGGTGAGGC
>Ga0078972_1007902_pt1 | contig 23002 bp, 20 predicted proteins | sample YelNatPaOPGAMG01_FD_67568 | JGI IMG/M metagenome (GOLD analysis project Ga0078972, IMG submission 67568) | Hot spring thermophilic microbial communities from Obsidian Pool, Yellowstone National Park, USA - OP-RAMG-01 (SPADES assembly) (version 2) | ecosystem: Environmental > Aquatic > Thermal...
ACTGCGTTGGGGGCATGGGTGGACCACACTTCGCCCCAGCGCATGAGATTGTCTACCGCTTTGAGTTCCCGGAGCGCCCAGGGGCGCTAGCACGATTCCTGAATGGTCTTCGTGGCTGGAACATTACCTTGTTTCATTATCGGAATCACGGTAGCGATGTTGGTCGGGTGCTTGTCGGCCTGCAGGTGCCGCCATTGGAGCGTTCCACCTTCTTAGAGTTTGTGGAGCGCCTTGGCTACCCGTACGTGGACGAGACCCAGAATATCGCCTACCGGATGTTTCTGTGTCCGTTACCGAAGAACGAATCTTGAGGAGCACACGAGCAATTGTTTGTCCCGAAGCAGACACATCAGAATCTCTGTTAGTGCACATGTCTCGACACGATGAGAATCCGCCGATACCGTGGAGTCCTCTGATCCGAATATGATGCACGAGACGTCGGGCCTTGTTTTCGCACGATCCGATCGAAGAAGGCAGTTGGGCTCCACTGCTTGCGCACCTGGTGCCGGCGACCAGGGAATGAACTTCAGTGCCGCCCCAGCGACGCTTCTGGGTTCCACGGGATCCAGATGAGGCTCGCTATTCGGCGCAGAGGCCCAATGGAGACCGCAATTCCTTGGGGTAGAGAGCCTCAAGCCAGCGCTTGCTCCCGCGCCCAAATACGCCGCCATGGTCGCTATCTGGACGCAGCACTGCTTCGCCAGTTTCTCGCTGGCGTTTGCTCTAGGTTCGCTGTACTCCTCGCCTGTCATGAGAATGGAAGCGCTTTTTAAACCACTTTTGTGGAAGCATTGCCACTGCAAAAAAGACGCGACTTTGTTCACGTTGGACGATGGGCAACGCTCCAGAATTTGCCGAAGACGCATCCATATCGTATCGCTGACGCGAGCTAGATCAGCGGATCCACCAGCAAGTCGCCTTTGCGAGAAACGCATCCGCATGACCCAGCTGATGATCCAGATGCAACGCTGTCCCGTGGATGCTCAACATCGCGTTCGTGGTAGACTGTTCCACGGGTGCACGCGAGACGCGAGCGACAAAGTGCCTCATAGAACCAGCATAAATCTGTCCCGTGGATGCTCAACATAGCATTCGTGGTAGACTGTTCCACGGGTGCACGCGAGACGCGAGCGATAAAGTACCTCATAGAACCAGAGTCAGGTAAACGCAGTCCACAGTCGGTGACAGAATTCGTATCGTCCCGATTCTTTGTTTTAGAGATTGCTACCATAGACCGGAGATGTCTGATTGTGCGCTTGCCATCGGCGATCGGGAAGGCTTCCATCGTTCCAGCCACCTGCGGGCTCCGCTATCCACTATGATCTTCAGAGAGACGGATCATTTTCCACGTTCCTTCGCGCGTCGAGTCTCTGAGAAGCGTCCACCATCGTGCCTGTTGCGTCAGTCCGGGATGCAGCACGCATGCAGAGCGGCCTTGCTATACCACGGAAGCCGTCAGCTCGGAATTCCCGCTGATGTCGATGCATACCATAAACAGACGGAGGATGCGTTGTGCACCTCCAGAAACAGAGGCAACACGCTTTGCGTCTATACTCGAGTTTACTGCCAAGGTGCGCACTGATTCGCATGCATCCTAGTCTGAAACACTCTATCTCGGCCTGAAATCCGCGATACTCTCACAGTAAAAGTCTGGGATGACCTCATCCTGGCTGAAGAGACGTTCCTTCGTGGTGACACCACTCAAACACAGAACTGCTCTGGTACCGTTGCGCTTCCCGAACAGCACATCCGTATCAAGGCGATCGCCAACAACGCAAATCTCACTTTTTGGAATGTGGAATTTGTTTGCCAGATAGTCAATCATAAGTGGGCTCGGTTTGCCGACGACGGTCGGCTCCACCTGCGTGCAGCCACGGATAGCGCCAACCATGGTGCCGTTTCCTGCCCACTCCTGTGCATCTGTGAGATGCGTCACAGCGTCCGTGTTCGTCGCTATAAATTCAGCTTTGAGCTCTCGAATGCATACATTGGCGTACTGCGCTTTGTAATAGTTAAAGTAGCGATCGAACCCGACCACGACGGCGCCGACCTTGGGGTCAACCTCGAGTTTATCGCCGGGGCCCATACGCGGCTGCTTGTCCTTGTCGGCAGGACCTCCGATATGTGGAATCCCCAGTAAATCAAGTTCCTCCTCAATCCCGACTTCGCCGATGATATACACCTTCTTGCCGGTGGCCTTGAAGTTTTTCGATTCCAAGTATGCCGCTGCAGCAAAGGATGACGAGAAAATCTCTTCGGGACTAATTTTAAGCCCCAAGGAGGTAAACTTCTTCACATAGCCTGCCCGGGATTTGGTGGAGTTGTTCGTTACGAAGAAGCAGCGCTTGCCAATGCTGCGCAAGTAGTCGAGGGTTTCCGGCACTCCTGCGATCAGCTTATCGCCAAGCCAAATAACACCATCACAGTCAAAGAGAAATACTGAGGTCGAGTTCAGGAGCTCCTGCTCCGGATCCTGGAGCTTTCGAAAAACCGCTGTGCCGTTTTCTGCGACTGTCGTTGGTTGTGCGCTGCCTGTCGTTGTGCTCATGGTCAGCTGCGCGTTGACGTACGCGATAGATAGCGGACGGCGCCGCGCTTTCAGGGCAAAAGACTTGTTTTGACTAGTTCGGCACGAATTTGCGTCACTGAGGTGCCTAGGATAGGCGCTATGTGTCGCAGAAGTGTGCAACACCGTGAATTTACTGCGGAGTGCGCACTGCACACTCTGGACGAAAGCGCTTCCTTGTGACATAACAGAACCGTTGAAAAGCGAGACAGGCAGCTGAACTGTGCAAGCACGTGGCAGCGACCAAAGTCCTTTCGTATGAGAAGGCCAATTACTTGCCGCGATGTGGCAGACGACGACCTCAACGACAACGCTCTGGTGCCACAATGACGAAAGAGAAGCGCATCATGCGCATCGAAGGCTGCTCTGCGGTCTATGCGGCAGCGCTGTTGTGGTCGCCACGCATTCTCGCGCGCACCGAGTCCATGAATCGAACCCGAGTTTCATGGCGGTGCGCAGCTGCAAACGTAACCTCTACCTACAGGTATTCTCGTGCAGCTGGTCCAAGAGCGGTATATCCAAAAGTAATAGTGGTTAGATGTGGTAGTTTTGGCGGCTGTTGTTGAAGCATTTCATGAAGAGACGGAAAAAGCGATCGACGCTTCGCTTCCCGTTTTCATCTGCTTCGTGGACTGCTTCGAGGCGCTCTTGGACGCGGTAACACTAGTGTTTCTTTGGGTGTTGCCATATGTGCACGTCACATACCTCGCTCGATCATTGTCCTGTGCCGCTTGAACGCTTGATTCACCGCTCGGTAAGTGCACTTGACAGGCACAGCGAGCGCTCCTCGATACCGTCCCGCGTTTATGCACACCGGGGCTGTATCGTACGATTACGGGCTTCTTCCGGGAGATCCCGTCGGCAAACACGCTGTCCGCTGCACACGGGAGCGGACGCTCTTCCATTCGATAAAGTACTTGTGTAACATGATGTTGTCCATGATGAAGGAAGCGCGGGAAATAGAACCACGCATCAAGAGCAAGTCGAGAAATTTCGATTTTTCTTTCGCTTTCTTCGGGGGAAACGGTGACTCAGTCTGCACTGGGAGCGACTGCTGTGATGACCCACAACCGAGCCCAATACACTTTTCTATGCAAACGGAAGAGACAGGAGCACCCAAAGAGCATGACCTGTGAGAGATATGATGCTGCTGTGGAGTACTGTTTCGTCGACGACCAGACAAATATGTTGCTTTGCCGTTCGGCCTGAATTTTTTTATCGGCGGGAGAAATTCAATGAACTTTAGGAATGAGCTTGTGAGGAAATCCTTCAAGCACGAGCTCTATTCTTCTTCGTCGTCAGTCCAGCGGAGCAACTTGCTGCACCCCCAACTTGCCCGGTAACCGAAAGAACGAAAACTTGATGAGTTTGCGTGATTCGAGCAATGCTTCACCTAAGGAAACGAAACGAATGGATGCTTATACCTATGATTTAGATAATGATATCGGTTATTCATAAAACCCTATTTCGAGTGTATTGCGATTTAGCTTGATTCTAGTTCTGGTATACATGCCAGCGGCAAAGCGCCAAATGAGCCCTTCCAAAAAGGCGACGAAACGCATCAAAATACATATGACTCGGCAATGCCTTATCGCTGCACATGTATTGTCGAGGCTGTCACTGTAAGAGAAAGCCCCTAACAATCGACACACAGGAACAGAGCGACCAGTTCAGTGTTCCACGGGAACCAGACGCTAGTGTAGCCGCGTGGCCCCTGTTAGCGTCCACGCGCCTGCAGAGCGCAATGCGCGATGCCTCGTTCCCAGTCGGTGCACTGTCCAGTGCGGGCTCCTGTTTGTCCTGGTATCCTGCGAGACCTTGTAGCAGCCGCAAGGCTGTGCTTTCAGCTCAGGACAAGGCACGTGAGCTTCGAAATCCCCTTGAGGTGTGTGTGCTGCGTTTACTTGGTGAAGCTTCTGTTTCCCCAGAAGCATATTGAACGGGTAACTGGTGCAAAGCGGCGCCTTCATCTGAGCTCGCACTGGAGCGCAGGCTTCGACAGTCTTTTCTCGAAGCACCATACACAACTGAAATGCACTGTGCTCATGAAGCCAATAGATGCGCACACCAAATCTCCGAGGGCGCTCACAGACGATGCCACCGAAACAGCAGTGTCACAGAGCATTCAGGCGAAGCGACCAAGAATCTCTGGGCAAACGCTTGCACTGCACTGTGCCACGCCGCCAGTGTCGAGTGCAAACGCTCTGAGCGGTGCTGACTTTGGCTTCCCATATCCGCAGCCATACGGGACTCAGCTTGAGCTCATGCGAGCGGTATATGAGACCATCGACCGTGGTGGAATCGGCGTGTTCGAGTCGCCAACAGGCACAGGCAAAACGCTCTCCCTTCTATGTGCAGCGCTTACCTGGATACGACAAGACAGGCATCGAATGGACCGTACCAACGACGTGCACGAGGAACCTAGTTCCCAAAGTGAACCAGACTGGTTACGGGACTACGAGATCGCCAGCAGCTCAGGTTCAAACTCGCCGATGAAGTACAATTCTTTCGTGAACAGCGGAACGCGAAGCGAGCCTACGCGCGTGATGCAGTTCAGCATAGGGCGTTATTCGCAGGGAACGCGAACCGAAGACCCCGTAATTTATTCACCAGTGCACTCACTCGATACGAACACCAGTGGATCGCTAGGACGAGCCAGTGCTGCCTCGTCTGGTTTGGTGCTTTTCGGAGATGACGACAGTGCGTTTGCCCCCGACATGCCGCGTCAAGGAATGCACCCCGGCCGGATGCCGCCGCCGTACCGTATCCTTTACGCTTCACGTACGCACTCGCAACTTTCGCAGTTTATCAGTGAAGTTCGACGGACCGAGTATGCGAAGCAGGATCCGACATTGGCGACAACCGTACTCGCATCCCGAAAAATGATGTGCATCCATCCGAAGGTGCGGATGCTGCGCTCAGCAGCAGCCGTGAATGAACGCTGTCACGAGCTGAGGAACAACCAAGTCAAGACGGCAGCCGCTGAGCAGCAATCACAATGCCCGTTTTATCAGAAGGAGCGTATTCGCAATCTCGCGAATGTCATGCACCAGCAGGTTTGCGACCTCGAAGATCTGCTGGCGCTAGGGCAGCAACACCAGGCATGCCCGTACTATGCAGCACGAGCGTCGCTTGCGTGTGCGGAGCTCATCGTCATGCCGTATCAGACGCTGCTGCACGAGACAACGCGCCAGTCGGCGAATGTGCCCGTAGACCAGCGCACGATTGTGATTTTAGATGAGGCGCATAACTTGGTGGATGCACTGAATGAAATGCATACAACGAAGCTTTCCATAGCTGAAGTTACCGCAATGGAAGCCACCGTGAGTGAGTTTATCGAAAAGCAGAAGACATGGAAGCCGGACCCGGATCGGAGTTTCCATCTCGAGCAGCTGCGACGGCTGCTTGCGGCGCTGCGGCAGGGCATGCAGCCGGAGGACCTGTCTCGGAGGCCGTCTGACCCGACGCGAACGCGCCCACTGGACAAGGCGAGCGACGAGCACTCACCTGTCGTCCGTAGTGAAATACCAGAGCCTGGAAGAGACCTCCAGGATGACGTCATCTTGTCCGAGTTTTGCCAGACGCCGAGCGATTTTTGCTTTCAAATGAAAATTGAGCAAATGAATTTTTCCCAGTTAATTCGTTATTTATTCAGCACGAAATGCATGCATATGTTACAGAGCCTTCACGAGTCGCGGCGGCGAACGGAGCGCTCGATAGAATCGTCCGCGCACTCAGTGCTGAGCGAGGTGGCGTCGGTTCACTCGAACGAATCTCCGACTTTGTATGGAACGGGCTTTTATGAACTGGCCTCCTTTTTGGCAGCGCTTTGTGAGCCACGCGCTTGTGGCAAGGTCCTAACGGCTCCGAATCGCCACATACGATACGTTCTGCTGGATCCGATACCCTACTTTTCCCCGATCTATCGCACAGCTCGGGCAACGATTCTCGCTGGTGGCACGCTCGAGCCACGCGAAGCGCTTTTGCCAAGACTCTTCGACGAGGAAACCTGCAAGCAAGTATACTTTAGCGCGTTTCAGCATGTTGTACCACAGGAGAATGTGCTCGCCCTGATCCTAGGCAAAGGACCTACCGGACTGCCGCTGGAGTTTTCCTTCTCCCAGCGGCAATGCATGGCGCAGATAGATGAGCTTGGTCATTGTATTGTGAACCTCTGCGCTCTCGTTCCCAAAGGACTCGTAGTTTTCTTTCCGTCCTATGCTCTAGAGCGTCTGGTATGGACGCGCTTCGCTGAAACGAATATAAGCGAGCGGATCGCCCGACGCAAGGAGGTCTTCCGCGAACAACGCGGCTGTGACGTGGACAAGCTCTTCAACGACTATCGTAGCGCAGTTACCGCGCTACCCGCCGCCACTGAGCGAGCGGAACTTGCGTCTCCCCAAGAACGAGACGGCGCCCTGCTCAGTGCAGTCATTGGTGGCAAGTTATCCGAAGGCATTAACTTTGCCGACGATCTCGGGCGTTGCGTGGTAGTCGTCGGCTTGCCGTTCCCAAACGCACGCCAAACCGAGACGCGCCTCGTCCTGCACTTTCTCCAGGAACGCTACCCGAGTTCCGACCTAAGCCGCGAGTACCTCGAAAACGCCTGCATGATCGCCGTCAACCAGTCCGTAGGTCGAGCTATTCGACACGCCCGTGACTATGCTGCTGTTGTCTTCGTTGACCAGCGGTATGCAGCGCAGGAGCGACTGCGGTTCAAGTTACCGCGTTGGTTGCGCGGTCGCGTTCTCGAGCCGCGAACTTTCGGCGACGCAATACAGCAGCTGGCGTCGTTCTTCCGCAACAAGTGCTAGTGCGCTGGTTTGCTCGTTCACTCGCTCACCTCATGTCGGTCGGTCGTAAAGTCTTTCTTTGGTTGAGGAAGTATCTCATGTTCTTTATCGCTGGGTTTGAGGCGGTGAATGTCGCGCTCATGTTGGTAACACCTGCGGGCGGACCAAGTTTTGCGGCAACTGCGGGCTTGTCCACGCTCCACAACCCGTTTCCGTTTCTGCGGAACCTCGTCGCACCTCTCCCGTACATGCGGAAACACTTTTGGCCTTGCTTGGTTGCTTCAGCGAAAACGAGGACTTTCTGGTTCTACTATTTAGAGTACGTGGTATTGTTGTTAGCGTTACCGTACTTTGTGGCGTTCATCTTCAACCTGGATGCACCCGAGTATACCCCGCTCACCGTCTCTCTATCTCGCATTGGGTTGCTTTGGGTATTTGGAGACTTTGACGTTGTAGGGAAGTTTATGACGCACCTCAGTAGAGATATACTTTACCTGAACAGTGCTGTTGTGGTCGTCGTCGAGGTCCTCTACGTCTTGTTCTTCTGCGAGTCGTGCCACCTGCCGATGGCGCCCTGTCGAGCGTCTTCCAAGGCGCGTGCAGGGAGCGGCACGGAATCCCCCAGAGAGCCAGAGACATCGAGTGCGAATGTGTCGCTGGCGGCAGGTCATGCCAAGGCTGCATGAGCAGGCATCTGTGCTCGTGGTGGTACTGCGTACCGCTTGCGTTATGCGAGAAGGAGCGATCAAAACGAACCGCGCGGTGTCGCATCAAGGACCTACTCGCAAGGGCGGTTGCATTCGGGTCGCTTAGAGTCAACGCATCGGGGAAACTGGGCAGGGGTCCAGGGGCAGGGTGCAATTTACTGCTGCTCGGTGGAATCGCGCATGCGTAGCCTACTTTAGAGGTAGTAGTAGTAGTAGTAGCAGCAGCAGCCTTGACGAAGCCCCAACTGACGCTCCAGCATGCAGTGACGTGGATACTGGGCGACGTAACGGAAGGCTTATGCGCATGTGCTGGTGACCGACGAGACGAGGGCAGTCCGGAGGAGTCCAAGGCGTACGCACGCTTACCTGCAACGTGTAACGCGCACGCTACTCGACAGGGATCCACGTGGTGCCGCGTACGCTACCGGAAGCGTTGCGGTGAACATCGACACACCAGCTATCGATTGAGGGCATCGGTGTTTCCCGGTCAGGTTCTCGAGGGTATGTGTGTGATCCTCGTATGTCGCCACAAGTTACATGGCGTCGTGGTGGCATTGCGGCACACGATGTCCTTATGCCGTTTGTTTCCTTGCAATGCCATCGTGGAAACACGCATCTTGCTGTGTCTCTGTTCACGACAAGGGAAAGGAGAATAACGCGCATCCTGCACGACTGAGCGTGCCTCTGGTAACATCCGATAGTGGCGAAGCAGGTATGACAAGGATTGGAACCTATCTGCAAACCTGCTGGCAAACATAGCGCATTGTCAGCCTGGTGTAGCGTCGCTGGTGAAGAGCGTCTGTGCGCTCGCGTCTCGCGATACCGCTGGTACCCGGAATCTGATGGACGTTTCCACATCGACTCTGGACGTGCGCTCTCCCGGACTTTGAAAGTCGCGTTGTATGTCGTGCATTAGCAAGGCATCGGGGTCGTTTCTTGCGCAACCGGATCCGGTGCACTTGTCTCGGTGACAGGCATTTCATGGAGGCTGGCTGAGCACGTCGGAGGCACCACGTCGCTTCCCGCTGAACAAGATTGGTCGGGCGTTTCAGCGTAACTAGGGCGTTTCGTGTCGGTTCGGTTCGTTGACATGTAGTGTCTGCTCGATGCGCACGTAGCACAGGAGAGGTATCCGGAAGCTAGATGACGAGTGCCGGCCTTGTCCGTGCAACCGGCTGCCGTGCCGGGCCACAGATATTGCACGCCGCACATTCCATAGAATGTGTCTTCGATCGTTTGGGTCATGCTGGAAGCGATCACAGATGCAGATGAATCAGGTAGCCACGTCGAAGAAATAGCTCTTGAAATGTAAAGGCATTGTCTGGGCAGAAGAGTGCCGAATCACGGAACTAGTGATGCTCTATCGCATCCGAACAATTCAGTTCATCCACCCTGCTTCCGTTGCTTCGTTCGGCAGCTACGCGGTGCTGATCCTGCTGAACCCGATATCGGAGACGATGCGCTCTAACGACCTGCATCGCGGTCACCGGCGAGGTTGCAGTCAAGGGCGTCTTCGTGGCGCATGTGCGGGGCGGCATTGTCGTCATGGTCGACGTCGTCCCAAGGTTCACGGACGACCAGAGCATCCTCATGGGCTCTACAAAATCCAGCAGGGCTTCGGAAGAAGCTGCTCAGCTCCATGTGCCATTCACTGGGGCCTGACAGTCGCTCGTGGCGACTCAACAGCGCATCGGTTCACTGTGGCGGGGCCACCGTCGCTTCGCAGCGCGACCTGCACTTGCCGGTAGGCTTCCCAGAGGGCAATGGCGGCGCTGGTCGATAGATTGTACGATCTGATACCGGCATCACCGGGACACACCATTGGAATCGCAATCGTCCGCTCCCGAGGAATATCCTCGGGCGGAATGCGTTCGAAACCATCTAGCTCGTTCCCAAATATTAGCGTGATCTTCGTTGCAAGAACCTCACTTCCTTTCTTTGATGAGACAAGGTCCGCGTCCAGCAACGAGCTCTGTGCGAACTTGGTGAAGTAAAAAACGTTACCCAACTGGGGCAAACCCTCGTCGCGAAAGGCCTGCCAACTCGACCATACACGCAGATCAACGAAAGGCCAATAGTCAAGGCCAGCCCGTTTCAGGTGGCGATCACTCAGAGAAAAGCCCAGCGGTTCAATGATATGAAGCCGTGCTTGAAAACCTACTGTAGTTCTGGCGGTATTCCCGGTATTCCAGTGAATAGAGGGTGCGTAGAAAACAACGTTCAGTAGGGGCTCGCCTGTGCCCGTGTGACGCAGTGGCGCGCTCACAACGCCTGGGCCATAGCTCGCGCGTACGCACTTGCTTCTCGAGATGCACTGTCGAGATGCTCTACTGACGCCTGCGAAACAGGGCAGTTCTGGTGACCACTCGGTAACAAAAACGAACTCGAGTGCGCGCATAAGCGCCTGGCGTCGGTACCAGGTTCCTGTGTCCATACAGAGCGCGCAATATGAGGAATACTGGGGTGTTCGCCCTGCGGCGAGTGCATTTCTTTGTGGTTCTTTGAGAGCATGTTTCCTCGAACAGGGAATCGTCATCATTGCTGACTTGATACCAGCAATAAGAGAGCGTGCATTTTCCACGCCTTACCTCCAACTTCCGAGACCCATATTCCGCGTCGGAGATCGAGTTAGTGCCGCTGTATCATTTCTCATCGTTTGAGAGGATGTTTCCTCGAACAGGGAACGTCATCATTGCTGACTTGATACCAGCAATAAGAGAGCGTGCATTTTCCACGCCTTACCTCCAACTTCTGAGACCCATATTCCCCGTCGCAGGTAGTGGTCATTTCGTGCGTTCCGCAGTGCGCCGAGTCTGCCATGAGCGTCCACAATCGTGCCTAAAGCTTCGATGCGAGCGCAGCAACGAGAAAAAAGGCTATTCCCTACCACTGGCGGTGTTTGCGCTGCTGCCCACGCATCGTTTGCGTGACGGCAACTTACACACTAGCCTTCCGTACCGCCATGCTTGTCTTGTGCATGCGTCCTGCTTGCTCGACTATCGTCCGAGTCTGATATGCGGAAGCAAAGGCATGCGGTGCTGCGGACATAAGCGATATGGCGCAGTCGAGGTAGCTGAGCGTTGCACGTCTGTTGGACTGCCTCCAGAGACTTGGACTTATGCCGCAATCTGGTGTACCTGCAGCTCGTCAACGGCTGCAGCGAAGTTTGCTCGTTTTCGGATCCGAAACGGATCCCATGCTGGTCACGATGCCACCTGAGCACACTGCGACGATTCGGACGCTATGTCTAGAATCCAGCACTCGCTCTGTTGTCGACCGAGACGCCAGGAGCCAGACTCGTGCTAGGGTGAGTCCACACAGGACGCCTGTGAGGCCGCTCCACTTGACTCGGCGGTGAGTGTAGAGGTTCGTATGCGGAGCGCATGTCGAGCGCCACTCGGAAGGTTTGCGAAGGTTTGGTTTGCATTGGTGACCAGCAAAGCCTCTGAAGCCTTTATGGGCGATTGCCTATCGATTCGTTGCTACCTCGTTGGGCACCGACGCGCTGGCGAGTGCTCCTCGTCGACATTGATGCCTACTGCATGTGCTGCCACCACCCGGGCAGTGCTGGTTGTCGTCGCTGCTTCTTTACCAAGTACAAAATGATCGAGGATTTTATGCTAAGCTCCGAATACGCTCTGAGAGATGCCGATGTTGATGATCACCGATTTGATTTCCGATTACACCTACGTGAAGGTCAGTGGTGGTCAGCACCAGCGCTGCTGCCAAGGTGTATTCGGTGCTCGCACACAAGCGCATGCAAGTATCATGCACACCCAGTACCGCCGATACCTGCATGTACCCGCTTCGCGGTTTGTCTTTCGCCGAAGTCGCTCGTCATGAAACGTGGCTTGTCTCAAGCGTGCGCTTTACAAAACGATGATCCCGAAATCGTTATATCCATATGCTGTGAACCGAAACGACCATGGAAACAGCGACGGCTCATCCCGGTCACACCAGCACACTGGGAGACGCTCGACATGCTGAGCACCGCCGGCTGCGATGCCTCTGGAGCGCAACCACCCGCACGTTCGCCTCATCGCGTTTTTCTGCGCCATATAAAGTCTATGCATTGACCCAGAATTACCCGAGCGCACACCATATCTGTCAGCGGCAAAAGAAGCGACCACTACTCCTCTTCAATGATTTTTGTTAGCATACGAGCCTCAGGCGATTTTCCTGGTACACAACCCGCTCGCAGGCAACAGAGCGAGCCGTTCTCTAGTCAAGGACTGGCGGCACGAACATGCCCGCGCTCAAGCAGCTGTCCCCGATGTGCCAGCTGTTCGCGCGAACGTGCGAGCATGCCATGGACAAGGCGGTTTTTAGCGCTGCCGCTGCCGCTGCTGCTGCCGGGGCTGTGCTCTAAGGACAGCTGGTTTCGATAGTCGCCGTGGGAGAGATTCGGTTCACTGGCGCCCTGTTGCGGGAGCGCGTCTGCACAGTGTTGTTTCGCTGAGCGCCTTGGTGACGAAAAACGCAGGTGTCGCTCACTGGCGTCAACCGGTGCCCGTACTCGCTGTAGTGCCCCGTGTACCGCCAACGGAGACTTGCTGAGGCCTTTGGGTGAAACCCGTACGTGATCTTGCTTCGATTTACGGTGCAGGTATTCGTTTGTGCAGGAGGACGGGGAACGCATCGGGATCGAGGAACCTCTTTCTCATTGGACTGCAGCCAAGCAGTCTGGAAGAGGTTCACCTTCTCGTCTTCCCCCATGGCTACGGAGCAGGATGTTGGTGCTGAATTGCTTGCGTCGTGCAGAGAAAACTGTCGTGCGCTGAAGATTGCTCTTTTACAAACTCTGGCGTCACGAGAGCGCGGAACGCATAGCAAGAGTGCTGATCCCAAAACTGAGCTTGTTCAGGAGACGCTACGAAGCATCTTCGATATCTATCGACACAATACCAGTGCCGAAGCATCCTCGAAAAGTACACGGAATGCATGGGATGCATCTCCTGTTGACGACTCGCTTGTCTGCATCCTGTTCATAGCAGTGGGGCTCCTGGTTCGAACCGAGGGTCTGATGCTTGACCAGCCATTCCATGCGATGTTCAGGTCCGTGACGCGAAAGATTCATAGCTTATGGTTTCAGGAGATCGGCAGTGCCGGGGATTCTGGTGTGGATATTGAAGCACGAAGTCTTCCCGACACCAGTTGTTTAGTCTACGGCAGTGCACGTGTGGGGAGTCCGGTGTCAAGTAAGCCTTGTGAGGATCATCATGTGGTCGAGCGTCGCCCCCTTGCGGACAAGCAAACCCGTGCAACGTATGGCCGAGAGACACTGCTGGCAGCGCGCGTCAGCAGTCTTGACTCAGCAGATGAGCCTCAACATGATCCTCGGTTTAGGAGACTGGACCTTGGCACCGCGAGGGATCACGGGGAGTCGAGCTTGCGACGCCGCGGGCGAACTGGAGCGCTGCTCGCGAGGCTGGGACACCATGGCGAGACGAGTATGCCCCAGTTTCTGACCAGGAAGCTTGTAGCAGATAGAGATGTACTTACCGGCAGCATAGTCGACGCGGAACGCGCGGATGCGGCGGTAACTGGAGCACACGCGACATGCACGCCTTTGGAGAAGCGCGTGTCCGAGCCGCATGAACAGGATATACCAGAAACGCCCGAGTCCGCAACGCTCCCTCGACAAGCACCAGCCAAACTGGACGGCTTGTTGCAGCCTTGCGATGCAGCATGCGATGAACCGCGCTTCCTGCCAATGTGGAGCAGCGCTCCACTCGTGGATGCTTGTTCTAATGATGCGTTCAGTTCAGCGCGTCCTCAGCGACTGGCATTCGCTAATCTGTTCCGTGAGGCAGTCGAGCTCCTCGCTGTCATGTACAAGCAACTCGTGCGCGACATGTATCCGATTTTAGCGACTGCGATGCTCGAGCGCCTGACGCGAAGCCTTCCGTTCGACCACCCCAAGTGTCGATGCATGCTGCTTCGACTCTTACTCCTGCACGTTGACTTGAATCTCACGGACGACAACCACGACGACAACGGGTTCGCTCTATCCGAGCTCGTCAGCGGAGCACGCCCATGCCCGCAAGCGAATGCCCGCATCACAGAAGCAGGGGCACCAACGACACCGCCGGGAGCGCAGCTCTTATCTCCGGAGTATGACACATGCATCAGCAAACAGATGATGCACCACAGCCACTTCCTGAGCGAGCTGTGGTACTCCTTGGAAAAACATCGCACACGCCTATTGAAAAGCGGTCCACGGATCTCCCGGAGCGCCCAGCGAATCGCCGCGAATGCACTCGCCACCCAGTCCGCCGTCTTGTTTGGCGTCGCAATGCCACTCGCACATGCCTATACGCACTGGCTCGCCAGGTACCTGGACAAGCACCCGTCAGCGGCATTGAGATCTCGTCAGCGATCACGCATCCTGCGTGCGCTGCTGCCTGCATGCATGCAAGTGACACGTGTCGCCGTGCACTGCATGACCTCCAGTGCAGCGGCTACACGTGTCACTGCAGTTGGCGGGAGATCGCGAACAGCATCGCCCTCGCCGATCGCCGTGGACATGCTTGCGAGCACGCTCCGTATGCTCATCGACTGGAGTCATGCGGAGCCCGGGGCCTCCAGCGATCTGTGTCGCGCTGGCATCTGTGATACGCTGCGCACGCTCTGGGGCCTCGACCTCTGTTCCATGATCAGTAGGGTCGAATCACCGGCTAGCAGTGTGCAGGCGCTGGGCTTGCCCTATGACTTGCGCATTCTATCTCTTGCGCTGTTGGTGAACCTTGTAGAGCAGAGTTCCGAGGCTCGTCATATGCTGTTTGGTCAGTCGCATTCTAGACCAGGGCTCGAAACGCTCCACGGGGCTCGAGTACCCGTTCTTACGTATCTGTGGCTGCTGGTGGCTGCATCTGGTACCGGGCTGGAGCACGCCGGCGCACCAGCGGAGGCTTCATTGCCTGAGGCGGCAACGTTACCTGAAAGCGCGATAACTGCTGCATACAGTGCGCTGGCAGTGGCCTGCGCCCTGGTCCAAGATAGCAACTTGACGGCGTTCGCAAGTCGTGAGATACCTGAGCTCTCTTTACCTGTTTTGACTAATATTCTGGACAAGTTCGTGCAGCTGATGGAAATAGTGGATGCGGCTGCGGGCTCGCCGACGGATCCCGAAGCCGGTCTCCATGAAGCCCTGCTGCGTTTGCTGCAAAGATTGCGTTCGCTGGAGACGAGCGCTACCGACGTGGTGTCACCTTAGCGAGACCGGAACGATTGCGTTTGCTCAACACAGACTCGGCATCAGCTCGTTAAAAGTGCGACCACATTCATGCGTGTCGCATGTTTCCGAACGACCAGATTTGCGATGCCTAGTCGCCTGCAGGTGTCCCGATGCCCCCAGTGAACGACACACGACTGATACTGATGCGACAAGAAGCATGTGTTGCTGCGTCTGACATTCGCGTAGCGGTGGCTGCGGCTCAAGGCTTGTCCAGAAAGCGCTCGAGCGTCAAAGCGTCTGCAATTTTGGTGCAGGTTGATCGCATGTAAACTCTGCACAGGCACCGAGTTGGTCAACGATAACGTGTTTCCGGACACAGTTCTCGGCGCTTTTTCGGTGCACGGTAACGGTGCGTTCTGCTTGTATGCGAGCTGCAACGCCCCGAGAAGCGTAGGGCGTAGCACTCAGTGTTTCTAGGATTGAAAATGGTACGGTTCTGGAAACACGTTGTACCTGCCGGTGGGCTTGTAAACGGAGTGCGATGGCCTGATTGGTAGCCCTGCACCAGAGCATACGCTGTGTGTCGGTTGTTGGCACGGGCCGAAGCCGAACCCAGCACCTGCACTTTTATCGTCGTTACCGTCGCTCATGCATCTCTGGAGATCAGATGGCTATGATGCGTGTAAGCACAGCAATGCCGCTTTTCGACAAGTCGTTCTCTGCGCTCACCAGTCCTGGACTGCTGTGTAGCATCTCTGCTCATACGTAGGCTGGAGCGTGAAATCCGCGCTGTAGTCCATAGGCGTGCTCGTGACGGTAGTAACGAAAATGAACCTATGGCATACCAGGTACATAGAAAGAAAAGGCGGGTTTCGGTTCCAAAGCCAAGGAGAAGGCGAAGAATCCCGAAGGCGACGATTAGCAGACGGATCTTTTCGAAAAGAAACCCCCGAGAGGCATGAAGGAAAAACTGTCGGGGCGGATGGATCAGTCTAAGACCGCTGCCATGGCATTCTTCATGGGAACATATCAAAGGATAGACCCTTTTAAAAAGTGAGGCACAGGGCGTCATCACGGATCATGTTGCTCCAAATTTGAACGAGACACGTCTGGCTTTTCTCGCCTTGAAGAACCTCGTTAAACAACTGCCTGTAGGAGTTGCGGACACAGGGTTCCCAGCTGTCGTCATTCATCGGGAAGCCCTGGGTCAAAACTCGATGGGACTAGTGCTTTTCAGGACAGGAGCTGCAACACGGCCTGATCGTGGGTCCCAGGTTTTGCACACACGCTTCGCAGCATACCTCGACGCATCGCTATGCCATATCGGTCATCGGGACACCTAGAGCGCATGTGCCAAAGGGCATCGACATAAGCTCCCGGAGCGTATGGGTGTCGATGTCCAGCGTCTCATGAAGCGCACCCTGTGGGCGTCGTCGAAGTCTCTCCCTAATGGACCAGAAAACCGGGACTCAAGGAACCGATTCTACGCTTCGTGGAGTTTACAAGCGTCCAAGTGGCTCATGCGGACGATCTGTGACTAGGCTGCATGAGACTGCACTAGGCCCGCGAACGATTTCATTTACACGAAAGCAATGAGCGTGTACACACCGAGCTATTGAATGAGGTGGCAAATGGAATGACCGCCAAGTCGCCTTATTTTGTGGCCGCCCATCGCGCTCGACGTATGGCAGCGAGCATGGGCTACACGCCCGCTTTTTGGCGATTGCGTACAATGAGTCCAGGAAACGATTCTGCGCGATTTCCGAGGACACCTTCAGGACGGCATAGAGGCATCACGAGCACGGGTGCTTGCTGAAACTGCCAACGGAGAAGCGCGTAGAACAGAGACGGATGCACGGGATAGTGTGCGGTACGCTGAGCGAATGCCAAATGGCGAGGCAACCGGAGATGAGCGGCGTCGCCTGGGTCGGATTCCACCGGTAACCCTGCGGGCAGGCAGTCTTCGCATCGAGACTTGAGCGTCACCGTCAACATTCGACAATGTCTCGCGTATCCGGAGCGTCCAGCGGATTTGTGTGGAGCGACCTTTCAAAGGAGTCGTTTCGTATTCAGCACGGGTATTTCGCTGAACCGCTGAAGACTCTGGATGAAGAAAATTACACGCAGTGAGGGTAGAACGCGTATTCCATGCTCGACTGGATCAACGCATTGGTATGGTGCGGTTCAGGGATCGGGCAAGGTCGGAACACCAGACGTGTGATCAACGGGAATACTTTTCCTGTTCATTGATAAACGATTTCAATGTTGCATTTTCCGATCATATACCGGACACCTGTCAACCGACACCCAGGCTCTGGGATACAGCGATTTCGCCATCGCGACGGGGAAGCGTGCTTCGGCTCGCTTCTCAAGCGCCGTACGCTGGACCCAGACTTGGATTCGAGTCTGCGAATCCGTCCCCGAAGTGAACAAGCGCCCTGGTTCCATTTCAAGCTAGCGTATGGGTAAAAATTCGCGTTTTACATCGATGCGGCCCGTCACACCCATTCACATACGAGTCGGCGTGAACGCGGCGATCCGAGTCAAACGGATGCTTGGTTATCTGTCTCGTCCCAGAGCGGTACACGCAACACCGGCTCTATCAAAACAACCCAGGGCTGTAGCCCCGACTGCTCTTTGATGATATCGCTGGCAGGCCGCTCCGCTCGCAGATCATCACCCCAGGATGCAACCAGCAGCACATCGATCCACACAAAAGGCATGGTGAGCACATATCGAAGCGACTGGGAGAACGCCTCCACTCGCTCTGGTTCAGCCGTTGACCAGCTCATGTTCGTACCAGTGCAGAGCGTTATCAGATCCTCGTCAAGTACCCAAGCCGAAATCACCGTCGGCGCAGAAGCGATTATTTTCCGATTTTCGAAACGCAGGTCGTCATTTAGAAACGGCTGATTTTCCACCGCTTCTTTCGATTCACTCGGGCACTGGAATGGCAGATCTGTCAAAAGCAGCTGCATCATGTGCCGCGAGTCAGCGTCAACGATCCAGTGCACGTCGCAGACGCAGGCGTACACGCGGTAGAGCCGATGCATTGGAGTGTCGGCGCGCGCGCACGCATGACCCGCTGCACGCATCGAGCGCAGTGCACGCATGTCATCCAACATATGCGCAAGCGACTGAGGGCGTAGCGCTTGCCAGGGTATGCTCAGCGTTGAACTTGTCTGTAGCAGCGGTGGACCACTACAACGCAGGCAGCTGGGGTGCTGTACAGGACCCCGTTTGACAATTCCTGTCTCTGCGGACTCGATATTAGTCGTTGTATGGGAGGTGGTGGTGCATGCAACGCGTTCGCGATTCAGTTCGGTGCACGGGGCGCTGAGTATGGGATAGGCAGCAGCGCTCATTTGTTCCGGTGTATTTCGGGTGCCAAGCGCACGCTGGTGAGCAACGGGCGCTGCTTCGTATGCGCTTTGCGAATCGGTCCGACACGTGGGATCAGTCAATGCTGCTCCCAAGTGCTGCATGCGACTTTGCACCTCTGGCATCCATTGCGGAAACTTGTAAATCGATGAACCCTCGTTCATGGTCAGGCGCAAAGGCAGACCTGGGCGTCGATCGAGGCGTACATCGCGAAGCCGGAACCAGTTACCGCGAAGGTGCGGCTCCAGTCGATGTGTGAGCCGCGTCCAGCACTCTGCGGCAATGGAGACCGTCACCAAATCGGAGATGCTTCCGTCGGTGACTTTGAGCAGGAATTCGTACGGGGTTTTCTCCAAGTCCCGAATGAGCACCACCAGATCGTATCGTAGCCGTTGCATGGCGCTGCCGTTTGCTGAGTCGACCACAAGCGAACTTTGCAGAATGTCTCGCAGGGTGGCGGAGAACGCCTTCGAGCCGAGAAAGCCGCTTTGCGACAGGAGTGCACGCGCCCAACGTAGCAACTCCATGGCGTAACATTTTTCACTATTGGTGATCACGATCGATTTCGTGTTTGACGGGTAAGCATATATGAGCGGATCGGGTAAATGATTCATTTCTTCGAGATGAGTGGCGGTCGCGGCTCGCAGACCGGACAAGTCTCCGGAAGCGGAAGCCGACGAGCGTCCCAAACCAGCTCCCTCATCATGCTGAGCAAGTGCAGGCCAGAGGCACATAGAAGAGAGCGAATTTGTCTTCAGCTCCAACGTCTCCGTCTTCGAACCACTCGGACTCTGTTGGGGAAACCACCGCAGCTCGGCGCGATGTACCCGGACGACGTCTCCTACCCCGATGTACGGAACGCAATCGCTAAGACGGCTACTGAACGAGGTAAGCATGAATTGGGGAGGTGCGAAGCTCACCAGCCGCCCATCAGAGTCTGTTACGACGATGCTTGGATCGATGATCTGCAGCTCAGTGAGCAGTTCTCCGGTACGTACCAGGCGAGGCGCCCGGACGTCGACGATCACCCCGTAAACGTCATACGTGCGACCGGACATCTGGCCGGGGTGTCGCAACTGCTCAAGCGTTAAGTAGTGATGTTTTGAGTCCAGGGGCACTACAGGCCTCGGAACTGGTTCGCAACTTTCGTGCTGTGCGACGGGGCGTCCACTGGTGTCCGTCCCTGCACCATGCTCTGTGACGACCAGAGTTTGCCCTATAGACTCCGGAGACAGCTTCATGATACGTGCGTTTGCAAGTTGGGATAGATCGTTGCACTTGCCGGCGTCTTTGAATATGGTGAGCGCGGGTTTGCAGGCTGTTGCGTCTGCGGCACCAGCACAGCAGGCCTCTCGCTGGTCAGGACCCAGTACCACCGCGTACTCGTGTAGTTCCAGACACGAGTCCAACAGTCCATGGTCCCTGGCCTCACAAATGTCGCCCAGCGGTACGACCTGTGCGTTCTGAACCTCCACAACGTCCCAGTGTGCTAGGGCGGTGCCCGCGGCCGTCCAGTCGCCGGTGCAAACAAGCACAACCACGGTCTGCTGTGGAGCAGGAACACTCGGCCAGGGCTCAAGTAAAGCAAGGATCGCTCTACCTGAACGATTTTCAACTAATGTTCGAAGGACTCGCCCTCGTAGACGAAATGGATGCTCAGCGTTGCAGGTGTAGGGCTTGAGGCTCCGAAACTGCACGAGACGCAGTTCCATAGATTCCGCCGCACCAACAACGCCGTTCGAAAGTCGAACGACGCCAACGGTGTACAGTAGTGGCGGGAAAACCGTCTTAGAGAAGATGTCTCCAACTGACGTGCAGACACCTCCCCGCCTTTTTGGACCGGCCACCCACTACTGCTTCCAACTTTTTCTCATCTAGTTCGACTTTGATAGGTTGTCCAATAAAGTTCTCTCTTGTCAGCTCTGGAGGTCTCGTCTCCAGGACCGCACATCTCCGTACATTGATAGCGGCATTAAAGTCTCGGTTCACAAACTCCATACGTTTCTTCCCGTTGCGAGTTGTACTCACTATTGCGAGTAGCCCTCGAACTTTCGCCCTCCTTTCCATTTGCTCCTCCGTCAGCGGTCCGTACTTTGCTATTTCCTCAGGGCTCCTCTGGCACTTTTCTATCTCCACGCTCTGAAGTGTATAATCCAGTTCGTGGTGAATATACGATGTTCGGAACTCATCTACAGGTATCGTAACAAAACGCCTTGCGCACTGTTTGTGCACCCTCGTCGTTGGAGCTGGAGTAGTGCCTTTCTTGGGCGCCCAGCGCCCTGCCCCATACGCTACTACGAGCCTTTGACTTTCATCCTCCTTCAAGGCGCTCAACTGATTGAAAAAGTTGGCAAACGCCCGCTGCTTCCCACCGTATAGATTCATTCGCAAACGAGCCCACCGGGGCTTCGTATACTCCTCCCACAGCGCATCCCAATGCGCCATGCGAACTTCCATGAATTTCCGAAAAGCTTCAAATTTCGCGCTTCGGCTAGTCACCTTGCTCAAAGCTTCCAGGTGATCCTTCATCCCTGAATTCCAAGTCTCGATTTTCTTCCTTGCATTCATGATTCCCGATTCTCGATAGTATCTCGCTCTCGAGAACGTCAAGAGACGCATGTCTTTCTGACGTAAGTTGCCGTCAGTACAATCTTCCGCCCGCTTCGGTGCTGCGATGGTGATGATATTTGAGTTTCCGGTGTCCGCGCCAACGACAAAGTCGTTATCTTGCACTTTCTGCTTCTCAGAACCGGGCTTCTTGTTTTCTTCATGGTTCGTCGCGTCAACGACAAAGTCGTTATCCTGCACCTCCTGCACCAGAGGATCCGCTTCCTTCCCATCTTCATCCTTCGTCACGTCAACGACAAGGTCGTTATCCTCCACCTCCTGCATCGCAGGTTCTGCCTCCTTCTCATCTTCATCGTTCGTCACGTCAACGACAAAGTCGTTCTCTTGCACCTCCTGTGTCGCAGGATCCGCCTCCTTCTCATATTCATCCTTCGCCACGTCAACGACAAACTCGTTATCCTCCACCTCCTGCATCACAGGATCCTCCTCTTTGTTTTCTCCATCCTTCGCGACGAGCGCAGCCGAGGGCGGAACTGGCCGACCTTCCTTCAACCGCCGATAGTGTACACACAAGGGTACTCCATCGGTTTCGATCAACCCAGTAAATACCTTTTTTTGCTGACTTTTAGACGTTTGAAATCGAAGATACTCTTCCAGTACGTCTCCCGGTGTTCGCCGGAGAACTCCTCCCTGCTAACATCGAACTCCGGACAGATCTCCCTCATGATGCCGTAAAGGACGCCGGAGTCGATAGTCACAAAATGTGACTTGACTTTCCACATTGGAACCACGTTGAAGCGCTTCCCCATTAGGAAAGCCCTCCGTCTCTCCCACTGTTCATTTGTCTCTTCACTCAGCTTCACCTCCGCTTTGCGTGCGAGCTCTCGGTCCAAAAACACGAAATAGCGCAGGATGAGGCGGTAGTATCTTTCCTTATCTTTTTTCAACGGTGATATCTTGTCTGTTGGATTCACCAACCCAGTGCCGCACGGTGCTCTTGTACTGCCGCACGGATCACAGAAGCTTCATTCGTGCTCCTGCGTGATGTCTTCATATCGACAAATTCGATCTCATCTTCATACTTTCGATCGTTCGTGATGCCGTTGATCATCGCCCATATTCCTTTGCGAGAGATGCCCGGGTAGAGTGCAAACACGGCGCGTTTCATGAAACGTTCGAGGTTCTCTGTCAAATGCTTCTTCAGGTTCGTAATGTACTTCATTACCCCCTATGTGTAAATATTTCCGTCACCCTTGTATCGAGTACCCTCGAAGCGGAATTCTGCGAAGTTTTCGTGTAGGGCATACACTGCTCATTTTCCTTCCGCGCTTCCGCTGTTCCAAGCATCAGGTGAGGAATAAAGCTCTTATCGAAAAACTCTTCCGGAATATCGACCGTTTCGATGTGCGTCACGTCGCGATACATCTCCCTCGCCAAATGCATCAGCCCTGAAGACGCCTTGACAAAACTCTTGGAGTGCGAGTCGACACGTTTTTCGATAGCGTCTCGCAACTTTTCCCTGTACGGATCCTTGATATGTCCAAGAAGGAAGGTTTTCACCACCTTCTCGTCGTACAGCCGTCTTTCTTGCCGCCCTCGACGTAGGGCCTCCCCCTTTCGGTCCTCCTTCTCTTCCTTTTCTTCTGGACTCGGCACTGTATTTGTTTTTTTTTCTGGCAGCCGGCGACACTGGGCCTCCAGGATCGTGCACTTGCTTTTTCATAGCTTTCCTTTTTTAGTTTTTTTGAGAAAGAACGCTCTTTGAACCCTTCTGTTATATACTGCGAAAAATCAATCGAATATTTTTACT
>Ga0078972_1006283_pt1 | contig 23000 bp, 24 predicted proteins | sample YelNatPaOPGAMG01_FD_67568 | JGI IMG/M metagenome (GOLD analysis project Ga0078972, IMG submission 67568) | Hot spring thermophilic microbial communities from Obsidian Pool, Yellowstone National Park, USA - OP-RAMG-01 (SPADES assembly) (version 2) | ecosystem: Environmental > Aquatic > Thermal...
TAGGTTACTTCAGGCAGATCTGTGTACTTTATCTCAACTGGTATGTGGCCCCCATCGTAGAGCACCAACAAGATGTCTACGATTCCACAAAGACCTATCTCTTCGTTCTCTAGATACACATCATACATGATCTTTTTTACATATTCTCTCTTTATGCCAAAGATTTCCTTCCTTTCAGCGAGCCTTTTCTTTTCCTTGTCTTGCTCCTCCCTTCCCTGCGACATCTTTCTTTTCTCTGCACGCAGACCTAACATTTTAATGTAGTAGATCTTTCTTGGACAATAATGATACTGATAAAGATCATTTGCACTCAGCATGAATGGTGCTTTTGACATTCCTTCACCAATAAATACACATCAGCAAAATTGAATTATATAGAGCTTATTTTTCCTGCTTCTGGCTTGAATTTGCCGCTTAAATTTATTTAACCGCCCTGTAACTTTAAAATTTTCCTAAATCGCATTTCATCATCCCGCCGACCAAAACCCTCTCAATTGTAATAAATTAACCTGTTGGGACAATATGATTGGATCCCACCTTCCTCCATTTTCATAATATAAAGTTTTATGCCATTAAAATCTATCATATTTTGGTGGGTGAAACAGTACGGAGCGACTGGTTGTCGATGGATTTGGGAGATCTATATCAATTGAGGGGACAAACATCGTAGTGAGGGAGTTCTCTGGAGACTCAAGGAAGACTCTCCACTACGTCCCAGCAGAATCCCTCAGGCAGATCATAATTTCAGGCAAAGGATCAATAACTGTAGATGCTATAAACCTTCTCGCCAAGAATAATGTCGATGTTGTTTTTATCGACTCGTTCGGAGAAGTGACCGCAAAGATTGTGCCTATGGAATTTCGCACAGTTAAAACAAGGAGGGAGCAATACTATGCCTACCTTGATCACAGAAGTGGTTACCTGGCAAAGAAATTCATAGAGGGGAAGGCAAGGAATCAATATGCTGTGCTTGGCACACTTGCAAAAAGTCGGAAAGACACCCACCCCGAAGTTGCCGATAAGCTTATAATTGCCAGGCAAAGGATGCAACCGCTCATCGAATCCATAATCTCCATGCCTGATGGTCCTGTAGATAAAATAAGGAGCCCCTTGATGGGTACAGAGGGCATGATATCAGACATATACTGGAAGGCTCTCACCAACGTCTTCCCAGAAGAGTTTGGCTTTAGAGAAAGAAGCGGAAGGGGGGCAAGAGATCCTGTGAATGCCATGCTAAACTACGGATATGGCATTTTGGAGGGGGAGGTTCACAGGGCTGTGTACCTGGCGGGTTTGGATCCGTACGCGGGCTATCTACACGCAGACCGCCCTGGCAGCTCTACGCTCGTCTATGACTTAATGGAGGAGTTCAGGCAACAGATCGTTGACAAGACCGTAATCGCGCAGGTCACGAAGGGTGTCGTCAAACCATCTGATTTTTCTTTAGATGGTGAGATTTGTAGGCTATCTGACGGAGCTAGGAGAGGGTTACTGAAGGACATTTTGGGGAAACTGGAGGATTACACCACCAGGGGTGACGAGCGCCTAAGATGGTGCGACCTGATTCTCTCCCAAGCGAGGGCTGTAGCCAAGTATCTCAGGGGAGAGTCAACTTCATACGAGCCATACTTCATGCGATGGTAGATCAGTGGCAATAATCCCAGTAAATGCATTCGCCAGGACAGATATTTGGAGTGCCGGGATCCTTCTTCTGTGCAACAATCTCCATCTTTAGGTCTCTCTCCTCGATCCACCATCTCCTCAGGTCCTCGTTTATGAAGAAGAGGTCCCTCTTAATGTGAGGTGTTCTTGCCCTCCAGCTGATATAAACCGTACATCCAACGTCGATTGGAGTCTCATATATACTCTCAAGTACTAGTGCATAGCCCGTTGCATAGAGTCTGTGCCATGCTTCCATCTCACTACTTTCGTGTACCTTGACGTCAAAGATTATCTTCCTGAGATAATCGTAGCAGTCTGGGCTCAGAAGACCTGATAGCCCTAGCAACTCTCCTGTCACTTTATGCTCTATGAGAAATGGCACCGCGGTCGCCATTATATCCCTATCCGTCGCATAGGGCTGCTGCATCCTATGATTTTCGTACTCGACTTTACAACTTATGTGGACGTAGTTCCAAATAGATTCTGCCAAACCCTTCATTTTTTCGTCCAGCATTGGAATTTCTTCCCTTCTTACTTTTGTCCACCAAACTCCGAAGGGCAGCTCTTTCCTCTCTAAAAATGATAGGAAGGAATCGCTTATTGCTCCATGGATTAGCTTCCCCAGCCCTATCTTATAGTTCATTTTTGGTTTGACTCCCTTAACAAGCTGCAGGTATGAGTCCCTCCCAGTTGGGCAGTACTTGGAACTTACCAAGTACATGGGCATCCTCACATCATAAAGGGGCTTGATGGGTTCCTGACTCCAGCTCCATCCTCTCAGCTCTGCAGATATGCCGACCTCTCTAGCCAGTGGGAGGAGCTTATTTAACAAGACCTTTCTATCAACCTCGTTCAGGAAGTAAACCATCTTATGACTGCACCCATCCCTATACAATCTTCACCCAATCTTCATCCACAAAATCTCCTTTCCTCTTGGATATTATTGAAACACATTTTGCGCAGGAAGTACATAATGGAATAACGTATATTGAGTCCCTATCTCCCGATAGGAACTTTGAAACTTCCTGTATCAGAACGTGTCTGTCATTTGGGTTTAGATCCCCTTTGAACCCACTATATTGTATCCTCCTCAGTCCGTACTGCTTTATATGGTTCGATAGTTTTGTTCGCTTGGAATCATCAGCTATGTCATATATTACGAGCGTTATCATTTGTATCAATTAAAATTTTGAGGGAGTAATATTTTGGTTTTACTTTTAAACATTAAGTAACATCAATACCCTTAAAAATAACGGCATAAGATCGAAAATTTTTACATTACATAGGAATAAACTGTAAATGTCAATCCAAATAAACTTTCGAAAATTCTACTCTTTTTCCAGAGTCACTTGAAACACGATCTCGGTGTTGCTTATCTTTTTTAGTTTAACGCGGTTCTCCCCAAAAATCAATGGATGCGGTGTGAAGATCGAGAGATCCCTCGCACCTTCTTGGGATCTTCACGTTTCGCTTGGCCACTTTATAAAACGCGAGCGATCGATAAGCCCCTCTAAGTCTTCAACAGTAGTGGAGGCGAGCTCCTTGGTTTTAAGCAGCAGTTTCTCATAAGTAGATCTCTCGACTGGGCTCAGCCCGTGGGCTAAGATTGAGTTATTCCTGCTTTGCAGAAGCCACTTGATGCTCCCGTCCTCATAGTAGGCGGATCCGAGGCTGTCGCCGAGTTCTTTGAGCAGCCGGTAGCTCTTCTCTAGTCCAATCTTTATGGGCGCATCCCCTCTCTCGCCCCATTCGGCGAGCAGTTCACGAGGGACCTGTTCTGGTCTTACCGAGGAGGTAGATATACCGTGCGCCTTTCTGAGCCTGAACTGTGCCAGCAGCTCCACGGTTCTGTAGAGCCTGGCTACGGCGTCGTCGTATTTGTTGCCCTCCAGAACCCTCCGCTCGGCGTTGTTTATGAGATCGGCTATCAAGTATGGTTCCGGAAAACCTGCATCCGATGGTGCCGATCCTTCTGCCCTCCCTGGAGCCTCTTTCTCAGGACTCTTTCCCATCTTGAACTCGTTTTTCAGTCTCCCCAAAAATTCCTTGTTTCCCTCTATGCCCTGGATCTTGAGGTTCTTTATCAACTCGAAGGCTTCCATGTGGTAGAACCTGTCCCACAGAGAGTATGCCTTGGATAGCTCCAAAAGGGGTCCTGCCTGCTCACGAATTTCAGGATCCTTCGTCCTGAGCACTTTTTCCAGTATCTCAGCGGCGGCGTCGTACTGCGCTTTGTTGAAGAATTGCTCCGCGATCCTTATCCTCTGCCTAAGTGTGGCAAAATAGGGTTTAACTGAAGTGGGCTTCTCAGTTCCGGAAAGAACAACCCCGTTCGCCCTTTTGCCAGTTATATAGCTCAATTCGTCAGCCTCGTGTGCCACTGCCAGTAAGACCATTGCAACGGACATTGCCTTGGTGCCACTTGTAAAGTCGACCGCGACCACATCGTACTCTCTGAATATTTCCTTCACCCTCGGCTCGAGCTCTTCATAGATCTGTTGAACATCGTCCGCGCTCGATATCTCTATCGCTTCATGGTCGTATCCTCTGATCCGCTCCAAAATTCTTGGGAGGGTCTTCTCTTTGCTCTGCCTGGTGACCACAAAGAAGACATGGTCGGGGTTGTGGTGTTCAACGCAGTAACTTAACGCCCCCGCCAGACTGTCCTCGGCACCCTCTCTCGTCCCGGTACCGACGCTGATGAGAAGAGCTTTCTTACTTGCCACGAATAATACTCTAAAGACCCTTTATAAATCGTTTGTCTCCAGCCGTGTTGCAGTTCCCGCCACCCTTATGTCGTCACCCGGTTGAGTAGAGCAGGTATTAAGCCAATGGTGGCTTACGAGCCAGACAAGGTTCCAAAGGAACTGGTCTAATATCTCAACCCAGCGAAAAGTTAACTGCGTATTCTAAGGCGAACGTCCTCACAACTTTCGGATTAACTTTTATGGTATCAATCGCCCAAAGAGATCTCCCCCTTCCCATATCCTTTCTGCCTCGAACTTTAGCTAATTTTATGTCCTCGGGTGGTGTTGCAGTAATTTTGCCTTGTGCTTTGGGTCCCAGGTCCATGTTGTAAGTTACTGTTTTTATCATAAACTTCCCTAAGTCCAAGTCCTATACTTTATGCTTTGATTTTCTACAATGATTTCCTGATCTCTAGTATAACTCGACACCAATTTTTTGACAAACTCAAATTGACTAGAACCACCATGGAACAAATCATATTTTCCCCTCTAAACTCACTATTTATGGAGAAGAAAAAAGTATGGTAGTGTGTTGTGCAAACGGCTTTATGGTGCCTTTGGGGTTACAGCCTCACCCTTCGATTCCTTGGTTTCTGCCACGGGCTTTGCCTCTTTTTCCTCCGTCATGGACTGGTAGATGTATTCATCTACCTTTGTGAAGTAATTCTCTATGAGATCGGGCGGCGCTGGTTTAGTTAGGTAGGATACCACGAAGAACACGACGAGCTCTACTGGTAATGCCAGGACCAATGCAGGTACCCCCCTTACCCCGGTAACGGCCTGCATGAAGGGAGGGTAGACATACCCTAGTGCGAGTACTGCAAATCCGACCACAAAAGAAGATAACGCACCTATCCAGGTTGCCCTCTTCCAGTACAATGAAATGAGGAGGACCACGTTGAGGGCGAAGCCAGGGGATGCAAGGATGTTGAGGAAGTCCGCAAGTGGAACTGGACCCGGTAGTCCGATGCTCTTCCAGCCGAATGTGGCAAGCCACCCGAAGTACGCGGCTATAACAGTTGCGACCACCAAGAAGATCCTTGTAAGTATTAGGCGGAGTCGCTCCGGCAGATCTTTCTTGAACGTGCCGATAATATCAATAGAGAAGAGGGATCCTGCCGCAACCTGCATCGTGACTATGGTTGTCACGGCGGCGCAGAAAGCACCTATATACACGAAGGCGCCCCACCACGTCCCCCCAAGCGTTGAAGCGAGTACTTGGACCACTTGGTCGGCCCTGAAAGTCCCCAATGGCAGGTATTTGCCTATTGTAGCACCCATGGTGCATGCCATCACCGTGAAGATTATGCAGAAGAGGATCATCTGTAACGGAGGATATCTTCGGAGGACTTTCGGGTGCTTTGCCGTCATCGGAAGATAGAGTAGGTGGATCCAAAGGCAGCCAGAGAACCCAGAGAGTATGTATCCTAACGCATAGGCTGTCCTCTCTATCCCTGTTAATTTGAGGGGACCGAATGGGTCAGGGTTCGAGTACACCCATGGTGTACTTGTGCTGACTGCCTGGGCAGCGGCGGGCAGTCCACCAGGAAGAGCCGCCACCGCTATGGCAAAAGTCCCAAAGAACGCTATGATGAACCATATGCCCATGATGACATTTCCCCATGCAGCTGACCTCATGCCGCCCAAGACTATCATAATTGTGGATATTATCACCCCATAAAAGAAGCCGAACTCGAAGGGAGCGCCGATAAGGATGTTCAAACCGAGGGCTATCGCGGTGGGCTGGAGGGCCATGTAAACTATGAGGAATACCAAGTTCACTGCAGAGAATATTGGCGTTATTTTCTCGTTGCCCAGCCTGCTGCAGAACAGAGTTAATGGAGTCACATGCCCATAAAGCCTTGATGCAGCCCAGAGCTTCAGACCAAAAAAGCCGAGGAGCAGTGCCTGGAAAAGGTGGATGAACATGTACCATGGGATAATTATGCCCATACCAGACCCGTACACATACCCAGCAAGGCCATAGAATGTCCACGCACTCATTATGGTGAAGGCGCTTGTGAAGAAGTAAACGATCAATCCTAATCCGCCACCTGCGAGTACGTAATCGTGTGCCGTCTTCTTAGAGGCCCTGTAAGCAATTATACCTATGCTTATGAGGATCAACGACAGGACTGTCACCAGTGCCAGTACGATCGCGCCCATCCCGCTATACCATGGCTCCATGTCACTCTGCACCCCCGCTCTCCTTGCCGCCCGAGGGCTTACTTGGTCTCCAGTACTTCAAGTGCACAACATAAATCACCGCTGCGACGGAGTACCAGATTATGCTGTACATCTGCCACCATGCTATCCACCCGAAGTAGAACCAGTATTGTACGGGGTTTGTAAAGGCGTAGTACTGAGCTACAAATGTAGATAGGGCGAGTAAGGCAACCACGACCCAAAAGACCACAGATATGGTTGATGTCTTCTTAGACATATCCAAACTCACCGGAATAATTCCGTGCGATTTTGGTGGTGAAGACCCTTATAATACAAATCCAAATGTTCTCTTTGGCTAAGGGAATTGATTTCTTGTGCATTTCCTTAGAAGAATTCAATTCCGTAGGGGATTTATTCCTTCTAGTAGATCTTAACTAGGAAGGTCGGGAAAATGTGGAGGTCCAACAAGGTTCTCACCATTCTGTCTGGCTTCCATGTTTAATCCCGACCTTCGAATACGGAGGTACGCTCCATTAGGATGGAACCATGAGGGCCCCAGGTGATTCGTATTATGATCGATTCGATGGCATGCTCCTCCCTCATCATAGGAAAAGATGAGGTTGGAGCCTTTATGGCTTCAACGCTTTTAACACCTGTCGTGGTCTATGCCGCTAGATATGTTGATGACCTTATAAACTGCGGAGCTGGGAAGAGCGATCTGGTTCGGCTCTTGGCTGTCATGGTGCTGGGGAAGGGGACGGTCTACAAGAATGAGTGTGTCCGTTTCTACAACAAACAGCCAATGCTCTGTAGACTCTTTACCGAACTAACCCGCATTGTCATTGGAAGAGAACCAAAAACAACTTACCTGAGAGCGAGAGATTGTTACGTCGTGCAGGTCTACCACAAAGGATTGGCAGAGAGCCTGCTCAAGCTCTCCCCGACATACTCCACGCGCCTAAAGACCCCTCCCTATCCCACGTTGAAGTTCATTGAGGATCTGAACGGGGGCGATCTGAAGATTTTTGCTCTCAGGCTTCTCTTCTCCACAAACGGCACTATCTCACCAATAATTCGAAGAAGTGGGGAGTGCTGGTATTTGAAACCGTATCTTGGACTTGGGTACCTCTCGCCAAAACCCCTTCTGATTGAGGGCAGGGACCTTCTGGAGAGAACGGGGATGCACTTCACTTTATTCGAAGATCGTAGGTTCCCCGATAAGGGTTATTTAGCCTCTTACTCATGGTGTACGGCAGAAAAGTTCTGGGAATTGGGTGGTTTTTTGGAGGGAGTCTTATTTCTCAGAGGGACCTTCAAGGGCATAGAAAAGAATGCCCTGTTACAAAGGTTAATTTCGCTTCGCCAAACGGGGAGGACAAAATTTTCTGAGGAAGAGGCAGACGATTTGAAGAGAGAATTAGTGCAAAAGTCCCTGTTTGATGTGATACGGAAAAGTTTGAAAGTTTAAACCTTTGATCCTCCACATGGAGGCATGTAAAATCTTGCATAATCCTGAGGCCTTTAAAGGATAGCGATAACTGGAGTGGTGATGGCACGCCCTCCAACATAAGGTCGAACCCTCCCCGCACATGTACTATCAAGCCGTTCCCAGGCTGAGTTAAGTTACGCGGAAAAAGCCCCTCCGTCTCAAGGCTCTCCGCATAATCTAACAGTCCGTGCTTCTATCACAAAATTGAGGTTGGCATCCGTCTAACTATATATTTTGGTACTTTCTACGGCTGGAGTGGGAGAGATAGGGGTGGCCATACCATAAAAATGCCAACTATCTAACGGAGGCAAGAAGCGCTTCATAGTTCTTCTCAATCTCTCTGAATAACAAATAGCGGTCCAGCAAACCATTTGTCTTCATAACTGCCGCTATGCAAGATCCCCCTGCCCCTACGCCCTCCTTCACCACACCCCTCTCATAGGCTCTCAGCCCTTTAAATTTTGAGTCCGAGAAGTTTAGGTTGATAGCCAAGATCGGCACTGGTGCGATCTGCGAGACTAGCCCTCTAATGTCCGAAGTTTTGTCTTCTATGATCCAGCGAGTTGTTCCAATCGCCAAATTGCTCAAGACTTTTGGGGAAAGATTTCTAACCACGTTAAGTACACTGCACATCTGAGTGCCCCCAGCCATCAAAACAGGTATTTTCTCTGCTGCTCCACAAATTAACCCCGCACACGCAGGGATCATGGGATCTCCCACGGCCGAGATTGCCTTGAAGGGGTTCGCTAACGATGCTCCTATAGACCGCTTTGCGACCTCAAGCCCCTCTCGTGCTACCCTTATTTTCAGTTCATGTGGATTATCTGGCATACTGCTGCTCACCTTACCTTCGGCATCCACCCCCATAGCAAGAAGTACTGCTAATGAGGTTGTTGTTCCGCCAGGGATGCTCTCCCCTACCACCAAATAGTCCGCTACTCCTGACAGATTTCTGCCTATCAGCATGCTCTTGCATTTTCCATAGTAGAGCAGCTCTACATCTGCAGGCGGGGTGTAGTCTGTGATCTGTGGGTTGGCTCCGGCAGCCGAGATCCCAGGTATCTTTGCGGTCTCCGTTGTCCCGATGACGCATATAAATAATGGCCTCTTTCCTATTATGCGATCTAAGAAAGCCCTCCCCTCATCCTCATTAGGATCTGTAATGATGTCATAAACCCTGCCCAAGTTGCACGCCTCCATAGCTTTTTATCCATTGTTGGTCGTTACTCTGCCTCTCTCTTTTTCTAAGAATGCCCTCTGCGATGAGAAGATCTTGAAGAGTGTTCACGTTAATAAAGACCTCGGGATCTTTCCAGATATAAAGATCTTCATCAATGTAATTTTGATTTATCTCACTTCCATCAATAATGTTTATCCCGCAGGGCACATAATTTTCTCCGCCTATTCTCATCACGTATGTGGTGCTCGTGCCATAAACCGACAATTCATCGAGGGGCACGACAACTGTGAGTGCTGGTTTCTTCTTTTCGAAATACCTCCTTATTATCTTCTCCACCGCCTCAGGCGAGAGAAGCGGCAGGTCGGCAGATACAATGAGGAAGTGCCCCACCCCTACTTTACGGATCACATCCTTCACATCTTCATGATAGTCGTTCCCCGAGGTCTCCAGAAGCTCAATTCCCCTGATTCCGGACACATACTCTCTGGTTTTGGGCGTGTTAGGAGATACCGCTACTACGAGTTTGCCAACCGAAGGGGAGGCTAAGAGCGCCTCTATGACCCTGCGAATCATTGGCTTTCTCCCAACCATGAGCAGTGGCTTCTCCACATCTGCCTTTAGGCGCTCTCCTTTACCACCTGCCATAACAATCGCTGTTAATGCCACATCACCTCACCTCAGAAACCCAGAATAAGAAAAGACAAATGAGTCTCGAGATCTCATTCATGCATCCCAGCATATCGCCCGTTATACATCCAAATACTTTATTGAGGTAACTCGTCCAAATAATGGAAAATAGCGTAATAATAAATAATCCAACTAACGTCAAAAAAGGCAGTCCGAGGGCGAGAGTCACGGATGCTGTTGCCACAATCCCCAAGAATAAATTTTTGACTATTCCTTTCCGAACCTCTAGTATGAAAATCCTTCCAATGCCTCGGTCGTGTGGCTTTCCAAAACACCCTCCCATCACCATCGATAGCTTCGCATACGTCTCCGCCATAATGAATGACGTGAAAATGCGCTCTCCCGTGAGCATTACCACCACTGCCGTTATGGAGAGCAAAAAGTACAGGGCCGCTATACCCCCTACGCCGTGATTTTTGTCATGGAGTACTTTCATGCGCTCCTCTTTAGTCCCTCTGAACATCAGCGCGTCCCCCAGATCTAAAACGCCATCCAGATGGTTTAGACCAGTGAGGAGCAGGAGTGTGAGAAGGGCGAGGATCCCAGCCAACGGCGGGGGCAATACCCGGAAGAGTATAAAACCTAAACCTCCGCTGATCAGCCCGATCAAGGCACCCACAAGGGGGAAGAAGTAGGCATGTCTTGCCATGTCCTCTAGGTTGCCCTCTCCGATAGGAAGAACAGTCAAAAATGATATGGTTGACCTTAACCCTTCCTTTGCTCCCACTTTCAACCCCTTCTCAGCATCTCAGAGTACATTCTGCTTGAAGTTCCTGCCAGAAGCGCCCCTATGGCATCATCAACAAAAGGGGGGAGCCTGCTCAGGATTCCTGGTTTCTTCCTGTCGAATCTATAAAATTCGAAGAGCCCATTGTAGCCCGCTATGTATATTGCTATGGAAATCCCCAGTATCTCGTCGGCCACAAGTTCCACTGGGTCACTGTTGTAGCGTGTTCTATCCATGGATGGTATTAAGCCCCTCTTACCATCATCATTCAACCTCATCGCGGCCATCACAAGCGACGCCACATTGACGTCGCTCATGGTCTCCAAGAGGCACCTCTCAAAGATCCTTCTCGCATCTTCTTTTGAGAAGTTGGGGTGCTCCACGTACATCTCCATGGCAGCAGAGACGAGGTCTTCAAGTGTTATGCCGTACTCTCCTAGCCTTAGAATGAGTGCTCTCTCGGGCACAAGGTTGTCGTGGTTAATTATCGCTTTTTTCACAGCCTCCTCCACGCACAAACCAACAAGCCAACCAAGCTCAGTAGCGGTACCTGCGTATTCAAGCGCCGTACCCTTACCGGCTGACGCGACCAAAACCGCATCGGAGGAGGTCCCTGTTGCCTGATCCTTACTTGACGCACTTCTCACATCCAGCGAAGAGAGTGCTTTGCATTTGGCCTCAGTTGCGGTTGCCACAATATTGACCATACAGCCCTCTGTCAACTCCCTGTCCACCAATATGATCGTGTTAATTGTGCCCGCTCTCTTCGGAGCACAACCATCCGTCACCGAGGTGGCATTTGAAACACCGGCGGTAACGATGGCAAATACGCGTATTTCTCCTTCGGCTCTTTCGGCAATTCCTGCCTTTGTCAAGTCTGCCCCTGTCATTAAGCAAACCGCAGTATCATCGCACACTATAGACTTTCCTTTCACCTTAAAGTACTCCTCAGGGTTGTTGTAGAACTCTTTCGGTATCCAAAGGTTCACGATCTTGCTCGAGAACCTTAATCCCCCGTTTACAGGAGCGGAGCTGAGTACCCTGAGTGGCCTCTCGCTCTCGACTGTGATGGCTTCCCGTTCTACATTCAACCGGATACCATCAAACAAAGACCATTTCATGGATCCACCCCACAGCCATTATTAACAATGATGAAAGTATGAGCGTGAAGACCGCAGCCACCGAGAAGACCTTCAGTGACTCTTGGATCTTTTTGGAAGATGGTGGTTCATACTCCTCTCCAAGGACATATGCACCAACCTTCTCTAGTCTGACCCCCAAAACTCCAGCCATTGTCGACATCGGCCATCCTGCGTTTATACTCTCTGTAGCGGAATGGTACTTTTTTGCTGCGCAAATCCCCCTATTCCAGTCCTTTCCCAGAATAAATGCTGAGAAAACGAAAATCACGGAAGCCAACCTCGCGGGTACATAGTTTGCTATAGTGTCGAGTTTTGCAGAGAACCAACCGAGATGCAGGTAACGCTCGTCCTTGTACCCAACCATAGAATCTAGTGTATTTATAACCCTGTATGCGACGGCGCCTGGCAGTCCAAACAGAGAATAATAGAATATTGGCGAGATAAAACCATCCACAAATCCTTCGGCAACGGTTTCTATAGCCCCGGACGCCACATGAGCTTCGTCGAGCGAGGAGGTATCCCTCCTAACCACAAGGGAAAGGTGCCTCCTGGCCTGCACGAGATCATAGTCAAGAGATCTCATTATTGGGAGGACGTGCCTGAACATGCTGTTGAACGCGAAGGTCATCTTTAGAATTAATGTTGAGACTGCTATTTTCAGCCACCATGTGCCAACCAATAGTTCTGTAACGACAAAAACAAAGGAAATGAAAAGGGACAGAGACAAAAGTGCGAGCAGAATTCCAGCGAACCTCTCTCTTTTAATTGACTTCCTAAGCAACGATTCGAAGATCCCTGCAGACCTCCCTATCCAGACGGTCAGGTGCAGAAAACTTGGAGGCTCTCCGACAATTAAGTCAAGGAAGAAGGCAAGCCACAGTAGAATAATGGGCTCAGAAATCAAGGATGGAGTTCCCCCAAAACTCGTCGCCTGACCTCTAGAAGCTTTTCTGGATCAACAGAACACATATCAAAGCCAGAAAGCTCCTGCAGCACCCTATCTGCGACATCCTTACGGTGTACCCACGAGCAGTCTTTACATGACCAAACATAGCCCCCAGCCTCCCGCTCCACGAATTTACCGCCTGTTGTGATATCGAAGCAGGGGTAGAAAGGACAGAAGCAGAGCCTACAGTCTTCCACCCACCCGGAGTGGCACCTACGTTCAGCACAAACCGGATTGTTTGGGAATAATTTTCCCATTGATGAAGTCAGGTTGCGGAGGGCGTCCAACAGCACTTCATTCTCATGACCCTGCCTCACAGAGAGACGGATGTAAGAACCCCGCAGGCCCTTTACGGAACTCAGATCTCTTACAAGGACCCCATAGGAGAGCAACTTCCACCTTAAACTCTTCGGAGAAAAGCCGCTCCTATTGACATCAACCATGAAAAAATTTGCCCGGGATGGGAGGGGTACAAGCCCGTTAATGGATTTTATACCCTCATACAGATTATTCTTCTCATAAGCAATCATCTTCTTTGAATTAATAAGAAAGTCCTTTTCCTCAAGCGCCGAGAGAGCTGCTACTTCTTCCAATATCCCAACCCTCCAGCTTATGGCGGTGGCCTCGAACTTCTTGGCCAGTCCGGGGTTACATACCCCGTAACCGACCCTCAACCCTGGGAAACCGAAAGGTTTGGTGAGGGACCTCAAAACAAAAAGGTTAGAAAATTCCCCAGCTAAATTTGCGAGAGTCTCCGCACCCTCCGATAGCTCGTAATAGGCCTCATCAACAATTACAAAAGTCCTCGCGTCCGCCGCCGTCTCAACCAGTTCCAGGATTTTTTTGGTCTCTAAAACTTCCCCAGTCGGATTGTTTGGGTTGCATATCACGACGCAACCTGCGCGCTCGCGTTTGATAGCCTCAATTGCTCCGTCCAAGTTCAAACTCAGATCGCAGGGTTCTACGGGCCGCACCTCAAGACCCAAAGCAGCGGCTGCTGCCTCAAACTCGCTGAAGGTAGGGAGGGGGAGGACCATGGACCCCCTCACGAATCTCATTGTTATCGAGTGGATGAGTTCTGCAGAACCACAGCCGAGAATGACCTCCTCCGGTTCAACGCCCGCATAATTGGCTATGCCCTCCCTCAATCTCTGGTAGGGCCTGTTCGGGTAAGACTTGATGTGCTGGAGGGAAGATTTGATCGAGTCGAGGACGCGAGGCGGCGGACCGTATGGATTCACACTAGAACTGAAGTCAATTATGCACTCCGGGGGGAGCCCTATCTTCTCCGAAACCTCGAAGGTATCGCCGCCGTGGTTGGCGATTGTATCCATACAAAACCACCTAGATGCCCTCAAAAAATAATTCACCAGCCCTCGGCTCCACCCTGAACTTCTCCACTTTGAGCATAAATCGCTTCCCCACCTCCAGGACGTTCAACTTCTCCAAAAAGATCCTTCCCCGCATTATGGGCGCATCTAGCACCAGGGTGTGATATTCCCCGCCTTCTCCACATGGATCTATTGAAGAAAACTCCTCGACCAGATCCGTACCGATTACCCTCCCAAGTAGATCCTCACTGAGAACGGAGGAGTCCAGGTCGCAGATAATAGCCTTAATCCCCGAGGCAACCTCTTCGGCAAGGACATTGATGCTGGATGAGCAGTTCCCTGCCCAAAGTGGAGCATGAAGTTCGGCCCCAACCTCCTCACACAAATCCTCGTACCATCTGAGTTGATCTTCAGAGTTAATATTACCGGTTACCACCCATCCTACGTTGTGCTGAGAAAAAAATTTGCGGAGTTTTGAGAACTCTTGTCCGTTCTCAAGGTGAAGTGTGTAAAATGGTATCTGAGTAAGCGAGGCTATGGCTCGGACCAGAGCACCGTTGATCTCATGAACATTTGGTCTGGGAAAGTCGTGGGTGTTGAATAAAAGAAGGTCGACAGGGACCCCTTTCTCCCTGGCCTTAAAAACGGCAAACAATGAATCTTTGCCTCCTGAGAAGAATGCTAAGCCTTTTTTCCCCATGCTTTTGCCCCCTCATTTAAAAAACCGCATAGAGAGCAATGGATCTTCTTCGGATGTAGAGGTGCGCCGCAACAGGTACACCCCCTTTCACCATCCTTTGCCTTTGGAGTCTTGCCGAAAGTCTCTTTGAATATCCCATAAAAATAGATCTGCTCTCTGCTCCAGAATTTAATGCCCTCTTTGAGCGCCTCTGCCTCGATCTCCCTCGCCGCATCGCCAAGCCTTTCAAGCAGGATTTTGGATATGAGAAAGCTCCCGCTTCCAATCTCAATGGGTTCTTTGTCTCTGTGAGCGATCTCTGGGAGCCCAAGGTCTTCCAGGATCGACCTCAGAATCCACTTCCCGTAGACCCGACCTCCAAATTTCCTGATCTTCCAATGGTATGGCAACCTCTTTGCAAAATCGACGACCTCTTTATCAAGGTAAGGCTGGATCACCCTCAGGTCCAGAGATCGTGCCAATGATGGTGCCGAAAATGTCCAAAGTTCGGACAGAGAGTTTATGTATTCAGAGAGCTCATTTTCGCTCATTCTCGTCATGTATTCGTAGCCCGCAAAGAGTTCATCCCCGCCATCCCCCGTCATAACTACATCTATACCTTCCTCCGCACATGTTTCCAGCGCAAGGTAGATTGTGATGTCATTTCTTATGGCAACGTGGTCGAAGCTCTTAGTTATCTTAACAACCTCCTTTGCGGCACGAGCTGCATCCTCAAAACTGTACTTTCGAAGTATGTGCTTCATGCCAATCCTCTCAGCGATGAGAGAGGAGTGATAAACATCGTTTGCAGGGGCTCCTTCGAATGCTACCGTCACCCCAGTCATTTTCCTCAACCTCGAGGCGATCGCAGCCAAGAGGCTGCTATCTATCCCGCCCGACAGTATTATTCCATCAGCAGATCCCCTCAAGATAGCGATTGTCAAGAGCCTAACGAGCTCTTCCTTGAGATTCACCTCAAGCAAACAATCTCCTCCTTGGGAATCTTCTTCGTCTTCGGTATTATGAGGGGGTAGTTGTGGTCGCCATCCCACTTCACCTCCGCTTCAACTCCGTAGACCTCCCTCAACAGATCTTCGGAGATCACGCTCCTTGGCTCCCCCGCAGCCACGATTTTTCCGCGATTCAAAACCAAGAGCTTATCGCAGTATCCTGAGGCGAGCTCAAGCTCGTGGAGGGAGACCACAACAGTCTTGCCCAGTTCTGCAAGAGTCCTCAGCACATTCATCACCTCAAGCTTGTGCTTTATATCGAGATATGCAACAGGCTCGTCGAGGAGAATTATGTTTGTCCTTTGGGCGAGGGACTTGGCGATCAGCACCTTCCTCTGCTCACCGCTACTCAGTTTATCGAAGTCCCTCTCGAAGAGGTCCAGAGCGCCAAGGAGTTGCAGGGCCTCCTTAGCAACTTCCAACTCTTCCTCCTCTTCCCACCAAAAGTTCCTCGATCTGTTCCTGCAACCCATCAGGACGATTTCGTAAGTCTTCATGCTGAAACCGCCCGGCCAGTTCGGCAACATTGCTGAAACCACCTTAGAGTATTCTTCTTCGGTGTAATCCCATGCTGGTCTGCCGAAGACTAGAATCTCTCCAGACGTGGGATTTATGGCCCGGGCGATGCTCCTCAACAGTGTGGTCTTACCTGAACCGTTGGGACCCAGTACCCCCAGAACCTCTCCTCTATTCACGCTAAAAATTACGCCATCTAAAACCACAGAGGATTCGAAACGGACTGTAACTCCACTCACAACTATACTACATACCAAACCTGCTCCCCCTCCTCAGTAGTAGAAACACAAAGAATGGCACCCCCATCATGGATGTGACGGCCCCAACCGGGATTTCGGCGATCGGATTCATGGGACTCCTCACCAGATCGTCAGATAAGAGCATTAGGAGTGCGCCCGTGAGACCCGCAAGGGGCAACACAAAGCGATTGTCGGATGAAACAAGGAGTCTGACCATATGTGGTGCCATTAATCCTATGAAGCCGATTATCCCGCTGAAGGAGACACATGTTGCGACGGCTAGGCTGGACGCCACCAGCGTGAGCCTCCAAAGCGTCTTCGCTCTCACCCCTAGTTGAGACGCGTGCTCCTCTCCAAGCAATAGTAAGTTTAAATCCCTTGCCTTTGCGAGTAAATATAATGTCGCAGGGACCACTACCGGCAACGCCACCTTGATCTCTGTCCAAGTGGAGGTCGAGAAGGAACCATAAATCCAGTTTAAAATTCCGTGGGCCTTCTCTGAGACCAACGCAAGTATGATCATTAACAGGGCGCTGCTGAAGGTTCCTACGGCTATTCCAGCAAGTATGAAACCGATCGGTCCTGCATTGGCTTTCTTTGCCAACAGCATGCACAATAGCAGCGTCGAAACGCCTCCCATGAAAGCGAAAAATGGGATCGCGTAGATGGGCAAGAAAGGGATGACGAACGCCACGGCTGCCCCGAGCGCAGCACCCGATGACATCCCCGTTATATAAGGGTCCGCCAGCGGATTTCTGGTCAGGGTCTGGATCACCCCTCCTGAGACGCCAAGGACAAATCCTGTTATAGAGGCTAGAAGCATCCTCGGGACTCTGTAGTTGACCACTATGCTCCATGCTACAGGATTTTTATCTGGGTGGAACAATATTTCTAAAATCTCATTAGGCGAAAGCGCAAAACTACCTATCATTAGGGATGTTATCAGTGCTACACTCATAAAAAAAATTAAAGTTGTTAAATACGCCGCAAACCTCAACCTCTTCTGTTTGAAATGAGGTGGCATCTTCTATTTCTATCTCCTTATGTAGGTAGCATATTCGCTGATAAAGTTGGGCAGTGACGCATTGAACGCCTCTGGATGAAGGATGTAACCCAGTATGAAGACCGCGTCTGCCGCTCTAGGTCCAGCCCTCTCAAGCGCATTTGAAGCCTCGCCCGTGAGTATGTACACCCTATTGTTTTTGATGGCATCCAGATATTCGAAACCTGGTAGCGTCCTGAAGTAGGAGAAGAGCGCCTCAGCGCTCTTAGGCAGAGCCATAGAACTCATTATAATTACACTTGGTCTCGCGGAGACTACGTCTTCGGGGTTAACCACGAACCATCCACTTCTGGTACTGAAAACATTCTCCCCACCAGCTATCGATATGAGCTCGTTAATGTAGGTGTCTTTCCCCGCCGTATACATTGGGTCGGGCCACACAAGGTAAAGAATCTTCGTGGGAGGCGAAGCAGAGACTTTCTGGCGTACCTCCTGCATAGCACTCTTCAACTGCGCAACTACTCTTGTTCCCTCCTCCAGTTTAAAAGTCACCTTTGAAATCAGCTGGATGTTGTTTATGATGTCCTCTACACTCTTAGATTCTACTGCTACAACAGTCAACCCAAGTCCCTCCAAAGCAGGTACAAATTTGGACTGCAAGCCGGCATCTATCAAAACAAGATCGGGTCTTAGGGCGGCTACCTTCTCCGGATCAAGTGTGGTCACTCCTCCTACTGTGACTATTGTGCCGTTGTTTTTCAGCTCCAAAAGCTCATTTGGATAGTTGGAATAAGTGTCCACGCCAACGACCTTCCTTGCAGCCCCTAGGGCAAAGAGCGTTTCTGTTATCGACGGAGCGCCTGAAACGATCCTCATGGGCTCTGAGTTTATCGTTACTACTCTTCCAAGCGCATCTTTTATTAGAAGGGGGTAGTACGACTCTTTAACCACTCTTAATTCGCTTTCAAAGGAAGATAAGTCATTTTTAAGACCACTGACTGTTGTGTTAATCGATTGGACGCTACGGTTCAGATCGGCTATGCTATTCGTCATATAAATAACTGCAATTGTGTTTGTCACAACCAATAAAGAGATTATTGCGACGAGGGCGCTCATCCTTTTCATTATAATCCTCCTCCTGGATGGTATATCCATCCAGATAGTAAAAAATGTTAAATAAAAAGCTTTCCAATCCCAATTCGTATGCGTTTCTTAATAGTGGTCGTTGACGGTATGGCAGATCGCCCCATAAGTAAACTCTGTGGACGTACTCCCCTCGAGTTGGCCGATGCAGAGAATATGAACTACTTGGCTTCGATAGGCTCATCAGGGATAATGGCTCCTGAAAAAACAAATATTACTCTAGGTAGCGACTTGGCAGTTCTCTCTATATTAGGTTATGACCTTGAGAAGTACTATACCGGTAGAGGACCGCTCGAAGCTGCCGGAGCGGGAGTGGACATGAATAAATGGGACCTTGCCTTCAGATGCAACATATGTGAGATAGGTCCTGGGAGAACAATTCTTAATGAGAAAGCAGAGTTACCAAAAGAGGAGGCTCTCCGCCTTGAGGAACGCATACGAGTTGCATGCTCAAAGGGGTTAAAAGACGTTGAGATTCTCTTTAAGCACACATTGGGATTTAGAGGTGTCCTCCTCCTTCGAGGAAAAATGCTGACCCTCAATATTGTTACAACCCAACCAAAGCGCTTTGCGTCCATCCCTGATTTTGTCCCACTTGAGAGAACAGAAGAAGCTAAATATACTGCCGAAATCCTGAGTCGTTTTTTGAAAATTTCAGAGCATGAAAGTGAGTCTGGGAAAAAGTATGCAGTTCTCCCGTGGGGGGGCGGTACGAAAACAAACCTTCCGAAATTTTCAGACAGGTATGGGTTTGAGGCAGCCGTTGTAGCTGGCGTCCCCTTAATAAAGGGCATTGGTACTCTCTGCGGAATGTCTGTCGTCGATGTTCCTGGGGCCACAGGTAATTTCGATACAGACCTGCACGGAAAGGCGAAGGCGGCCCTTGAAACATTGAGAGAAAAAGATCTTGTCTTACTGCACATCGAGGCTACCGACGAGCTAAGCCACGATGGAAACCTGGAAGGAAAAATCGAGATGATCAAGAAGGTTGACAGAATGCTCGGGGAGGTCCTTGACAATATCGCCTTGGAAAACACCCGGATAGCTCTTCTTTCGGACCATACAACTTCAGTAGAGCTTCGAAGTCATACCAACGATCCTGTACCGGTGGTTATTGCTGGGGGCTCCTTCCCCAGAGACGGGATAGAAGAGTACTCCGAGACGGCGGCCAGGAGAGGCGGACTGGGGCTATTCAAAGCGGAGGAATTCATGTCAAAATTACTTAAAAACACAAAGCTATGAATGGCAGGTTCGAAATAAGTAGGTCTTTATCCTAAGTGCTCGGACTTTGTGATATCAAGTGTACTACGAGCAACATTAGTATCACGATTTCCTTATAGAAATCACCTAAGGAAACTCCCGACTTCAGTCGTGGAGTGGTTGACTTTCAATAGTGATATAGCTGATTTTCCCAGACCTGTGCTTCTCCCATGACTTAATGCTTAGTGGTCTTTTGTAAAGGGGGCAATCTATTACGATTGTATGATACTCGCCATTTTCCCCTAGCGGATCTATGTTGCCTTTTTTAGATAGGAACTCATTTAGAGTCTTTTTGGAGAGAGTAAAGCCGAGCCATTCCTCCCCGAGGAAATCTGTGTCCACGCATATGATGGTTGCTTTGAACCCTGCGTGCATCATATCCATTAATACAGCTAATGTGTCCTTATTGAATAAAGGCTCAATAAGCGCTACTCCTGCCAATTTACAAATCTCTCGAAGCCACCTTACATGATCCTCTACCAGAACGTCCCCGGCAACGAGTACTTCTACTCCCATTTTGATAAGTGCTTCAACGAGCGCGTCTCTCCCTTTTTGTAGGCTTATGACTGTGAGCTCCTTATTCATGTTCCTAGCAATCTTTTGTAGTATTGGAAGGTTCTCTATGTGTCCTGCTGGTTTGTCAAATGTTGGTATGAGAGATATCAGATCTGTAACTACCACTCCGTACCTTTCGGCTAAGTAGATTGCATAAAGCGAATCCTTTCCGGAGAAGAGTCCTGCTCCTCTGATTTCTCTAATCGGTCTCGTGCTCTTAGGATTGAAATATACTTCTTTATCTGGCAATCCCTCTCCCCTTATCCCAATCAGTTGCTAGATTTGGGCTACAAGGAAGCCCAAGAAGCCCCGATTTTAATCGTAGTTAATGGCAGAAGGTTAAAACATTTTTGGTGAAATTTATTTTTATGTCTTTCAGACGTCCTTCGAAAAAAGTTCGGACCGAACTGGGCTGGGGGGTTCGAGCAAATATAGGGCTTCTTCAAGCGAAGAAGCCGTTAATGGGCTGGTGGCACAGCCCTTGCAGATACTCCCTGAGCAAAGAAGGGGCGAATGCTGAAACAGATGTGCCTCCGAGCGCTGAAGGGGCTGTGTGCAAGAATCTCCCGGCTTCAGCCCGAGAGTGTGTTGACCACTCACAGTGTGAAGGTTTGACCGCAACGATCTCCCACCCTGTCGACCCTTGGTTCCTGAAAGCTTTACTGCGAGATGTTTATGTTTTGTTTCATAAGAAACATAAACTAAAAATATTACTTTTTTTAATCTCAGTAACACTGAGGCGGTAATCTTGGAAAGTATCCCCGAAATCCTGCCGGATGAGATATACAGAACAATACTGCATGCCGAAAAATTCTATATATTGGATGCGGCTTTAGAACTTGGCTTTTTCGAAAAACTCAAACGCCCAACTTCTTCGCGCGAATTGGCAACATTCATAGGTACCGACCCAAAGTTGACTGAAAAAATGTGCGATTCTTTGGTCGCAATGGGACTTCTGAGGAAAGAGGGCAATTTGTACGTGAATTCGAGTCTCACAGATACATATCTGGTGGAAGGTTCACCATATTGCCAGAAGAACCTTCTCAAAGTGGAGAGATCCATGATAAAAGACAGGTGGACCCAATTCCTCGAGGCCCTCCGTGGCGGGACCGTCAAAGTCGAAAGGAAGTATTCAGTCCGCGAATTCACTTTGGCAATGGCAGAGAGTGCATTGAGAGGGGAACTCCAGAGGACAGTGAAGATCTTGAGCCAACTTGAAGAGATGAAGAGGGCGAGGAAATTCCTCGACCTAGGCGGAGGGCACGGTCTGTATGCGATTGCGTTGGCAAAGGCTTTTCCGAGTCTACACACTTATGTTCTCGAACTCCCTAATGTCATCGAATCAACGACGAAGGAGATTGTGGATCGCTATGGAATGAGTGATAGAGTACATTTAATCCCAGCGGACTTCACAAAAGACGATATAGGAAGCGGCTACGATGTGGTCTTTGCTTCTCATTCGTTGTACGGAAAGAGCGACCAACTCCTAAGCATTCTAAAGAAAATCCATGCGAGTTTAAATAGTGGCGGGATCCTCGTTTCGAATCACTGGTACCTAGACGAAAGTCGAGAAGGCCCGCTCAGAGCCTTGCTGTGGGAGCTCCACCTCGCGAGTTTCTACCACAAAGGCTTTGACCTCTTCACTCTGAAGGAGTTCATCTCACACCTCAACAAGACTAGCTTCCTCGTCGAAGACGTCGTTGAGATGTCGCAGAGTGACAGTCCTTCAAAGCTGGTAATTGCTAGGAGAGTTTGAAAATGTCAACCTTCTCTGTGTATAGGTTCAAGGGTACCGAGTCATTCGACACCCCTGAGGGTGTGATGACTCCGCTCTTCGTGAACGAGCAGATCTCCATTATAAGGCTGAGCCTGCCCTCCAAACTTGCCGTACCGGCTCACTCGCACAGAAACAACATAGTAGCCGTGGTCCTGAGAGGGCGTTTGGAGGTCTTCCAAGGCAACGAAAGAACAGCTCTGGAGGAGGGGGATGTGTTTTTCACTCCTGCTGATGTCGCGTTGGGGATATCGAATCCATCACAAAGCGATGCGGAGATCCTGGCCGTATCCTATCCATCATCCTACAAGAGCGTCGAGACCCTCAAAGAACGACTTAGGTCATTTGCGAGGCGAGGCTGATGCAAAGGCTAGACGATACTATGAAATTAGCGCTCAGAAACAACATATGCTATCTTGCAACCTGCTCAAAGGACGGTGTCCCGAACGTGGTCCCCATGGGGCTAGTTGAGGTTCTCGATGACTCAACCATTGCAGTGGTCGACGTGTTAATGAACAAAACGAGAAAGAACCTGGCGGAAAACGATAACGTGGCACTTGCCGTGACCGATGTAAATAGGCTAGTAGGGTACCAGTTCAAGGGAAAGGCTTCAGTGGTCTCCGCAGGTGAAATAATGGCGTGGGCAGGCGAATTTTCAGAGAGAAAGCATGAAAAAAGGCGGGAGCACCTCATCAGCCGCCTCAGGTCAGAGACCGATCTGGAAAGGATTTCAAAAATAAAAAA
>Ga0078972_1007903_pt1 | contig 23000 bp, 12 predicted proteins | sample YelNatPaOPGAMG01_FD_67568 | JGI IMG/M metagenome (GOLD analysis project Ga0078972, IMG submission 67568) | Hot spring thermophilic microbial communities from Obsidian Pool, Yellowstone National Park, USA - OP-RAMG-01 (SPADES assembly) (version 2) | ecosystem: Environmental > Aquatic > Thermal...
TTGGTGCTCGGTGCAGTACCATACGAGCATCCGCCTCTTCTGGGCGATGCGCTCGGCGAGTACATTGTCCGTTGCACGCCCAAACGCAGGCGGCTCTATTGGATCGAGGATCTGTGAAACGCCAGCTTTTCCTTGATGAACCTATTACCTTGCAGAGAATCGAGGCTCAAACACACGCCGAGAAATTTCGTTGCGTCTACACTCTCATCGGGCAAAACGGTGATACACGCCCCCGCAGGAAACGATCGCTGCGATGGCTCAAGTCCGAGTCCAAGAACCTGCTCGATCCCCAGAGAAGAGACGTGAGCCTCTGGGAGCAAATCCCATGTGAGAAATCATGCTGCTGCCGAATGCCATTCCATTAATTTCCATACAGATATCATGACAGATAAACCAACGACTAGGTGTGAATCCGTAAGCCGTTGTTGCCGCTGCACTTCGAATGTCAAGGCTCTAGACCTGAAATAAGGTTTGGAAAATCTCCATGCAGGAACAGAACCAGCATCCCAGTGTTCCCTGTTTCGAGCACATTCTATCGTCGCCTTTGGAGTATTCCGCTCGACAAGTGCTGGTGCCTTGTGAGCGGGCGCTGCTCGCCGCATTGGACACAGACACGCCTAGCGTTGCTTGCTGACGTCACTGCTTCTGCTGCTGCAACTTGCGAACCGGGCAGCTGGAAGTACGCAAACTCGCCAACGACGAGAGGCGCTCTAGTGTTGGAAGCTCCGTGCACTGCACAGCGCGATTGTCGCTTGCCACCCAGAACGCTTTTTCGGTAGCTGCGACGGCAGTAGCAGCAGCTGCTACTTCTGCCAAAAACCGCCGCCGGTTCGCAGCCACGCCATCGTTGCTGTGAACGGGTGTCGCTTTCGAGGTTGCTCGTGAAACTTGGGTACCGTTGGAAGGCGCGGGGTCTTTGGCATTGGATCTCACTGGAAGTGAAACGCGTTCTGGGTGTCGATTACCTAAAAACAAGAGGCCCGGAACCAGAGGCGTCCCTGCGTATCGGCTGTACGCGACGGACGTCCGATACCAGGTTTCAGCGCTTATACGTAGCGGACGGAGGGGACGCGTCTCAAAAGCCTTCAACTCGAAAGGAGCATAGTTTCGTTTCAAACAGAATTGGAAGAACAGCGCGCACATATTCTATCAGGTGTTAGGTTCTGTAGGTAGGTCTTGTCTGGCTGTTCCAGCAACAGACGATCGCTGGCATTCCGCTCGCGGATATGTACGCGGCGCTGCATCGAGTCACAGCAACGATTGAAGCTGTTGATCTTAGCCCGCTACACTTCGAAGCTCATGTGTCTAGCCCAGCTTCTATGAGTCGTAGAATGACTGCGTTGCTTCACTGGGGACCTTCTCCAGTGCTCTTTGCCTCTCCTTTTTACCAGGCTGGGGCTCGAAATCAGCGAGCAAACGCCACGAAAATCACTCGCTGGAGTATACGCTGTCGAAAATACGCTCGCTCTGAGGGCCTCGGTTTTCTAGCAATCACGCAACCAAAGACCAGCCTGGTACGAACGGCATCACACGCGGCTTACAACGCAAATCTATGGGCAGCAAGGAGATCCGGGCGAGTTTCTCCTCGAATGACGACAGGTTCTTCACCAGTGCTGTCGACTCGTCGTGCGGAACTTGTCTGCTCGCGCTACGTAGTCTTCTCTGATCTTCATGTCGATGCGAATCGGCTGGAGACGTGCTTGCAAGTTCTTGAGCGAGTTCATGAATTGGCCACTGCCAGAGATGCGGGCATCATATTTCTTGGCGATTTCTGGCATCTACGAGGAAGCATCCCAGTCATATGCCTCAATCGGGTCCTGGAGACGGTTCAGCAATTCACTGTACCATGCCTGATGCTTCCAGGTAATCACGACCAGGTAAGCATCTGCGGACGGGAACACGCGCTGGTCCCAGTGGCGGCAGCGATGCAGCCTGGTCTCGCGCTCGTGTTTGACGAACCTGTAGTGATGTTTGATGCGCTCTGGCTGCCGTATCGCAAGCGTCCGCTGCAACTAGTGGAAGCGCTGCGAGAACACGGACCCCATGTGAAAGCTGTCTTCTGTCATGCGGAGATTCAGGGCGCGTGGCTCAATAACCAGATGCGCTATGGAGGGCCCGGTGGTATCGCACCGGAGCTCTTCCCGCCTTCGCCAGTACCAACCTATGCGGGTCACTTTCATCGGCCCCATACGGTGACGGGCTATCCGCATATCCAGTATGTAGGCTCGCCCTATCAGGTCACGCGGGCTGAGGAAGGACAAGAGAAACATCTCCTTGTCGTGCGATCAACGGACTGGCTCACAGAGGAAATCGTGCCGCTAGCCATTGGACCTCGTTTCTTTCGCGTTTCATTGAAACAGGCTCGGCAACAACTAAGCGCTAGCATCCCTGCATCGGCGGCAGAAGCAACAACATCAGCGACAACGGGCTTTCGACCCGGTGATCGTGTTACGCTGCTCTGCACCGCATCCGAGCTGCAGCAACAGCGCACCGCCGGTGCCAAAGACATGGACCACGATTTGGAGTATGTCTATAACGAACTACGTCGCAGAGGCATTCACGCAAGTATGCGCCTATGGGATGCACCAGCAGAAAATGAGAAAGTTTCATCGAGCAGCGCGCAACGCACCTTTGTTGAACCTCAGTTGCGAATGCCGAATGCGGAGCGCCTCGACGCTGCCGATGTGCTGCGCCTGTTTGCGCGCCAGCACCCGCAGCAGTTGGACGGAACGACGCTGGCGCTCGGACTTTCAATTTTGGAACAAATTCAAAAATCGAACGCAAAAATTGCTCGCGGGGAATCTTTTTCGCGCTTGCGTGCTGTGCATGTCCTCTTCGATTCTGTGCGACTCCATAATTTCGGCTGTTTCCATACTGAACCGGATAGCAACCAAGTAGATCAGCTGTCAATGGACGTAGCAGGGAGCACAAGGCATCAGATTAGCCTCACGAGTGCTTCGGAAGAATCGCACCAGGACCTCGAATCCAACGGTGGTGTCGTGAAGCGCGGGCGAGTGGCGGCGGCTACTGCTACGGCGGATGGAGCATGGCGTACGATCCCCGCGAAACCGGGTATCTGGTATCCGCTGCGCAATCGGGGGATCGTCCAAGTATCTGGACGCAATCTCGATGAAGACGGTTGCAATTCGAATGGTACGGGAAAAACGACTTTGGCGATGGCAGCGCTATGGGCTCTAACAGGGAGCCTGGAACCGCGGCCTCATCTGCGACGTAACGTGTCGCAGTTGCGGATTCTGCACGAGGACGCTACGGAAGGTTTTGTTGAATTGCGAGCTAGCGTGAATGGAAAACCGCTTTTGGTGCGGAGGAAAGTTCGCCGCAGTGGGAAACAGCGGGAAAGATATAACCAGGAGCTTTTCGTGGAGTACGACTCCCGGGATCTCACACGCCTCAGCATCGAGGAAACACAACAGCGACTGAATGAGATCATTGATCTCTCACTGTTGCCACTTGTAGTCTTTTTTGGCCAGAATTATCTGCATGGCTTGCTCTCCACAACCGACAAGGAGTTTAAGGAGATTCTGGAGAGCGCCTTGCCGCTGCAAGTCTGGAACGAGGCCTATGCGCATGTCACTGCACGACAGCGAGCACTGCGTGAAGAACGCCAGCAACTTGCTCAAAAAATCCAGAGCTGTTCACAGGCGTTAGAGCGCGAGCGGGAACGAATCGAAGAGCTCGCTCGAACAGAGCGAGAAACAAGACTGCAACTCGATCTTCAAGAGCAGGAACTGAAGCAGAGTCTCGAGCAGTGGCAGCAAGGCGCAGCGGAAGCATCGGCCTCGGATACTATCGACAGCGGCAGCGACAACACGTCTCTCGAGGCGCTCCGCGAACGCATTCGTCACCTGAAAGCGAGCATCGATGCCGACGTGACCACTCTGGCGGAGCTGCAACGCAAGGAGGCGAAACTTCATGCGGAGCTTGCCCAGGCGCAGAGACTCTGGGATCAGTGGGCTGCGCTCCATGCGCAGCTCCAAGGCGATGCGGGAATAACCGTGTGCCAGGGCAGCCTCGAGCAACGCCGCACGGCTCTGCACGAACAAGTGAAAGACCTCAAACGAGCGTTGCAAGAGCTTCAGCTCCAGGAGCAGAGCACAGTTGCCAGCATACGCCACTTGGACCGGATGCTGCATTCGGAGCAACCTCCGGTGGCATCCAGCGCAGCAGATTGCGATGGAGCAGCAAAGCCGCAGCAAACACAGTCGAAGACTTTCTGCGCCCTGTGTCTCCAACCAGTAGATGCTGCGTCGTATGCTGATCGTTTACAGGCCCTACAGACGGACCGCCAGCGTCTGGCAAGTGCGCTGGATGACCTCCGCGCACAGCGGCACGACAAGGACGCGGAAATCCAGATCATGGAGCGCGAACTCAGAGACGCAGAAGCGGCATTCATGGAGCGGCATGCATTGGAGCAACGCCTCGATGCAGTGGTGGCGTTGCGCCCCACACCCGAGCACTTGCATGAGCTTTCGCAAGCGAGCGATCGTTGCAGCATGGAGGCCGCACTTGTTATGCGCACGCTCGATACGAATCGCCAGCTTCTAGCCGAATATGAACAGCATCTGCTGCAGCAGCAAGAGCTGCGTTTGCACCAGGAACAACAGCGCGCGCGTTACGACCGAGCCCTTCGAGCGTTGGACTGGACTCAACAGCAGCGACAGCGTCTACTCCAACCGATAGCTGCTGCGATCCTAGAGGCAACTGCGCACGTCGCGTCGCTACAGTCCACGTTAAACGAAGCGGTAGCGCATGAACGCACGCTTGTGGATACTGCGGATCGTCTGGAATTCCTTGCGCGCGCATTTCATCGCGGCGGCATACCGAGCCAGTTACTGGATCAGAGCCTGCAAGTCATCGAGACGCTTTGTGGTCATTACCTACGACATCTGAGCGATGATACGCTTTTACTGCGAATACGTCGTCGCCGACAAGCGCAGCGTCCTCGGGAGCGGGAGCTTACCAAGGCTACCACGCGCGCAGAGAACGCACTCGAAGTACTTGTCTGGCAAGTCTACTGTCGAGACGCGCGCACAGGCACGTTCCGGGAACGAGAACTAGGCCTGCTCAGCGGCGGTCAGTTGCGACGAGTCAGTATTGCACTTTCCTTGGCCTTTGCCGAGTACATCTGTCATCAGCTGGGATATCGTAGTAATCTGCTGGTCTTAGACGAGGCTCTTCAACAGCTTGATCAAGAGGGTGCCCGTCGCTTGGCGTCACTACTGCCGCAGCTGCAACGTGAGACGGTGCTGGTTATTGCCCACGAGAATGCCAGCTTTCTCGTGGACATCGCGGATGCGCATGATGTTGTGGAGCGTGCATCAGGGCGCAGCACGGTGCACTGTGAGACCGGGTTTTTAGAGACAGAGCTCGCAGGCGACTCGTTTTCAGGGCGTTCAGAGCTCGTCCCGCAAGCGCAGGTCCGACGCTGAGGTGCTCGCAGTCGTGCGCGTTTGACTTTTGTACCGCTGTATTCAGTGCAGTGGACTCTGGAAGTTATACATGAGCACACCCATTGTGTTTTTATTTGTTTTGCTCGGTAGGTATTCAAGAAAACCGACGTATGCTTTCATGATGGAGAAAGGTTGCAGAATGACTTGATGCCGACTCTGTTAGTTTAGCGAAGAACGACGGTATCTGTACGAGCCGGCCACTTACGTGGCAGCCGGCAGATCATCCACGCTGCTTCTTGGCGCCATCAAAAGTGCCTTGCACCCAGAACGGCGCTTTGTTTCTGCGAGAATGCCTTTTCATCAGTCCAACGCATTCTATTTGGCCCTTAAGGAATCCGACCAAAGAAACCGTATAGTATGTGCGGTTTCCATACCATCGATACGAACAGCGATCAGCAGACACTGATGGACAAGGAGAAACACAAGCTTCTAGGCGAGACCGTCGCGCAGGGACCCATGCACTGTTGTTTTGTGCGAAAATGCGACCGATAATGACAGGAGCGACGGACTCTCGTCTCACTCGATGAGCGTACGTTCGGGAGAACTGGCAGATCTGTGTGTGAGTGCTCAAAGAGCTGCAGTGCGCTGTTCGGGGCTCATGCCGCGTTAGCCGCTAGCTCACCGAAAAATCAGACGTACTGGTCACCTAGAGACGTTTCGGATCGCGAACCTCTCATATCCCTATTATTCTTGTTCTCTGCTCTGGATGGAATATGGAGTTCCAGTTCGTCTTTACGTACGAATTTCGAATCGAGAAATGCGTTTCTTCGTGAATTCCGCCGGAGGCGGCGGGGAGAAGCGCCCTCCTTCTTCTCCATTTGGAAAGCGAATATTTTCACAAATTGCCCCATAAGCGTGCCCTGCTTTGCAGTGCGTCTCAATTCGAGCTCCAAACTCTCCTAAGTGCAAGTTTTGCTGCGCGCGCGACATCGAACTCGTTGCTTACGGTAATAAAAGTATACATACGCATGCCTGCTTGTCGAAAGCAAACCCGCATCCCGGAGTGGCCTCTTCGATGCATCAACCTCGCGTCATCCATCAAGAACGCTTACACTTGTCTGCCGCGGGATACCGGCATACGTTTGCGTACGCGCATCCGCGATACCAGCTTCGCGGTTTTAGAGAGCTCTATTGTCGCATCCGTCGTTTCTCAGTGTACCATCTCTCCCAGTACAAAGACGATGCGCTGCAGCCTGCCATATCATTGTCCGTTAGGGCGTTGTGCAAGAGCACAGCGGAGCTAAGCGGAGTTTCCGGGTAGAGTCGCGGGCACGCAGCGCGATGCAATGCAAACATATGCACTGGCAAACGCTGTCGTTAGCGACATCGCAGCCGTCGCAGGAGCCACCGTATTCATCAGCGGTGCTGCAAAACCGGGTCATGAAGCATGTACCGAGTCTGTAGCCGGCGTCGAGCGACGCTCTCGCTGAGACTCGAGCTACGGCAGGGAAACCTTCCGGCAATGTATCGAATACGGTTCTGAAACGGAGTTGCATGAAACCGAAACATCTTGTCCCAGTAAACCTCCACTGCAGCGCGTGCAAGAACGAATAGCGGGCTCTATTTAGGGCTTTCCGCCGGACAACTGGTGCTGCAGCTTGTCCAAGAAAACTGCTGCTCCGGTTGTATCAGGTCGCCACGGCTGGCGGCAAAGTGTTCATGCTGAGTGCCACCCTCTGAGCCGGTGCTGCCCATGCGAAAACTCTCGAAGACGCTGTTCAGCGTTCTTGAGACCCTTGGAAACAGCCTCATCTAACTGGCACGAGTGCAGAGAAGCATCGTCTCGCCGCAGCACTTCTACGTGCTGTGCAGGCTGGCTTGAACGCCAAGACCACAGCACGACCCTATTTCCAATATTCCAGCAGACATACATAAAACAGACCAAAAATTCCAATGCTCTTCGAATACGTACACCACGCTATGTGAATTTCGCGACTACTCATCATCCAGTAAAACAACAAGCATAAGCTGTACGTTCTCGCCCTGTCAATAGAGCTGGCGTCTGCAGCTGCTGGTGTGTCCCCAGATACCACGCCTGTCCCAGTGCGCTTGCATTTGCCCTCGACACCCTTCACTGCCACTCTAAGATCCAACCCGAAACCAATAATATCCTTTCTACAACGTTTGTTCAACCTCTTATAGAGAAAACGGCTCGAATACTCGACACACAACGTTTACGCACGCGACGAAACTGACTTTCCTGAACGGTTACCGCAAGGCGCCTGCACCAACACCCGTCGACGCCTGTCTCTCGTCATTCTATATTCGGTTCTTGTGGCAAGCGAGCACCAAACGCGTTCCTCGAGCGCACTGAAGCGAGTACGATTGCTTTCCCGAGGCAACCAGAGCCTCAGTTAATAACCACAAGCACACTCCAGACTCGAAGCGCTTTTCAGTACCCGAGTTGCGTGGCGAGCGACCGGCTTCGAGCGCTGTGCAGGCGCTTTTTCGAGCGGAACGCAGAGCACTGCTGCCGTGAATGCACCGAGCATCGAGGCCCTTGTCTGAATCGCGCTGTCCTTCACCGGCAATGGCACGAAGTACTTCGGACCGTTCCGCACACACAGCGGGAAGTGCAGCCTTCCCCAGCACGGTAACGTCGACACCCGCGTCCACCTCGACGTCGATGTCGTGGAGCGGGCACAGCAGCCAGGTCGCGAACCGAGCGGACCTGTCGGGTGTAGCGTATGCGGACTTGCTGGAGCAACAGAATCAGGATCGAATTCAGGCGCTTTCCGGCAAAGTGGGAGCTATGAAAGAGTTGGCTATCCAAATCAACGAGGAGGTTATCACCCAAAACCGTTTTCTGGACCAGGATCTCAGCGACTCGATGGGACGTACTGTGGAGCAACTGCGCAACTCAATGCGAAAACTGGAACAACTGGTACGGTCTGGTAGTTCTTACGCACTCTGTTACGGGGTTCTGGGTATTGTTGGGGTTCTTTTTCTGTTACACTGGTTGTTTCCGCGCTGATTCCAAACGCATACTTGTGCACAGTCCAGGTGTTGCACTCAAGTCGTCAATGAAGCCGAGCATACGAGTCGTACAGCGCGCGAAGACACCTTGCCGCTGTCTACATGGCAGCTCGGGGTTCGCGGTCGCGAGCGGAAAAACAACAACAACAACATCGATCACGATGACGTCGAGAGGGTGTACCCCAGGTACGTGCTGCCGATGCCGGCAATGCGACCATTCGCCGCTCTACAAGGCTTTTTGCGCTGAGCCCGTTACGCGATCGCGGCGGTGCACAAGAACGAGACCCTCGAGCACTGGCGCATAACAGGCCCACTCGTCGCTGGCGAGTTCAGCGCGCTCACCGACTCCGATGAGGACCGGTGTGGTGTGCGTCTGGAAGCCCGTGATGCCTCGCGGACGACCCGCCTGACCGACAGTATCTACCGCCTGGCCAACACGAACGAGAACAGGCACTGGTTGTTGCGTGTCAGCGTCCAGAGTAACGAGAAATCGTGGACGAGCAGCCAGTGCTAATGCGTAGAGGAACCAGTGATGGCGGCCAAGAAGCGTTTCCCGCAGGGACCCGGCACCAAGGCAGAGCACCAGTACGGTCAACAGACCTGCAGCTGCAACCGCATCCACGACAGTGGCATCCGCGGAGAACGGCGCAAAGGTCAAGAGTCCGCGTCCCGCGTGCGTTAACCCCTGAGCGAGGCGCACCATGAACAGCATACTCGGATCCTCGGCGTAAAAAGCAGACAGCTCCCGCAGCAGACCAGCTACTCGAGCTTGGTTGGTGCCGGCCGCTGTGAAGCCCATGGCTAAAATAGCACCAGCGGCTATTTCCGAGTCCCCGTCGTGACTCAATTTGCTGAGTATGTCGACCACTTCAAGGCGCGGATCAGAAACGAACGCAAGCCCCAGTGCGAGCGGCACCACCCGTCGTTGAGTATCGGAGCCGAGCTGCAACATTCGATCAAAAAGACGGAGCAGCATTTGCTGCATGAGACGTTCACCAGAAGCGTTTGCTGCTGCGGCTAGCGGCATCAACTCATTTTCCCAACTGAGGAAACGCTGTAAGGCTAGCACGTCGCCGGTGCCGTAGAAAGCGCAACATTCTAGCAATTGACTAACAAATGGGGCCTGCACACCCATGGCATGCAGCGCATCCAGTACAGGTTGCATAGCGAGGCCGCGACGGTGCAGGTAGAGCAGCCCCAGTGCAAGAGGGAATAAGCGGTTCAGGGAATGGCGAAAGATAGCTTCATTCTGGGCGTCGTTACCGGTTCCACCCGATGACGGTGCGCTCGCTGCGGGCTCGCCATTTGTCGCGTTCGATGGCGCCTCTGCCTCTTGGTTGGTGCTCGTGCTTGTTGCAGTTTCTTGACTTGCCTCTGGGTTGGATGCGGAGTGCTCTGCGGCTGCGCCCGGAACGGTATCGTTGTTCGGATCAGACACCGGACCTACCAACTCCATTCGTTCAGGGGCATCGAGCTCGGTCGTTCTCGGCGCGGGGCCAGCGGCGTCAGTAGTGTTTGATTCCCGGGGCACATCTACGCAACGATCCTGTATTGCCTGAATAAGCGTAGACGCCAAGTCCGCGTTCGCTGACGACACAAATATTAGCCCGACGGCGAGCGCTGTAACCGCCGCGACATCAACAGGGCTGCTAACATCCACCAATATGGGGGCCAGCAGCTCCATCAAATCCACGCGCTGTGTACCTGCGTACGCGAAGCCGAGTCCCAGGATCGCCGCCAACCGTTCGTTGTTATTCTCGGACTCGATATGCTCTGCGAGCAGCGCTAGAGCAGCGTCGCACTCGTCTGGGACGCGACCACCGCTGAGGAGTCCAATCGCGAGGAGTGCTCCGGCCCGAACGAATTCTTCTGGTGAATACAGGTATTTGTCAATTTCAGCGAGGCCTCCGTCGACGTCGTAGAGGAATATCATTCCCAGGGAGGCAGTTGCTGAGAGCATACCCTGGGCTCGGTTCCGAAAAATCCAATTACGACGCTCGTCATCGGAGGGATTGGTGAGAAACTTGTCCGATCCAAAGCCCGCGTTCACGAAACCGTTCACAAAAGCAGCAGCGAGATTTTCTCGTGCAGAATCGACATGAACAGTGCCGATCAAAGTGCTCAGCCGCCTCCCTGATTCCACCAGATGCGACTTGTAAATATCCTCCGGGGTTTTCGCCTCGAGGATTTCGAGATCTTGCGCCACTGCCCGATAGTGTTTCGACCAGTCTCGTGGCGTTTGCATAAGCTCTATCTGAGTTCGCATTGGGCCGGGTGGGACTCGGTCCACAGGTACCAGCGAGGGATCGCCAAGCATCTTTGCTACCCGGTACGCGTTCGAGAAGCGATTGGCTCGAAGATAGAGGTTCAGTGCCCATCGCAGAGCGTTCTCATTCTCGGGTTCTGGTAGGTAGACTGCACACGAGGTCAGGTACTGGCACACCCGGTCTTCGCTGAGTCGATCGTTCAGCGTGAGTTGCCCAAGTCGATCGAGTTCACCGATCTCGAGGCAAAAGTCGCATGCGTCGACTTCTGCGCGTTTCTCCACGAGGTAGGTTAGAATTTCACTGATCAAAGGATTCAGTTCCTTTCGCTCCACTTTCCCGGCTTCGAGTGCCTCCCCAATTTCCCCAACGAGAGAGCGCACGTATTCTTGCCCCCAGTAGCCCACAGGCAGACTCGAGTCGCCACGTAGTCGGAATAGCAAGCACTCGAAGGTGCCGGCCTCCGCCATGGTCATTGCCAACACTGAGAGCAAGTTATAGAAAAACGAACCATTTGGTTCATCTTGAGCCTGTTTTTTCAAGCGACCATAGTGAGGCCGCAGAAACTTCAGCGGCTTTGGTACTGAAGTCAGCGACGACGTGGCAGTGCGAATGATGTCACCGAGAGCACTGAGCGCAGCCGGACGCGTCGTTGTATCAAGCACCCGATCCACCAGAAGATCCAATCGGTCTTTTAGTTCTGCGTCTTCGGGAGACAGGTCTAGCGTTTCATCCGTAGTTCCGTTCATCGCACCTTGTGTACTGAGAAACCAAAGCACGTTCTATAAACAGAGAATGTGTAGCAGTGTGTCGGCCGGTTCAGCGGAACGGACGCTCATCGCGCTGTCGCCGCTGTCGATTTCGCGGCGATGATGAAGATGGCAATGATGTTGATGATGAAGATGGCAATGATGTTGATAATGATGGCAGTGATGATGGCAATGATGATGTTAATGAACGATGTCGCGCATGTGGATGCTGTGGATACTGTGGACGGATGCTCTGATTTACGCATATTCGAGCAAAATAGCTTTGGTTTGCTTTCGTAGCTCGCATGTACACGCGAAAGTTTGGGATGCCTCCAAGTACGATCAAAATTACCATTTTTCGGGCATTTTCAAGGACGGATTCCCTCTCCTCTCATCTATGTTTGACTTAAAAAACGCTCGTCTGATCTCTGCCTCTAGTTCCGTAATTAGCATTAGAAAGGTGCTGATGCCAGCGTCCTAGTCAAGAGTTTTGCGTAAGTTCGTTGACAACGCATTGGATGCACAAGCAGATGTTGCTACCTGCGCCTCGCTTGCTATTTTCATCTGGTTCGTGTAGAGCCTCGGTGCGTGAGTCGCAGGGGCGACACTTGCTTGCGCACTGGCGTTCCCCCATGCCTACCACAACTCATCCGTCTTCGAGAGCCGCACTGTGGAGCGAAAAAGGCTCGCTTCTTCGTTTGGTTCATTCCCTTGATGGATGCAGAAGGCGCTGCTCCATACCTACTCTGTTTCCGCACCCGATGCTGTAGCGTACGATCACAAGCTTCGCGTGGGTGATCCCATCTGCTAATACGTTATTCAATGCGTACGTAAGCGAACGCTGCTCCATTCGATAAAGGATTCGTGGAACGTGACCTTGCGCGTCATGGAACAATTACAGAAGTACAATTCACCTTGCAGAACAAGTCAAGACGTTTCGACTGCCTAAGGCCCCCATCACGGAAAGCGGTAGTGCATTCTCAAACAGAACGGTTGAGTCGATGACTGAAGCTCGAGTCCGAAACGCCTTTTCCGTGCCAACAGAAAAGGCGGGAGCTTCTTGGTGCGCATCCCATTACCGGTTTCATGCTGCATTCGATTGTCGTATCGTCGTTAGCAACGAATCGAGGAAAGTTCTTGTTTCGAACGGATCCGTCATTGGTGAGCGTGAGAGGTTGGACGAACATGCGTGACAAGTGTAAGCGCAGGTTGGCAAGAAAAGATGTCGAGTATTTATTCTCATCAATCCATCGGCTGGACTTGTTGCGCCTATGATTTGCCTTGAAACAGAGAGATCAAAAATCTAAAGAAAGCATCTTTTCAGGATGCTGCCCACAAGGAAACGAGAAGAAGGGACGCTCTTGCGCATAAATTGAATATTTATGTCGGTTAGAACACGGACCCTGGTTCGATGGCTTCGTGAATCACTGTGAATCTCGTGACGAAACGATCTCCAGCGGTAAAAAGTCGAAAAAGCCATCCCGAAAGGACTGCCCAGAATCTTTAATCTACGCTTGAATCCCTAAGCTGTCGTTGCTGCACCAGAAATGCCGACACTGCGCATCTACAAACAAGTTAGGCAATGTTCGAAAGGTAGGAACGTGTCCAGTATTTCAGGTGTCCGGTTTCAGTCATGCACAGGTGTGGCGCGTGCGCAAACGGTACCGAAATTGCGGGAAACCGCTCTCGAGCGTATGAATGCGATCCAGTCATTTTCTGGTTGGCGTTCTACAGCACCAGATGAGCGGGTTCGGTGCATCATATTCTGCCTCTGCAAGACAGAGCGCACCTCTTCTTCAGCTCCCGTGACGTTGCAAAATCAACAGGTTCTGGAAGGTTTCAGAGCATAAAGTTTGAATCGGAAGCTCGTCGATCACGCCCTGGGGCACTTACGTGTAGGTATCCCATGGAATGGCCGTTCAAGGTTTCTTCGAAGCGTCAGCCGCGATCAGTGTGTGCAGAACGCGTTTACAAGGCAACGCAGGTGATTGATGGGAGCAGCACCTATTCATCTCCGCGCATACTCATTGGAAGAAGTGCATGGATGTGTACCCCAATGGCTCCATCTCGAGGCTATGTCTAACATGCCAAAACTGCTCATCCAACCGCCAGAATAAACTTGGGCATGATGGAGCGCCCTGGCACTGCATGCTGGAAGATAGATTTATTCGAATAGTCTTTGGAGATATCGAGCATGGAGTGTTGCCGGCATTTCGCCGAGCGCTGTCAATAATGCGCTGGTTATCACGGCCGGTACACCGATGCCCGGAAACGAATTCTCACCTGCCAGTGCAAGTCCAGCAGGTAAATCATGGCGAATCCAGGGAAGTAGCGGCTTGGCACCATAGGTGCCGCGGTAGCGCCGTAAATACTGCTCATGGGTCAACGGTGTCCCGATGAGTTTCATTCGGATCGAGTCAGGGTCTGCACAGCCCGGCACTGCCCGAGCAATTGCATCCAGCAACACCTGACCTCTGGCAAGTTTCTGTGCTCGATAGCGCTCGCGATCAAGGTTCTCCCAGAGCTCGTACGGCTCCGTTGCTGGCGTATACGCGTGGAGTGTATGCTCACCAGATCGCGAAAGCGACGGATCCAGCACTGATGGAATCGAAATGGCGACGACATTCTGAGGCTCCGTCAGCCTCTCCCAGTTATCCACAACAATATAGTGACAATTGTAGCCGTCGTGCTCTGGCGGCTGGCTGCCCCGAATGTAGTCGGTGAAATGTGTGGATGCGCTTTCCGGGTCCAGCGCCTTGAAGACCAAGTGCGCGTGTAGGAAGCTTGGAAGAGGCTCGGCATTGGCCTGGAAAGATCCATCCTGCAGCAAGCGCGCTGTGTCCCAGAGACTTATGCAGCTGACCACTCGACGCGATGCCTTGATTCGGCGACCGTCGACTAGCGTCACTCCGACGACTCGCTGTGAGGCGTTCTCTGTCCAAAATGACTGCACTGGCGAGCTCGTGTACACTTTGCCGCCGCGTTTCTCCAGAGCATCCTTCAAGGCCTGCGCTAGCGCCGCAACACCTCCAAGGGGATACTCTAGGTAAGCATCCTCTCCGTAGAAGGAACGGAACATGAAGGCCATTTCGGCAGTCGGCGTTCCATCAGAGGGTAATCCACTCAACAAAAAACACAGCAGGTCCATCCAGCCGCGCAGAAATGCGTCCCGAACACCAACTTGATCCAGCACTCGTGAAAATGGTGCAGACATGAGCCGGAAATGTGCTGCATGACGCAAGGCGCGCGGCAGATGAGGTGTCACCGTTCGCCAGATACCCAGGTCTCGTCGAAGTGCAACAGGTGGGATACTTACAGCCGCCTCCGCGAGCGGTTTCATAAAACGCTGTAGTTCAGCAAACTGTGCGGCGGCGTCTCGACCGCGAAGCTCTCGTAGCGTATGGCTGAAGTCTTTCGCACCGACTGCTGAGTTGAAGCGACCCTCGGGGACTAGGACGCCCCAGGTGTTGTAGCGCGCCACCGGGAGCTTGATCCCCAAGAGGCGCAGCAACTGAGCTAGTGGATCGGAGGAGTCTCGCCCGCTTAAAGATCCTCCAGCAAAGAGCGATGGCCCCGTATCGAAGTAATAGGGACCTTTCGAGAAACCGTGTGCAGCGCCGCCAACGCGCTCATGGGCCTCTAAGAGACACACTGAGTGACCCTGGTCCGCGAGTAGCGCACCCGTTGCAAGTCCCGCCAGGCCACCGCCTACGATGACATAGTCAGCCCATTGAAACGCCCAGACACCACCATTTCGACGTCGTACCCGTTGTGCGCGTTGCATGGAGTCCGTTCACACCCAGCGCTAAGTAGCTTAGGTCAACGAAGATTTGAATCACTCTTGCTGCGTGTATTCGAATGCTAATCCACAATGTACAGCTGGACGTTGAGATCATGATGGTATGCACTGTATCGATCATCGACGAATTGCCGCTAGGATGTATTCTCTGGTAAATAGTGAAAGGAGGTCTACATTCTGCTTCGGGTCAGGCATACAATAGTACTCAGATGGTTGAGTAACACAGAAAGAATCACGTAGATACGCTCCGTGCCGAAAACCGATTTGCTCGAAGCGCGCCTGCGGTTAATGGTATAAAAATGATCCGTTCATCATATTACGGAAAGCAAAAGCAACGATCCTAGCAACTACCAGTGTCTCTATTTCTCAATAGCTTGTTCGCGTTGTCCTGAAAACACTGGTATACAATCGCATAAAAAGTCCTGGTTCACAAACGGCAATCTTCCGCCGAAATCTCAACGACAGCGTCCTTGGAAAGTCAATATCGATATGAAGCACAGAGACGACGATTTGTTTTTTCAGTTAATGAGAGCTTCTTCAGACGAAACGGCCGGAGTGTGGATGGGTAGTCGCGGAGCGTGGCGTCCGTTGTATGCGCTATCGAACTCTTAGAGAACGAGTATATCATCATCGGTCTAGCTGTAGTGGAATCATTTAGCGGCCTCCAATTCGCGTATACAGAAGGCTCATACAACAGCGTTCACTTCGTCGAATCAATAAAGGTGTTGTCTCTGACGTCTGGCCACGACCTTCTACTAGACAACGTGGTAGTTCACATTTCCCCTTGCGTCGAGCTTTTGACGATTCTAATTAGGTAGAGCTGCTTTTGACTCCTCCGTTCTCTCCGCGTTTCAACTGCATCGCAGGAATGTCTTCTATCGTGAAACGTAATGATCGCTCTAGTGGGCCAATCGATGATGCGTTCAGCACACAGTGAAACACCCGGGCACATGACGTTGTTCTTCCGCCAGTCCTTCATCCTCCGGGAAGGTCCTCGCTTAAGGGTATCAAGCTGCGCGTTCATTTTTTGAAGAAACTAAAAATCCCAGGGATGAGCTGGGGTTTACTCATCAGAAGATCGAGATGGAGAAAAGCCAGCGAAGCGCTCCGGCGATAGAAGAGCACGGGGAGCTGATCGAGCAGCAAATGGCACAGACGGCACAAGTTCGAGGACTACTTGCATTGGTGGGTTCAACAACGGCAAGAAACGCATGGAGTTTGTGAACAGAGACTTTAACGCCGCTATCGATATCAGGAGATGTGCGGTGCTGGAGACGAGACCTCCCGAATGGACAAGAGTGAACTTTGTTTGACAACCTCCAAAAGTGGAACTATATGAGAAATAATTGGAACCAGTAGCTCGTGGCCGGTCGAAAATGGCTGGGAGGCGTCTGCACATCAGCTGGGCACGCTATATCTAGGGCGCGGTTTCTCGCCAATACTGTGCACGGCCAACGGCGACGTTCGACTTCTGAGGCGAGTTTGGTAGTGGTGGTATTATGTGGTGTTTCGTGACTGGACGGTGTGCTCTACTTTGGGGGGTTAACACAAACAGCACTTCGGTGACAGCTCGGTCTCGATGGAGGACGGCTGTCTGCGGCGGCCAGCAGCAGAGGTGCACAAGACGCACAAAGCTGGCATCGAGGCGTCCCTGCCGGGCTAGCGCTAGTGACCCGAACTTCTGGCGAGACGTGGCGCGCTCAGTGTCCGAGCAGGGCGAGCTGGCGACTTCGCGAGCTCCTGTGCGTCGAGAGCGACCTCCTCCGCAATGGGTGGCGCCGCCGCCCGGCTTCGAACTCGAAACGAGCGGTGAAAGCAGTTCGACTTGGGCTTCATGGCGCGCGGCGGCAGAGGCAGCGCAAGCCGAGCAAGAGGCGGTGCAAGAGCGGCTTGAGCGTGGCGAACCTGTGCGTGATATGACCGCTGAACGAAACTTCTGGCGGAGCGCAGCGGCTGAACTAGGCGCACCGTTGGACCCCGGCAGAACGGCTGCCGAGCTAAGCACTGCAGCAGGCGGGTTGGCGGAGCGTCCCTCGGAGCATAATCGCAGCGAAGAGATTGGGAGCATCGATTCGAACATTCCTGAATCGGATGAGGAGTGGGACCCCGACACCTCCTGGATGCAAATGTATGCGTCAGACGCTGTTGAATTCGTTTCGGGAACCGAATCTGCTGATGATAATCTTCAAGGGACACTTTGGGGCGCCGCTCTGGGATCCGAGCAAGCAGCACGCGAACGTTCATCCACATCCTTGCAGTCGTTATCCGCAGAATGGGACACGAAGGAGCGCATTCCTGATTCCGGGGCAGAAGCTGCAGACGAGGAGGAAACCTTGGAGCCGCGCGATCCGAAGAAGGAGACAGCATTCTGGCTGGGTGCGGCCCAGGAGCTGCTTGGGGCATCCACGGGAGCTACGTCGGATGCGTTCGCGACTCGCTCGACCACGTCGCACAGCGCAGACGGGAGTGCCACGCAGGACTCCGAAGAGGAAACCTGGGAGCCGCGCGATCCGAAGAAGGAGACAGCATTCTGGCGGGGTGCGGCTCAAGACATCATCGAGAGCCTTCCGACACAAATCGAACCCGGTGTGGATGCACAGTCAAGCGCCAGCACTCCCGCCGTTCCCGATACGCATGCCGGAACTGGTGATCCCGACGTTACAGCCGAAGAGCCCGTAGGCCCAGCTGAAGCCTGGGCTGCCTGGCGTGCCGCCCGAGCTTCTTCTAAGAACGTGTCCGCTTTACCCGCTCCTGTGGCTGAGACGCACCCAGAACCTCTTTCTGAAACAGAGATCTGGATTCAGTGGCGAGAACAGCAAAGAAAAACCTGGGCAGGAGCCCTCAACGACCTGAACCGTAACCGTCCGCGAGAACAGCAAGTTGCGCGACCCGAGAAAAGCACCGTTGATCGCTGGCGCCATGTTGCCGCAGAACTATCACAAGACAGCCCACAAAGCGAGGAGAACTCATAAGCAACTTGCAACTGGGAATCTTTACGTATCGAGGCCGCTGAACAAGTCCTACCGAGGGCATCCATCCCTCACGAGCAGCGCTGTGCGGATCACGCACTCCCCGCGATCACGCATGGCACGCATCGAGGGCTGCCCGCATCGCCACTGCCGCGCGTGCTGCGTGTTACACCGAACGCGCATGGCACGTCGTTTCCGTGCGTAGCCGGGCGCTGTGAACTCCAATGTCCATGATTGCCTCTGATGATTACGATCTTCAGATAAGGATGCGTGTTGGCCGCCAGCGGAGGCATTCGACTCCCGTGGAAAGACCAGAATTTTTTAGCTCCACTGTGAGAAACGTTCCAGCGCTTCGGTTAACTGCGCGATTTCCTGCTCATAGCGATTCAGGTTTTGCACGGTGCGCTCTCGAACGGATTCCGGTACGCGTTCATCATAGTTTTGAAGTTGTTCCCTAAAACGCTGTGCGCTTCGCTCAGCTTCAGCGAGCTTCGCCTGCGCTTTCGCCTTTTCGACTTGCACATCAACAAGACCGGCAAGATGCAGGTAAATACAGATCTGGGGAGTGACCAACTGCACACCGCATTGTTTCACTTCGGACGGCGGGTCTGCTTGCACGTTAACAGTGCCACAGAGCGCCAGCGTCCGTACAAGTGGAGCGCAGACCGCATCACCGCCGACAATCCATACCTGCGGGCGAGCAGTCTTCTTCACTTGGTACAGAGTCCGAAGCGAACGGATGCCGCGAACAATGAGCATCGCCTGCTGGACGAGCTCCTCAGCGGCCTCGTCGCGGGAGCCGCCTTCCGGATACGACGCAGTCATGATCGAGGGCGCTCTTTTCGGTAAAGGCAGACGCTGGTACAGTTCCTCGGTAACGAATGGCATCATGGGGTGCAGGAGGCGAAGGCCCTGGTCGAGACACTCCAGCAGTACTCGGCGCGCCACCGAGGCGTCACTGGTTGCCGTCGCATCCGCGGGCGCATCCTCGGCGCCGTACACTCGCGGCTTGATTGCTTCTAGATACACGTCACACAGTTCGTAGAGCCAGAAATGATGCAGTGCCTGAACTGCTTCAGCAAACTCGTAGCTGGAGAGCGCTTGATGGCATTGCATTGCACAGTGCGCAAGACGCGAGAGAATCCATCGATCCTCGAGTGCTAGCGCGGCATCCTTGTAGACAAGTGCTTCCGCTCCGCTGTCATCGGAGGCATTCGGCAGTTGTCGATGCGCAGGCTGGCCGGCCATGTCCTTGTCCGCGACATGTAACAGGCCGAGGGCAAATCGCACGGCATTCCATAGCTTGTTGCAGAAATGACGATACGCAACAACTCGTGCAACATCAAGGTTGATATCGCGGCCTTGCAACGTATACGCAAGCAGTCCAAATCGAAGCGCGTCCGTTCCACACTCGGGTATTCCCTGTTCACCGTACTCAAGCCGCTGCATCTTGCGCGCCTTCTCGACCTCGCGTGGATCCAGATTTCCACTGAGTAACTTTGCGTGCAGCTGCTCCAGCGTAGCGCCCTCGATGACCTCAAGCGGGTCGATAACATTTCCCAACGATTTCGACATTTTGCGGCCGTACTTGTCCCGTACAAGGGCGTGCAGGTAAACTGTAGAAAAGGGTAGCTTACCAGTGAGCTCTAAGCCCAGCATCACCATTCGCGCCACCCAGAAAAACAGGATATCGTGGCCGGTCTCCAGAAGCGTCGTCGGGTAAAACGCGTGCATTTCCCTGTTGACAGGTGAGGTATCTGGCCAACCGAATACCGAGAACGGAAACAATCCCGATGAGAACCAGGTATCGAGGACGTCCTCGTCCTGCTCTAGCGACTCCCGATAGGCAGGTGGAGCTCTCTGACGAGCCTCTTCGACGTTACGCGCAACAATCCACTCCTCGGCACCAGTGTCAACGTTTGTATACCGCCAAGCGGGAATACGATGGCCCCACCATAGTTGGCGCGAAACACACCAGTCATGGATGTTTTCCAACCAGCGATTCCAAGTAGCGCGGTGGAATTCCGGCAGGATTGTGAGCTGTCCCTCGTCGGCAGCTCGAACCGCTTCGCGTGCCATGTGGTCGCATTTCACCCACCACTGCGGTTTGAGCATCGGCTCGATAATGTCGTGTGTACGTGAACAGAGCGCGAGTCGCATAGCGTGGCTCTCTTTTCCGCGCAGATACCCTCGTTCAGCGAGCGCCCGCTCGACCTGAACGCGGGCCTCATAGCGCATCAGGCCAGAAAACGCTCCAGCGTGCTCGTTGAGGTGACCTTCGTCATCAAAAATAACGATGAACGGTAATCCGTGGCGCAGACCGCACTCGTAATCGTTCGGATCATGCGCTGGAGTGACCTTCACACATCCAGTTCCGAAGCTCATATCCACGAGCTGTGCGTCCGCAATGACCCGCAGCTCGCGATCGGGAAGAAACGGATGCACCAGCTGGGCGCCAACGAGGTCTCGGTATCGTGGATCCTCCGGATGAACGGCGACGGCAACGTCGCCCAACATGGTCTCCAGTCGAGTGGTGGCTACCACCAGCTCATGGATACCGCCCGGTACAGGTTCCTTCAACGGGTACGCAAACCGGGTCAAGACCCCTACCTCTACCTCGCCATTATGGCCGGGCACTCGCAGCAGCTCTCGGCCCGGAATATCCACGTATTCTACTTCGATATCACTGAGCGCTGTTCGCAGTCGGCAGCACCAGTTCACAAGTCGGGTTCCTCGGTAGATGAGACCACGCTCGTACAGACGAACAAACGCCTCCACTACAGCCTTTGACAATTGTTCGTTCATGGTGAACTGCTCACGGCTCCAGTCGACTGAGACGCCTAAGCGACGGAGCTGATCGCAGATCCGGCCTCCGTATTCCTCTTTGTAGGCCCAGACGTAGCGCACAAAGTCGTCGCGCCCCAGATCGTGTCGGGTCAGGTTGCGCTCTCGCATGAGTTTTCTTTCGACAACTGTTTGAGTGGCAATACCAGCATGGTCTGTTCCCGGAACCCAAAGCGCAACGTGGCCTCTCATTCGATGCCAGCGGGTCAAGCAATCCTGGATCGCACACATCAGGGTGTGCCCCAGGTGCAGTGTTCCAGTGACATTTGGCGGAGGCATGACCATGACGAAGCGTCTGCTAGGGTCTGTCTCGGAAAGCGCTTGCTCCGTCTGCGCGGTAAAGAATCCTTGTGCTTCCCACCAGTCGTACCAGGCGGCCTCTACGGATCGCGGGTAATATGCCGGGGACATGGGTTTCTTGAGAAGCGTTTTGTAGGCGCCCTTTGGTGTATGGTCGATGTATTCGGGTGGCAACTGCTTCGATGAAGAGCCAGTATCATCATTGTCGTTGGTGGTACTCGCTGAACTCTTGTTTGCTCGCGCCCCAGTTGCCGCCTGAGTCGCACTCGCAGCGCCCAGGTTCGCTTCAGCAATCACTGAGCGTGCTTGTGCTTTCAACGCTTTCTGCTCGGCTTTTTCTAACAGTTTCGCCAGCTTCTTCTGTTTCGCCTTGGGGAGTAGTGCCCGTTCCTCAGCAGTCATCGCTCTATACTGCTCTAGCGTGACATCTTGGCCAGTGGCAGCGGCGCTCTCTCCGGTCGCGTCGAGCGTCATGCGCAGTTTTCTGCTATTGAAACCCCGGAGTACGCTTTAGACGAAACAGGCTTAAGAAATTGAGTTTCCACTCGCAATGCGTACAGCGCAGTCCAGATCAGGCTTTCCTACTGGGCAGCTGCCTGGCACTATACATGCAGCAGGAAGCTATGCCAAAAACGTTCTATGAGGCTACTTTCCGCGCTGGCGCGGTGTCGAGGCGGTGTCGTGCTGTCCGTAATATTCCTAGTTGTACTGTTTTCATCGGAGCCGCTGCTTGGCCTGAGCCACGCTGGTGTCAAAAAAATCGTACACCGACTATTCACTATGTTCCTAACTTTCATATTTTCCAGCTTTTTCGGAGTTGGAGACTATCAACATTCCAAGTGCAGCATCCAAGACTTGCCCACTCAAGCGTCGTTTCGGATTTTTGGTCGTCTTTTCCGAGTGGTTGCCTCGAAGCTTCGCCGCTAGTATTCAAGACAACACCGGAATCAAGTTGATCCGCCATGCCCACGGTCAAGGTTTCTTAGAATTACAGGACCCATAACCCAATATATACATGCATGCTTCCAATTCTCTCCTTTTCTAACGTGCAGCATGCTCAAAGCACGCGTCCTCCGAGTTTTCGATCTTTCTTTCTCAAGTTGAACGGTGAAGACACCAACTCGTGTCGCTTGATGTATGAGCAAAATGAATCGACATTGTCCCTTGACGCTCTGTTCACAAGCACATCCAAAAAGTTAATTCAAATTATTTTCTCAAACAATCAATTCCGTTCGAAAGAAACATCCTTCTTCCGACGTGGGTATCGACGTAATCGCATTCCACAAAAGTATGATTTCTCACATGGGATTTGCTCCCAGAGGCTCACGTCTCTTCTCTGGGGATCGAGCAGGTTCTTGGACTCGGACTTGAGCCATCGCAGCGATCGCTTCCTGCGGGGCGTGTATCACCGTTTTGCCCGATGAGAGTGTAGACGCAACGAAATTTCTCGGCGTGTGTTTGAGCCTCGATTCTCTGCAAGGTAATAGGTTCATCAAGGAAAAGCTGACGTTTCACAGATCCTCGATCCAATAGAGCCGCCTGCGTTTGGGCGTGCAACGGACAATGTACTCGCCGAGCGCATCGCCCAGAAGAGGCGGATGCTCGTATGGTACTGCACCGAGCACCAA
>Ga0078972_1007904_pt1 | contig 22999 bp, 18 predicted proteins | sample YelNatPaOPGAMG01_FD_67568 | JGI IMG/M metagenome (GOLD analysis project Ga0078972, IMG submission 67568) | Hot spring thermophilic microbial communities from Obsidian Pool, Yellowstone National Park, USA - OP-RAMG-01 (SPADES assembly) (version 2) | ecosystem: Environmental > Aquatic > Thermal...
GTAAACCCACCGACAGATCCATTCACCTCGATGGAGACACCTCGAATATCGCACCTCGATATCCAGAAAACCCGTTCGGGAGAAATCGGTACACAGGAACATAGCCAGCAGTTCAGTGCTCCAGTTTAATCCGACAAGGGTTTCGCAGGGAGCTTTAGGCGTTCTGTGCCAGTCATCGGGCGCTCGACGATTGCAAGAGATGCAAAGTTCCACGTTGCACACCTTTTGATCGGCAGGACGCAAGCATGATGCATTGGATTTGTTTTCGAGCGAGCAAACGTCTTTGTCGTTGTCTGTTTACTGGAGCGGCGAATCCAGCACGAGTTCGTCACTTTTCCGCCAAGAGTCCGGTGCATCTGCCACCGTCAGCATATGGTGCATGTATCAATGCCAAGGCCCGACGTAACCAGCAATGCACATTTGCCTGCGTCCCTGCTCCAGTGATATGCTCATGTCGAGGTTATGCTGCTTCACTGGGCTGACGCCGAGTCCAGGATCGTGAATTGAACTTTCTGATGACGCCGCGTTTGATGAGGTACGTCCCGTGACTTTGAACCTGCTGACGAGTTTTGTTCGGCAGGAAACTTTTGATCCGGTTCCATTTGCAACCGAATGTTGCGTAGGCGCGTCTGAACATGCAGTCTTCTTCCTCAGACCAGACTGAGTGACGACGCATTTTGTGCTTGGGATCCACAGAAGTGCTCTTCTCTCGCGCTGCTGTTGTGCACTGGACGCTCTGTAATTCCCCAGGCAAGGCCCCAGAGGTTGCGACGTTCGATGCGTGCGAACCCGCGTAGCTTGCGATGTGCTTGAATGACACCGCGGCATGTGATATGCCATGACACGGGCGGCTGCGAGCCAAGGCACATGCGTCCGGAATCTCGACGCGCAAGCCCGCTTCTCGAATCGTTTGGCGTTCCGTTGCCTCTGGAATAGGGCGTCGCTCATGCGTTGCGGTGTCATTCGAGCTGGTCGTTTTTGCTGGATTAGAGATACCACGGAGCGCTGAGTCCCTGTTCCACTGTTCATTGTCCAGACGAGCAACCGAGTGCGCAACGCCTCTCGCGAAATCAGAATGTCCATCTGGCGTTCTCAAAGCGTGCTCCGCTACGCATTCAAAGATGTATTGTGACCTGGCCGTGCGTGTCTGTGGTCCCGGAGCCTTGTCCAGACCCGATTTTATTGAACTGGGCGAGGAACTTTTTTCTGATTGCAGTGATTGAACGTCGAATGCTCTGTTTCGGACGGGCGTGGCTGGCTCGGCTTGCTGTGTCACATAAGCGGAATAGGTTGCACACCTGGGTGCTGCAGAGGCCTCGTGAGTTCGCGTCTGCTGTCGTAGCGCACTGTAGCAGAAGGACGATTCAAGGGATTCGACGCGTTCACGTAGACTGCGAACTTCGCGAACAAGCGCTGCAACAGTTGATTCTGCTGCTGAGCCCGCGGGAATTCGTGGATCGTACTGGTGTTGGAGGCCGCTGAGTTGCAGCAAACCATGACGCGACCCTTCGACGAACACCTCAGAATGCTGCGCTCCATATCTCGACTCAGGCGTCCCTGGCGCGGCGAATCCGAATGGCAACGTCTCAGCGCACCTCGGGAGTCGCTCGGCACACGGCTCGAGATGCGGCTGTACGGCATCTCCTGGTAGGTGTATCTCCATAAATCCTCTGGAATTGAGCGATGACATGCTTCCCGCAAGTGCTGACGCTTGTAAGCGCGAAAAAACTGGAATCTGCGAAGGCGTTTGCGCCTCTGGTTGATGCGGCTGGGTGAGCCAGATTGAGCCCGGCCCGCCTGCGAATCCCGCATAGGGTGCCCGGGCATAGACCAGACCCGGCTCCGTTCTCATCGGTCGTTGCACGCCGTTATAGCCGAAAAATCTGCACCATAAACGTTTCCTTCAAGGAGGAGAACGCGTTTGCCTGCGTCGCACGCCGAACAGGGCCTTGAGCCTGCAGCTCACAACCGCTCCCGTGCAACCTTTTCTTTTCCTATTCACAAGGTTAGGAGAAGCGACGTTTCAATTCCGTTGCTGAGCCGCCTCGGTTTGGAAGTATGGCGACTGCGTACACGCTCTGGTTCCGCCTTTCTGCTCGAACGTGTCATACTCGTACGCAGCGAAACGCGTCAACGCAAAGTCGCGTGTTCCCTAGAGCGCCGCCAATTTTGACGCACCCCAAGGGACACGTGCTGTGTACGTGTATGGGTACGTGTGCGTTTTTTATGAATTGACGAGACGTTTACATAGGCCAGCGTTCTTCGATTGTGCGCTTTTTCTCTCCTTTCTTTTTCGATTTTTGTTTCAGTGCACGATGAAGCATCCATTGACCCATTCCCCGCTTCGAAGTTACATTTCCCGTACTGGTTCTCGGATATTCTGGTCGCTTCATACGTCCTATCGTGTGTGCCTAGTACCTACCCTAATCATACGCCTTTGCGCGTGAACCGCTGGAGCAGATAGGTCATAAGGACAGAACGGCGTTTCGGGAACACACAGAGGGCGTCGGCTCGAGGCGCGCTTTACCCGACGTTAAGTCGGAATTCATCATTATTATGTGCTCAGCGAGTCTGCAAATGCAGTCTTGCCTTCGCTGCACGACACGCTGGAGAAACTTGGCTGTTAGGATGAATTCTGGGAGCCGCTTCTCTCCTTCGTGATCATGCATGGAATGCGTTGTTGGTTGGCAATGCGGGTTCTGTGCTTGACACGCGCTAGTGGGCAGGCGCAGAAAGCGCACTAGGTCCGTGTGCGTATCCGATACGCTGGACCTTGCGCCTAGAATGCCATTGCCGGTACTGCACACAGCGCTCGTCGCTCGAGGCAGCAATGCTCGCTGACGATCGCTGAGCAGTGTGCGCCCAGGGTCGCCTGCTCGCGGAGCTCCTGATGCGGTTTAGCGCGATGTCCCGCTTTCGACGGCACTGGGAATGCTCATCGCCCGCCACAGCGGATGCGCGCTATCCCTTCGAGGCGGACGCTGTAGGAGATTTGCCACGAATACTGGAGTGGCGCGGCGTAACGAAGTATACAACCACGGTGCAACTGTACGGCTACAATGCCCGTGTGATGGTGGCGCTGTGTCTCCAGCAGGATGCACACACCGGTTTCGACTTTGTGTGCTCTCGACAGCTGAAGTATGAAGTTCAAGCACGATCATCGATGCTTGGAAAATCTTCTTTTGCCAAGTGTATCGCCTGATTTTTGTACTGCAGTGGAGGATCTCGCAATACTTCACGGGTGACTCGAGAGACTACCTGCATACTCGCTGGTAATATGTCCGTGCAATGGACACGAGACTCGTGTAAAACGCGCCGTTTTCGGCGCTTCCCATCATTTTTCTGAATTTTGCAAGAAAACGGATTCAAGACGCTCGCAGTGCAATTCGGTTCAGAAACCGTGATGGCAGTCACGTTGACGTGGCCTCTCTGGGTGTCAGAGGCACGGGATCCCCGAATGTAAAGTTTGTATGGAGATCGGTCTCAAACATAAGGACAGTGACCTGGATGGCATCCTCTGCCGCGATCCGGTCGGAGCCATCCACGAGACTCGTCGGGTGACTCTGCAACAGCACTGACCAGTGCACAGCGCCGGCTGGAGGCGACATCGTTCTCACTGGATCACCGACACCGCGCACAGGATTGTCTGGTTCGCGCAATGCCCTGGGTACGCTTCACCACGGTTACCTATGAAGCGTGCATTGCAAGATTTGCGTTTGAGAGGGACAGATTTCATGGCGGAGCGAAATCAGCCATCTAACTGGACGACGTCTTAACTGCGAGAACCGCATGCCCCGTGCAGCCGTTCGGCCTTGGTTTCTGTCGGCGAGTGCGGATGCATATCGTGATGGCATGGGCGGCATTCTCCGTTGATGTCGTAGTGAAATGGAACGCTGCATTCTTCGCCCAGACCCTAAATTTCTATTTTTCCGAACATAATTTGGATGTGCAGTCTAGACATTCGAATTGCAGCAATATGGGGTTAAGGACTTACACGTCGTTTCAGGGTTCTCGTTCGTCTTTCAGGTGTGTGGCTCCTTCGACGCTTCGCCGGTGGAATTCGTTACCGTACCGATCTTGGTTCCAGTAGAGCGTAGACAAATCGAAATTTCTCGACCAGATATCTAGCCTGGATTTTGCTTCTGAAAATTGTCTCATCATGGAAGTCATTGCGAATTCCAAATCCGCTGTTGAACGGACCCGCAGGCATATGCATGTGCAGCTGACGAAGGAATGGCCAAGAGAGCCAACCCGATGAAGACCGCGATCGTAGGATGCTGCTGCTGCTGCTGCTGCTGCTGCTGGCTCCAAAACGAACAAATGCATCGATGGGAGCGTACTTTACCGGTCAGGGGCATGCGCCGAGCGATGACGCGAGCTTTCACACGGCAAATGGCCGTTCCACAAAGAGCAGATGTGGTGCACAACTGGGAACACTTGACCGCACGCAAGTGTCACAAAGGCGGAGGCCGCACAGGGGCTCGTGAACTAGAAGATGAAAGAAAGTAAGAGGGGCGTGGAACGCAACCTTTGCCTCTGCATGCCTTGTGTTGATAACAGCCGGAGGCGACGAATTCGGGACCTGATGGCTGCAACCGACACCCGCCGACCGCTGCCAATGGAGCTAGAGAGGAAAACAGCGACCTACGTGGAGAACGCTGGAACCAAGTAAGTAAGAAAAGAAGCACTAGGACCAAAGTCCCTCAAATGCTTTTGTTGGTGATCGTGGCAACAGATCCGAACTTTAGTTTGCTCACCCGCATGGGCAAATCGGACCTCTCCAATGCTATCCTGAAATGGCTGAATCAGAGAATACCCCCGTGTCCATCGCTGTCCATTTTCGAACCTGACGTTGCAGGCAAAACCATGCGACGCCACCATTTCTCGATAAGTACAGTATTCTCCCTATATATATAGTTTATCTCTCCGATGCACCAGGGTGCGCGCAACCTGGACAAAGAGCCCATCAGCAGGTACCTGATCCGGACAGCCATCGCGCGGCTTGCCTGCATCAGATGCAACGGATACGCGAAATACGGTCGCGCTTGCTGCGCTCGATACGCATCCCGTGATCCGTCGACAGAATCCCCGGATCACGGCTGCATCCACTCTGTTTCCAGGATGATGCCAGAACTCATGCGACATACGCACGCGCCGAATTTATTGGTGTTCTTTCTTCTACAAGCATCGATATTGAGTCGAGGACTGGTTTTCAAGTTGCACTTACGCCGGACGTTATTGCACCTCACACACAGAGATGAAGCGTGTCTGGGCATTCGTAGCACTATTATTCAGCATGCTGCTGAGCGCGATCGGCGTGCTCGCTGTGCTATCCAGCGAAGCTGACCTCGCCTGGATCTCACGCACGAGCTCGTACTTCGCCCCGCGCGGTCCGTCACCAGACTTGCCGCCAACCGATATCCGCCTGCAGTCTCGCAATGGCGGCGTCGAGCAGGTGCACCTGGTGGCGAATCGTCACGATCGCGTTACACTTGTGTTCGTGCGGGATATCTCTTCGAATCCAGATATGCCGCTACAGTTGCAGGCAACTGTTCGGTATGGTCGGAACGCATCCCTGCTCGACAATGAAGGTCTCGCGACTGCTCGGGTCTACACCGGCATGCAAGAGTACAATAGCTATCTCTGGAACCCGCCGATGGGCGCACCGTTTCTTAACCGCTCTGAAATTGCCAAGCTTATGAACACGGCATCGTGGGCGCAGCCCTGGTGGCCAGTCTACAACAACGATACCGCGGCGAATATTCCCGAAAACGAATCCGTGAAAGCAGCATACAATAACCCCGCATCGCTCTATCAGTCGCCTCTCATTTTCACGGTGAAGCTCGAGAACCTTCTACCGAACACACAGTACTTTTATGAGATTGATGGGGAATATCAGGGAAATTTCACCACGCTGCCCATGGATGGCGACCATAGCAAACCACTGACCCTGGGCATGTGGGCCGATGTAGGCCAGACCAACGTCAGTGCCCTGAACATGGAGTATCTGTTGCACGATGTGAATCCCGATCTGGTGCTGCTCGCTGGAGACCTGTCGTATGCGGACGCCTTTCAGCAGCGCTGGGATACCTGGGGCCGTCTAATGGAACCGCTGATGTCGCATAAGCTATCGCTGTTTTGTAATGCCGACCACGAGTTGAATGTTGGCAATGAGCAGAATATCGGTTACCTGTTCCGGTACCCGGCACCATTTGAGGAATCGAATTCTCCGTCCTTTGAGTACTACAGCTACAAGACGGGACCGCTGCATATCATCGCCCTGGGGTCATACACGGTTTTCAACCATTCCAGCGTGCAGTATCGCTGGCTCGAGCAGGAGCTCGCGCGCATCGACCGGCGGCGTACGCCTTGGGTGCTGGTGATGCTGCACGTGCCCTGGTACTGCTCGAACTTTGTTCACATCGGCGAGGGCCTACTAATGCGAGAATCCATGGAACCGCTGCTCTACAAATACGGCGTCGACATCGTTCTTACTGGGCACGTTCACGCGTACGAGCGCACTTTCCCGGTATATCAGAATGAGACGAATTCGTGTGGGCCGGTGCACTTCGATCTCGGCGACGCTGGAAACCGTGAGGGCGCCTACACCGACTGGCTGATGCCGCAGCCAAGCTGGTCCGCTTTCCGTGAGGCCTCTTTCGGCGTGGGCAAGCTCGTTATCTACAACGAGACGCACGCGTACTACGAATGGCACCGCGTCGCATGCGAGGACACGAATGCCACACATTGCGCGACCAAGGGCGACAACTCGGCCCAACGGTACGATATCTCGGACACAACCTGGGTGATCCGGAATACCAGCCAGTGTCCCAATCGGCTTATGCCAAACGCCATGTCCGAGCCTGTTCATCGTATGCCGAATCCGCCTGCAGGCATTGCGAGGCCGAGACCAGCACGCCCAGCGCCACAGCTCCCGGGTCCGCCTGCGGCAGCACCAGCGCCAGCGCATCCACACCCGTAGTTGTTGAGGATGTGTGGCCTTGGCTCCCGCAGCCGATGCCGGAAAAGCAGCAAGCGCCGCGATCCTGTTGGGATCGGACCCAAAACACCAGATCGTGGAAGAAAAAGAACAATTTTGCCGGCGAAAGGAAGAAATATCGTATTTGCTACATGAAGTTAAGGTGGAGAGGCTCAAGGTGGAGAAGATCAAGGTGGAGAGGCTCAAGGTGGAGAAGATCAAGGTGGAGAGGCTCGAGGCAGAGAATGCCGAGGTAGTCATCGTAAAGCATGCAGCGTACCAAATCAGATGCGTATGCACGTCAGCTCGCTTTTGTATCGAGTTGAAAACGATGACACCACGTCGCCTTTGTGGGGAATCGACAAATCATGAATTCGCATGCGCTTGTAGCAATCCTTCTTTGCTGGAAGCACGCGTCGAACTTGTTTGCATGACGCAATAAAGACGCAAAACCACCGGCAATGCCTCGCGCGAAAGGTACGTACCCTGGTCACGCACCAGAGCCCTAATCCATCCGTGAAACATCTTTAGTGGTGCCCCAAGCACCGTAGCAATTGCCCGCAGTACGCGCGGCACTCGACGGTTCACTGGATCGATCGAGCCTGTGCTCCTGCCGGAAGCACTGCTCTGGAATCGATGAAACGCGTAAAGGCCTCTGAAAGACACATGGGCTTTATGTTTATGATCGGCAGTCTCGATAGCACCCGGGCGGCAACAGATTCCGTGCGTCGCTCCAGAGCCGTGGAAACAACCACTGTCGTTGCGCGTCAAAGGTCGATGCACGATGCGTGTCCATTTGCTGCCAATGACGTGTCCTGTCACGTCCGCGGCTGCATGCAACGCAGGGTCACCGCTGCCGATGCGATGCATGCACGTCAACGTCCCGTCGAGGCGGACACGCGCGGTGTCGACGCTGGTGCCGGCATCGCCTCTATGTATCGTGTCGCACGGCGTGTCGTCCAGTGGTCTGAATTGCGCTGCGCCCCGCGATTACCGAAGGCAGAGGACGCCCCAGGAGCTGCTGGCGCTATACGCATGGTGAATCATCGACGCATCCGGCTTTCTGTTCCCATGTGAAGGAGCATGGGTGTATATGGAAGACACCAAGTCTCTGATATAGAACCTTGTCCACAGATCACGCCAGCCAAGTGATAACGCCTCGAATTGTTCAAAGGCTCACGATGATCAGGGGAATATCCAGTGCACACGCGTCTGATTGCGTGGTATCTGTAGACTCGCTAAACCATGACTATGGCGCCTTCCGCCAGACTTTGCACCAAATGCAAAAATCCTGCGACATGATCGACACATTCGGCCTCATCTCCGGAAACGCAGCTGACCTACATGACACGCAGTGGCGCGGCGATATCGTCGGTTCACGGACTTTTTCAATTCAGCCAACTCTGCGGAAACGCAGCTGACCTACATGACACGCAGTGGCGCAGCGATATCGTCGGTTCACGGACTTTTTCAATTCAGCCAACTCGAGCGTGTCATGGGCGGACGGGACGACTTGCCCTGCTCCCGGAGTGCGTCTGCTCGGAAAAGCTTCGCGTCCTGATATATGTGGCACAGCGTTGACCAGTACTCAAGGTAACGCTGCTGGGTGCCTTGGAAGTCGCTGCCGCATGCACTCGGTACCAAACTGAATGCTTACTATGTACGCTCTATCACTGCGAGCCACCACTGGCCAAGCTTGGCGACTCGAGTGCCGCATGCGTTGCTGTGCGCAGGTCTAGCGGAGATTCGCGTCACGCAACGGGTCTCGAACCAATACCTCGGCGTTGAAAGTCGGCGATCATGGCATCGAGGCCCTCCTCGAGCGGGACGCGCGGCGCCCAGTCGAGGACGGTGCGCGCCAAATGGATATCCGGCTGTCGGCGACCGGGATCATCGGGTGTCGGCGGCAAATACCGAATAGGTCCACTTTTCGGGAGCTTTCTTCGAACCAGTTCAGCGAGCTCCCGAACCGTGAACTCTGTTGGATTACCCAGGTTAACAGGACCGGTGATGCCCTCTGTATTCATGAGTCGGATCAGACCGTCCACCAGGTCACTGACGAAACAGAACGAGCGTGTCTGGCTACCATCGCCAAAAATGGTCAGCTCCTCTCCGCGTAATGCCTGGCCCACAAAATTACTGACCACGCGCCCGTCATTTTCCACCATCCGTGGACCGTACGTATTGAAAATACGAGCGACTCGAATGTCGACATGATGCTGACGATAATAGTCAAAGCAGAGCGTTTCTGCCACGCGCTTCCCCTCGTCGTAGCAAGAGCGCACACCGATTGGGTTGACGTTGCCCCAGTAGCTCTCGGGTTGTGGGTGTACCAGTGGGTCGCCGTACACCTCGCTGGTGCTCGCCAGCAGAAGTCGTGCACCGGTGCGTTTTGCGATACCGAGCATGTTCAACGTGCCCAGGACATTGGTTTTAATGGTTTTGATCGCGTTGTACTTATAGTGAAGCGGTGAAGCGGGACACGCCAGATGGTAGATCTGGTCGACTTCCAGCATGATGCGCTCCGTGACGTCGTGACGAATGAAGTCGAACCGCGGGTGTCCTATCCAGTGCGCAATGTTCTCCTTGGTACCAGTGAACAACGAATCAAGAACAATGACCTCGTGACCAAGCTCCATCAGATGGTCAACTAGGTTCGAGCCGATGAATCCCGCTCCACCGGTAACGAGGATTCGTTGACGCTCTGGGGTGCGGTTGGGGGCGTGCTGGGCCCTCCAGACCGCCGTGGTGTCTATTGGCGGGACACGTTCATCAGGGTGCGGTGAAACCGACGGTGTCATTGGAGTGGTTATTCGTGCGTATGCGGTAAAGCCCGAGAGTGAACGTGAGCGCGCCACGAAGCAAAAAAACACCTCTTTAGTCTCGTGGCAGGGCAAACTTGTCGCGAGTGCAACGGCGCGTGTGCGCGCGCGTACGCGCGTATTGTGCTGGTATCGACTCGCATGTAGGCTGCGCGTATTGTGCTGGTATCGACTCGCATGTAGGCTGCGCGTATTGTGCTGGTATCGACTCGCATGTAGGCTGCGCGTATTGTGCTGGTATCGACTCGCATGTAGACTGCGCGTATTGTGCTGGTATCGACTCGCATGTAGACTGCGCGTATTGTGCTGGTATCGACTCGCATGTAGACTGCGCGTATTGTGCTGGTATCGACTCGCATGTAGGCTGCGCGTATTGTGCTGGTATCGACTCGCATGTAGGCTGCGCGTATTGTGCTGGTATCGACTCGCATGTAGACTGCGCGTATTGTGCTGGTATCGACTCGCATGTAGACTGCGCGTATTGTGCTGGTATCGACTCGCATGTAGACTGCGCGTATTGTGCTGGTATCGACTCGAATGTAGGCTGCGCGTATTGTGCTGGTATCGACTCGCATGTAGGCTGCGCGTATTGTGCTGGTATCGACTCGCATGTAGACTGCGCTTATTGTGCTGGTATCGACTCGCATGTAGACTGCGCTTATTGTGCTGGTATCGACTCGCATGTCGGTCTCGTGACAGGAGTTTTGTGCGATCCAGTGCGAGGTTTCGCGGGAGGCGTCACGAGCGCAGGGCGTATGCCGTCAGCAGCCACGAAACGTTCAGAACAGCGTTCAACGCTGAGCGTTCTATTATGATGTCAAGGGCTTAGATGCGTGAAAGATGTGGTAGTGGTCCATCGGAAGTTCAGGTGCAGATCCGTTTGAGAGAATTTTTCCTGTTTAATCTTTGGGAACTGTGAAGTTCGGACAAGTCAACTTTGAAGACCTAGATTGTTCCACCTGCAGATCGCAATCAAACAGAAACATTTTGAGCTTGCATAGGCGCGCATGGATCGGGGCACTGGAGCAAACAGCCAGATCCGTCGATACGGCATCCTTTGTGCAAACTGCCTGACGAGGTGTGCGCGTCGTGGACGCAGAGAGCACAGGGGCACCCGACCGAGCGACTATCCACCGCGTATCTACACCCAAACTGAAACAAAATAGATCGCGTCTAGTTGTATAATTGTGGCGTAAACGCTAATGTTTGGGAGGCTCTCCACTGACCGTACCGCTAGATACTACAGGATTCGGATACGAATGCTTCATTTTTCGCTTTGTCAAATTCGAGTTTACATACACCGGCCTCTCCTTTGTTTCCGGTTTCGTTGGCAGCATTCAAGGGATGCTGATGGCATCGTTAAAGTCTCGCTTTCGCAGCTTTCGGCTGTTGTCGGCATATTCCATTCAGAGACGGTCGTTGCGGTTAGAGTTTTGCTTACCGTACACATCTCTATGATGCTCAGCTTCGGTGCGTGCTTTGCAGCGGTAACACATGGATGTGGCCGGGAATTCTCATCCATCGACCACACCTCCATGTTCTCCGAGCATTGCCTTATACCGCATGAACGTTTACACCATCGTTCGATACATGCCCTTGACGGGTACTGGAGGCTTCCGAAGATGTACTCGCGGGCGTCCGCGCCCGACGCATCACGGTGCGGTCACGAGCTCCTTCCAGGCGATGCCTTTGGCGAGTGCTTTATCGGTTGATCCAGCCAGCGCATGCAGGCGCATTCGATAGAGGATTTGCGAAATTCGATGTTGTTCATTGTGAAACGATTACAGTAAGGAAAATTTGGGTTGAATATCAAGTCAAGAGTTTCGGAACCGTCTACACCCGCTTTGCAGAAAAAAAGCGGTAACGCAATATCCACAAGAAACGATCGCTACGATGGTTCAAGACCGATTCCCGGACCTTTCTCCATACAATGGAGCGGGAGCCTCTGGGAGCATACGCTCTCCAAGGCAATGCGTTGCTGTGGAATGCGGTGTCAGTGACGGCTACTAAGGGAGGAGCATTTGTCCTCCGAACGAACTCGATCATATGACCTGGAACTTGCAGTGAATTGTGGGCATGAGCTCGTGAAGCGGTCATCCATGGTTTGCATCGGCCTTAGGTCGTCCCCGATCCAGCAGCGCGAATCGGTGCGCCTACGAGTCGCTTTGGACGAGAGGGATCGAATACTTGAGGATCTAGTAGTTTGAGCATTCTATAAGTAACGATCGGAAATGAATCAATACTTTTAAGTATAAATAGGAGAGCGATATCGCTGATTTCACGATTTCTCGTACAAGGGCGTCGCGAATCAGCTTGATCCCGGTAATGAATTCCATCCGCAAAGCGTCGACAGAACCACTCAGAGAAGACAACTGAAGGTCCTCAGACCAAGTGTGTATGCTGAAGCCTTTATTGCTGTACTTTGAAAGTCGATGGTTTACCGCTATATAGTGTAAAACGAAGAACGTTTCACGACCATGGAGGGTAGACACGTATACCCAAGCACTGACGCCTCCTATTCTTTTCTGACTGGCCGCCTGCGATCAGGTTCAGGTTTTATGCGGGTGCTCTTCGAGTCCGAGGGACTGCCCGACGAATTTGTATCGCGTCAGCTTCGCGGGTCTCTCAGTCAACACCGTACATTTCCTGATATTGAAGGCGGCGTTCAAGGCTCGATTCACTCCCTCCGTGCGTGCGCTGCCTCCGGTGGAACGCACCAGCGCAAGGGTTCCACGAATTCGTGCCCGCCGTTCCATTTGGTGCTCTGCCAGCGCTCCGCGCGTTTCTAGCACTGAAGCGCTCCGCTGCTGTCCTGCATCAAGTCTTTGCGAAGCGTAAACCCACGCTTATTCCTTATTCGTTTTGAAAATCAACGCGTTTTTCTGCGTTTAAGTGAGACCCTGCCTGGATCGAGGAAGATTTGCATAAGAAAGACGACACTTGCTCCGGTGTCACCGGGTGCTGAACGCCTCAGCGATTCGCCCAGTGGGACGCTCATTACTTTTCTCGATAGCAAATACGCCTTCGATACAGTTGCAACATAGAGTGTACAGAGGAATGGAACGCAGCTCCACCCCCGATAGAATCCGCAAAATCTCGAATGCGAAGGGAATCGTGAAATTCCACGTCGACCAACAGAAGGACATCCGAAGATATCAGGGAAAAAGTCTTTCGTGATTTGATGAATTGCTTGGAGCTGCTGGATGAGCCTTCGCTACGGGCGAAACTGGTGCCGCCAAAAGAATCCACTGCCGCTGGGACAGTTGATGATGCCATAGTTCTCATCGCGTTCGACCGTGTCTAGAACAGGCTCCCGCTCCGCGAGTACCCGTATACGCTCCGGCCTTATTATCCGAGGCGAGTGTCATCGGCTGGAAGAACCAACGTGCCTGTAATTCATAACGATCGCGCCGTTCCAGGAACACTTTAGTAGTTGCGATGTCGGTGGAAGATGGCAGTACGTGAACTACAACTTTGTTTTGCGATTGTGCCCCAGTGTTTTCAGGACCACAAGGTCAAGCTATTGAGAAACAGAGACGACCGTGGTTACAAGGATCGTCGCTTTTGCTTTACCCACGGTGATTTATGGGTCGTTTTTTCAATTGACCGCAAGCATTGTCTAACAGTATCGGATTTTGGCGCTGAGCCCATCTACTCGCTTCTTTCATTTCCCTCAACCATCTGAGTCCTGTGTTCTGACTGACCTGAACACGGATTGCAGATCTCCGTGCGCTGTCCAGTAAAGAATATGTATCCTTCAGACGATTCGTCTACGATCTATACGATTCAATGCACCGTGATTTCGCTCTCCATCTAGCCATCGCATCAGAGGGGAAGCAAAATTGTGCTGAACGACGAGAGGCCAGTACCGACCGGAACGGCAACTAAACGCTTTCCTGGGCGCTGCAGCCAAGTGCTTCAAGCGAAATGGGGGCCACCGAGCAGCGGACCTAGAGCTTCTAGCCTTTCGGACCCCTTTTCATTCTTTACGAGTATCGCTGGCTGAGCGCGGACGTCTTCGTTGTCTCACCGAGAACAACCCGGTTACGCATGGTCCCAGTTCGCCTCCGCGAGGGCGCGAGCTTTCTGCACCCGTTCTCGAAGGCGTCGCAGTCGTGGCAGATAACCGGAAGCATCTGGGCTGGTTAAAATTGTTGCTGTCGACGAGACCGCCTCCGACGGTTGTGACGGACCTGCTGTGGAAGCGCGACCCAGACGCGAGCCTGCCTCTGACAGCGCTCCGTTCTCGGTCGCTGCCCTCGAGTCAGGTCCTGGTCTTGCGGCACCGAAACGCGTGAGGCGCTCGAGTCCCTGCTGCAGTTGCGGCGTCGGCGGGCTAGAGCGTCCTGTGCTAACCTTCTTCAGTGCGACCCGAGCGGGACGATTCGTCACCGAGCTGTTGTCGAGCCTGGAATCGGCCTCGTCGTGCTCGCTGCATACTACAGACAGACCCGCCTCAGGTGCAGCCTCAGGTGAGCGCGACAGTCTCCGAGACAGAATCCCCGGGCTACGATGCAGTCGCGGCGGTGAAGAGCCTGCTGGCACCTCGGTATGCTCCGCTTTTGGCGCAGTGCTCTGTGCTGCGACGCTTGCCGCTGCTGGTGTATGCTGGACGCCCGTACTCGTGGTGGCACGTTTCGTTTTGTTGGTTGCATTTTCAGGGGCATGCAATTCCTTACTCCCTCCTGAGGCATTGCGCACATGTATCGGACGGTTTGTGTTGACAACGGCCTTGGTGCTGCTCGAGTCGGGCGACCGGGTGCGAGCAGATAGAGAGGGTGCCGGCCGGGTGCGTTGCAGTTGGCTGGTTTCCGTCTTTCGTCCACGCTGCGAGTCGAGCGCGCTTGTCAACGGCATTTGAGGCTTTGCGGAGTGCTGCTCTTTGGACTTTTCCTCCTTATCTCCATGTGCTGTACGAATGGGCGCTTCTGCCTTCGCTTTGGTCGCTGGCGTGCGCAGTGGAGCAGCTTCGATGGTGCCTCCGGACGCTGCGCTCGTCAAGATCATCTCGCGTTTCACCGTATCCTCCACTTGTTCCAGTATCTGCGAACGCTGAACCCGCAAATCCGATGATCCTGAATGGGATTCCCCGACCGCAGTATGCACCGTTTGCCGCCTGGCTTCATGCCGCTTTGCAGCGCTCCGTCCCGTGCTGAGTCGAGTCACAGGATCATTCGTATCGATACCCACAACAGTCGCTCTGGTCTGTGACGACGCCAGGCGACGACTTGGCGGCAGGGTGGCAGTTTGGCCACGCTCCGATGATACCCCGCTCCTTGGCATGCGAGGGCGCGACGAGCCGCGGGTAGACGAAACGTGCTCTCGCGCTTGCACTGCGTCTCGCGTCGCTTTACTAGGTTTGGGCTCGGGGAGCAAGAAGCGCTCGCGCAACACGTTCTCGATTTCGAGCGCCTCTCGAAGCCACCGACGGACACGAAGAATCGACGCTTCTACTCGCTGCATTGTGTCCGTATCATCGTTAGGCTCGCCGATTTGCCATAGCTGCTCCTGTTCGAGCACTAAAGACCATTGTTGGCAACGAGAAATCGTCTCTTGCAGTTCTTCGCGCATGATCTGCAGCGCTTTCTCGATCCTGGTTTTGAGAGCACCATATGCTCCGTCTTCAGCCCCAGTACGAGGCAGGTCGGCTCGGTTTCCGTGAGGGTGCTCAGTAAGGGCTTGGTGTTGGAGCGGTGCCTTGTGAGGGGCTCCAAAAGAAGCACCTGCAGCACTGCTGCCAGGGCGCTGTGCTTGGGCTTCCCCAGAAGGCTGTTTTTGAAGCACTGTCGCTTGAATCGTACCAGGGCGACTATCCCCAGTCTGGATGCGTGTTTTAGGTTCCGCATGCTCGGGTTCCAGCGCGAATCGACCACTGTGAGGTACCGCAAACGCCTGAAATAGAGCGGGCGGTATTCGATACACCGGTCCGCGTAGGATCGGCACTGGACGTCCCGAATTCGCCTCGAGGAAACTAGGAGACTTTCTGTCAGAGGGAGCCGCCTCTGTACTTAGTTTCCTCGTGTTTGACTCATCCCGAAGTCCATTCTCTTCATAAACGCTGAACCAAGCGTGAAAGGGGAGCACGCGGCAAGCCATGGCGACAAGGCGAAAGCATTTTTTGGCGCGCTTTCCTGGCGCTCTGCATGGCCAGTGACGCTACTGTGGAACGCGTGGACGAGGCGTTGACTGCCCAGGTTCGGGTGTGTCTTCAGCGGCTTGAAGCTATCATCAACGACTCGGAACAGGCAAGTGACCATCAGTTTGTGCATGGGTCATATAGCGATCCGGCGGGAACCGGAGACTGTCCCGCACCTGGTGGCGAGGCGGGCAAACACCCGCGGGTTGACAGTCTAGCGACTATTTCGAGCGTGCTAGCCTCGCTGCGGGACTTGCGCAGCCAGCTTGCCGCTGTCCTCCGCGCAGGTGCATCCCTGGAAACAGCTGCTGCTCTTGATGGTGAACACGGCTCAGTGCGTCAGCAGCTTGCTTTGCGTGCGGAGCTAGAGGCTTCCCAGTCGCTGGTGTGGGCACTGCAGCGCGAGCTCAAGGCACGCACAGAGGTAGCAGAACGCTGGCGACTTCGTGCTATCGAAAGTGAGAAAGCGCGGGCTACTCTTGAAGTTCGATACCAGGCACTGAAAAGGACATGGGAAGCTGCTCAGGGGCAGGCTCAGCCTGAGGGTTGCCTCTTTCCGCAACAGGCTACAGCGTCGCACGACTCGCACGGATCGAGGCGCTTGCCGGCTGATTCGAAGGATTCCGGCACTGCAACTGCATATAGAACGATGCATGATGCTGCTGATACTTCGAGTGAGCGGCACGATGGCACCCAAGTCTCGAGTTTGGGTGCTGATGCGGTAACGTCAACAGAACACGCGACGGTGGAGCGCGCGCTAGCGGCTGCGCAGTCCCTGGACCGGCCTGCACTTTTGCTGCAGTTACGTACTCTATACCGGGAAAGAGAAGCGTTGGCTGCTGCACTGGCCCAGGCAGAGGACAGACTCGGGCGAGGTGCCTTCGATCCGGAGCGCTATCGGCTGTGGCATCCGCGTAAGGCACCGCCCCAGCTCGGCACGGTGTCGGCACGTGAAGGCACCACGACAATGCCGAATACCACGACGACGAGCACGAACAAAATGAAAGCAACAACAACATCAGCAGCAGCAGCAGCAGCAGCAGCAGATAGATCCTCAAAAACGGAGTCGCCTGCTCCAAGCGTGGACTCAGGTGCCGGGGATGACGAAGCGACTGGTCACCATATGGATCCCTGGAAGCTCGTTCAGCGGACGCGTGAAGCTGCGCGAGCGAAAATCCAACAAGTTGTCGAATCTATTTACTATCTCTTCGGTTGGCGATTACGTATCGCTGGCTCTGTTTACACACTGGAAAGCCTCTATGCAGAAAATGCGGATGACAAGATCCAGTTTCATCGCAATGAACGAGGTGCTTTCGAGCTGATGGCCACGGATTTTGTCCAGCGTGCTCTTCGAGCTGAAGTGGAGACGCTCCTATGCCAAATGGATTCCATCCCAGCTTTTTTGGCGACGGTTCAGCTGCAGTTATTTGAACAGAGCACCGCGGTCACTGGAATTGCGTCTGGGTAGATTCCGCATGGGCGACGTGCCTCTTGCGACAGCCGCAGATGAGCGGTTCACGGCACCTGCTGCCGATCTGCTGGTGCCGGCTGTATCATCGCTGCCGGCAGCATGCGTATTAGGAATATCGAGCGATGCATTTTCATGATAAACCATAGCGGCAGGCATACGAGAGATATGATGGACACCCGGGGCATCATGGGCGCGCTTTTTCATCATAAACAGCAGCCGCATACCATGGAGCGCTATTCAAAACCCCGCTGTAGATGCGAGCGTTGCTCTTGTCAGCGTCCGCGAACCCCGGAGTTGGATTGGTGTGTCAAGCTCATGGTTGCTGATGCATTGATCCACAGACCAGGGATCCATCAGATTCATAGCGTCCATTCGGAGCGCATACACATAGTTTTCCATGAACGCTTGCTTGCAGCAGGCTCGCTGGCGCAGCGGCACCGAGGAGTGAACAAGGCCTTGAACCGACCTAGTCGCTCGGTGTAACCTCGAGGCTCGAGACCGACTCGACTACAGCAGTGAACTAGTCGTTCTATGTTTGCTTTTAGAATTACTCGCCGAACGTTTTCTTAGATGTGCTGCCTTGAAATTCGAAGAGCTGCAGTCGAGGATGACGGACTCAGACGTAGTGTCAGGGGGGTGCGGTCGTCTTTTCGGAGTGGCGCTTTCGACGTTTTGACGCTGGGATTCCTTACGTCGTCGAAATCCAGGTGATTGGCGATGTCTTCGAACCGGGACTCGTCAGATTACCGAATTCGTACCCAACGGATCGATAGAAGTTTCATTTCATCTCCTCTGCCTGATTGTAGCGTGTTCATATCAAGCATTCTTCAAGGTTTCAATCTTCCTGGTTCAAGGTAATGCATGGAGCCAGCAACTCGTGCAAATTCGTTGACGATGCAAAAAATGGACGTCGAGCACTGAAGGCCTGTTCACAAGCTCATGTCGACAGTTCACAGAAAGTTCCACGTCCTATAATCGAATCCGGCCGAGAGACGAATACTCTTGTGTTTGTGCCCATCGGCGAAACCGCATTTCACAGCAGCATGATACGTCCCACGAGCTATACTCCTAAAGACCTCTGTCTTTATTGTCTGTATGGTAAAGGGTCTTGGACTCGGACTTGGGTTATCGAAGCGATCGCTTCCCGTGCAGCGTGCGTCGTCGGTTCGCACGAAGACAGCGTAGACGATTCGCAATTTCTCAACTTGATATCCAGCCTCATTTCGCCTTCTCCTCCTTGTTTCATCATGGATAGCATCGCGTTCCATGAATCCTCTGTCGAGTGCGACATCGGGTACTTGTGTGTACAGCGCACAGAGCGCTCGCCTATGGGAACGCTCAGAACACGATCGGGAGTCTACGGCAGGGCACTCAGTGCGGGTACAGTTAAGGATAACAATTGGATCCATCAGTGTCCATCAAGAGCATATACTGAGCGATGCAGTGTGTCCTTACGCGGGACCAGGGGGCTCTTGAAGGAACCGGAGCTGTGGTGGACATATTCCAGCTGCTGACCAGGGTCGTGTGTCGTAGCTGCCAGGGGCGTACCACGGCTGTCACCAGAGAAGACGAAAATGGCAAGTAAGGTGCAGATCGCAACTATTACCCGTGCATCCAGTGTGTTGACGCCGTCCGGAGGCCGAGGCTGTCTCCAGAGCAGACGAAAACGGCTAGTAAAGTGCAGATCGCAACTATTACCCGCACATCCAGTGCGTTGACGCCGTCCGAACGCATCAGAATCGGCACTTGAACGCTGTTATCAACATCCGTCGACTGCTGGCACCGAAGCTGGAGACACAAGTGCGACCGGCTTCATTAAAGCAAAAGCTGCGAGATAGAGAAAGGAAGCAGCACAAGAAACAGTACGCAGAGGCTGGGGCTGATAACAGTTGAACGAGACACAACATTTAGAATACGCCCTAGTTCGAGGTCCGCCTCTATCTCATGGTGATACGCGTAGAGCTACAATCTCCTGGACGGCAACAATTCGAACAGCCAAAGCAGCATAAACCCCATTTTTTTCTGGGATCGCATTAGGAGGAGGCCTTGGTGTTTCGCAACACTTGGCGAGGCGCCCCGAAATATCGTTCTGTCCGCAATTCCGCTAACGCACGTGGAGCGAGAGGCTCCTGCTTCCACACTGTACCGCCGCCAGCAACTCGGACATGCACGGTGCAGGAGCCACTGCCCAGCAGTGCTACCCAGCCGAGACCAGGTATCACGATATCGGCACAAGTTCGTTTCCAGGTACCGTGTTCCACACACATTCGCACAGGTTCTACGGTCGCGAGCGGCACACGCAAGCCACCAGGCCATAACAGGCCGTTCTTCACGGACTGTACGCGATACGTCTCGTTCAGTGCCTTGCTGGCGTCGCTTACATGAACGGTTACCTGCTGGCTGACGTACGCTGTGAAGAACCAGGGTTTCCCCTCAGCCAGGGCGATATTTACCAAACCGCCCAGCCATAAAGACTTGCCCTGTTCGAGACGATACGTGATACCGCGGAGGCGTCGTCTTGGCAGGATACCTTTCATCTCTGAGATATCTTCGAGACAGAGGAGGTTGACGCGGCGAGGCTCGACGATGCCAGGTGTATCCATGATCACGATGCGCTCGCCGGTTGCGGCATTCTTCAGGGGCAAACGAACCATGCCCAGTGTGGTACCAGGTACAACACTGGTGGTCAGCTCACGCGTCGGTTTTGAGCCGTGGCCAGGATGCCCCCGTATGATGCGATTCAGTAGCGTGCTTTTCCCGACATTGGCGGCACCCATGATGTAAATGTGATCGGTGCGGGATTCTCGAGCAGCGGCCACGAGTCCCTGGACGAAACCCCGGATGCCGAGCCCTCTCTCTGCACTGATGAGGTAGACAGCACGCGGCCGCCGTCGCATCCCCGAAGCTGCACAACGTTTCCAAATCCATTGCATGATGTGGCCGAGTTTCACCGACGAGGGAAGCAGGTCTGCCTTATTGATAACAACCAGTAGAGGGCTTTGGGCATTGGCCAGCTGAGAAACCTCCTTCAGCATCGAACTGGACAGATCCAGAATGTCGAGCATGCAAACCACCACTGCGCGCTGTTTTGCCAACGGGGCGAGGATCTCCCGGAATTGCTCCGGGGACATGAGCGTCAGCCCTTTGGCACTGATTTTCGAATAGTGCGTCAGGTGGAAGCACCGTTGACAGACCTTCGACGTCAGCGGTTTCTCGGCGTTTTGCCCTTTCGGCCTCAGGGCCCGTGCGGGTAAGTAACCGGGGGCGTCCGGATCATCATCCTGGAGATGTGCACCGCATCCCGGGCAGGGCAACTGAAGCAGGGCTTGCGTTCCCGGAGTGCCAGCAGCATCGGGACCCTCAGCGGATGACGAATCATCGAGGTGCTCAAGATCTAGCTCCCAGATGCTTGCATCGCGCCCAACGTCGGTGTCGGTCTGCGTGGTGTCGCCGTCCTGCGAAGCGCTGGCGCTCCTGTTCTTGACGTATCTTTCCCAAAACGTATCCGCATCGCCGTATTCAGAGACGTCGAAAGCTCCGGATGCCGCCAAGCGGTCTAGTTCGGCGACCACTTCATCAGGATCGTACAACTGGTACGTTTTCGGCGGGCCCGGCTCCTGGGGCGGCCTCTCCTCTCGGCAAAACGCGTTTCGAATACTCTCCTCGAGGGGGTCTTCACGATCAAACTCCGCCTCAAGCGCTGCGCGGAACTCGTCTGACATGCGACGCTGGAACTCTTCGGAGAAGAATTGCTGCTCGGATTCTTCCGGTGGCTGCGCGTCTTTTCCGGGCTTTGCAGAATTCGGAGGTTCGCTCGCGCAGCAGCGAAGCTGCCGGTACTGGAGATTGTTCACCGGTACTAGTACAGGATAACCGGGTCGCTGTCGAAACCCGACATTGGTCTTACTGCGTTCAACGCGGAGTAGATGAGTGCTTTTTCGAAGCTCGAGTGCAGCGACACGCGACGCGCTTCGTTGGCAGAACTGAGTGCTCGCGTGCAACGCACCAAGCAGGCATCCAAAAGCACACCGACTGTCAACGTAGTGGCTGGCCCGCATGCTCAGGTCCTCCGGAGGCAGCGCACGCCTTGGGAGCGCTCGTAAAGTTCCGCGCACGAGCTGCAGCGAGCTCGCGCCTATGGATCTGTTCTGCTTGAGAGCAATGTGATGGATGATTTCGATGCTTGCCGTCACCAGTCGTGCTGCTGGCGTCCTGTGTACAAGAGGTGCGCGTAGGCGGCGTCCCAAAAGTGCTATTTTTATGGTCCGGTTCCCCCGAGTTCTCTTGGTGCGCCACGTCGATCAGGGCAAGCTTCAAGGGTTTCGTACACCGAATTTGGAAATCTCTATGATAATGCGGTGCACGTGAGCCCGCGTTCACCACAAACCTGTGCCCTGTGTCGTCAAACGTTTCGCAGCCGGGCAACTGGTCGTACTCGGTCTCTGTTCTGTTGCGTCCGTGTAAAGAGAACAAGTGGAACGCGTTCACCACGGTAGCCGTACACCGTGGCGAAAACCTATGGTGTCAAGTCGATCCAGACTCTCCTTAATCGCGCCGTCACTGCTCCACAGTGAGGAATCAGCCGTTCGCACGAACTTGATGTAGTTTCGGAGACCGCAACAATGTTGTGTTCGAAGTGGACGCCTCGTCTGGCTGCCAACGAACAAGGTTCTATTTTGTCCGTATATGATCCAAATTTCTGGAAGTGCGTCGCACAGCGGTGCTGCAGACCAGCCTGCAGCAAAAGCGTTAGCGAAGCAGCGCCCTGGACCCTGTCCACTTGTGCACCTGATTCATGGATGGTGTACGAACGCAGGACCTATCGATGAACAGACAGCAGCCGTGATGTGGATCGCATTCTGCGACATGACTGAACGTATCGGTAGCTCTAAACACGGTCAGCATCGTGGTCGTTTCCCTGTGTACAACTAAAAGTTACGCATCTGGGAGAATCCGTGTAAATTTATCGATTGCACAGTATTAGAAACTGAAAGAGCGTTCATGATATGATACGTTGGATAGCGTCTCTCCACAACAAATACACATAACCTTCTTGATGGGTGTGCGGAACTTTGCCTATTCGATGCTCATGTCCCTGTGAAGTAAAGCTCGTCTACGCTACGCGTCCTGATTGACGACGCCTCTTCCAGGATCAAGGCCGGCACTGCATCGAACGCGCTTTTGCCATCGTGCGTTGCACAGCGTTTGTGCAGTTCACTGGCGTTTTGTTCTCTGCCCAAATGCCAATTGTGGGCTATACGAAGCAGCAACCGCGAGGAGCGGGAGCCTTCAGTTGGTTGCACCAGATATCTGGACGCCGGGAATGAACTCGTTGGAACTCGCCAGGCGCCATCATCGGGGCTCGCTGTGCTGCAACGTGCATGTTTAGCACGCCTCTGCGCTCGCCGCGGATCATCGATACATCGTTTGGCGCTCCCCGAGTCGACGCCTGCAGGGTCACCGCAAAGCTGCCTCCCTGGACAGAGGAATTCGTTAAACGCGACGTTTTCCATGACCAATCGACTTGCGAAAAGCAAATCCAGGCTGGAGATCAAGTCGAGAGATTTCGATCGGTCTACACTCGCTTCACG
>Ga0078972_1007906_pt1 | contig 22989 bp, 21 predicted proteins | sample YelNatPaOPGAMG01_FD_67568 | JGI IMG/M metagenome (GOLD analysis project Ga0078972, IMG submission 67568) | Hot spring thermophilic microbial communities from Obsidian Pool, Yellowstone National Park, USA - OP-RAMG-01 (SPADES assembly) (version 2) | ecosystem: Environmental > Aquatic > Thermal...
CCTTAATTAGTTTTATTCAAAAAACAAAAATCATCATTGCAGTTTTTGCTTTCATTGCCAGTTTAATTTTAATCAAGGATTTTTTTGCCTATGGAAAATTTATCTCTTTGGAAATTCCAGAGAGGGCAAAGCCTGCGATTGAAAAATTAATTAAAAAAGGAACAATTCCTTCGGCAATTTTATTAGCTTTTTTGTCTTCACTGGTTGAGCTTCCGTGTACTGTTGGAATTCCTTTAGTTTATACCACTATTTTAGCCGAAAGGGTTGGAGCTCGCGTCCCATATTTAATCTGGTACAATTTCTTTTTCATCGTTCCTTTGTTAATCATCATTATCGGAGTTGCTTTTGCCTGGGCCCAAGTTGATAGAATTGAAAAATGGAGGCTAAATTTTAGAAAATATATGAGATTATTTGCAGGGGTAATTTTATTATTTTTATCAATCGCTTTGTTTAAAGGTTGGATTTAAACAAATTAATAATTATGGGATTTTTTGAAAAAATTTTGGGAGGAAACGTATTATATTATCCGGGTTGCTTGACAAAATTTGTGGCAAAAGACCTTAAGGAAAAATATGAAAAAATTTTAAGAAAAATTGGTATTGATTTTATTGAGCTTCCTGAAATAGAAAAATGTTGCGGTTCTCCGGCTTTAAAAGCAGGTTATTTTGAAGATTTTAAAAAATTAGCAGAGGAAAATTTAAAAATTTTCAAAGAGCACTCGGTCAAAAAAATAATCACTAATTGTCCTGCTTGTTTTATGATTTTCAAAAAACACTACAAAGAAATTTTGGGCGATAAATGGGATATTGAAGTTGAACACATTAGCGAGACGATTAACTCAAAACTTAAAACTCAAAACTCAAAACTGAAAAATGAAAAAGTTACCTTTCATGATCCTTGTCATTTGGGCAGACAAATGGGAATTTTTGAGGAACCAAGAGAAATAATTAAAAAATTAGGATATGAAATTTCAGAGATGGATCTTTCACGAAACGAAAGTTTTTGTTGTGGGGGTGGGGGAGGAGTAAAATCAAACGAGCCAGAATTAGCAAATAAAATTGCAAAAGATAGAATCGAGCAGGCAAAAAGAACGGGAGCAAAAATTTTGTGCACCAATTGTCCTTTATGCTATCTTCATTTAAAAGAAAACGCAAACGAAATCGAAGTTAAAGAATTAATAGATTTGTTTGAAAATTTATGAAAGGAGAATTTTTATCAGAAAAAACAAAAACTGCTTTTTGGAAAGTGGTTTTAGAATACAGAGAAAAAAGAAAAAAGGCTCTTTTAAAGAATAATTTAGAATACGAAAATTTTAGAGAAGAACTTTATCAAATTAAAAAAAGAGCCATTTCTCAAATTGAAAATTTGAAAAAAAATGCAATTTCTGCCTTAAAAGAAAACGGAATTAATGTTTTTGAAGCAAAAGACGCAAAGGAAGCCAGAGAAATTATTGAAAAATTATTAAAAGAGAAAACAAAAATTATCAAATCAAAGTCGAATGCCTTTAACGAAATTGAAGAAGAGGGATTTTTGGCTGATAAAGAGTTAACTGAAACTGATTTGGGAGATTTTATTTGTCAAATAATGGAACAAAAAGAATCCCATCCGGTATTGCCCGCGATTCATTTGAATTCAGAAGAGATTGTAAAAAAGATCAAAGAAAAATTTAATGTCGATTTAGAACCAAAACCAGAGGTTATAGCTTCTTTTGTCAGAAATTTATTGCGAGAAAAAATTTCTCAAGCAGAAGCTGGAATTTCAGGAGCCAATGCCATAACCGCCGATGGGAAAATTTTAATTTTAGAAAACGAAGGAAACATTTCTTTGGTTTCAAGATGGCCAGAAACTCATATTATTATTTCTGGTTTTGAGAAAATCGTTGAAAATTTAGAAGATGCTTTAAAAATTATCAAAGCCTCTGCCATTTGGGGGACGGGTCAAGATTTTCCAGTTTATGTTTCGATAATTTCTGGACCTTCAAAAACCGCTGATGTTCAAAATCAAACGATTATTGGCGCTCAAGGAGCAAAAGAGGCTAATTTAATTTTAATAGATAATGGCAGAACTCAACTTTTAAAAGAAGGATTCGAATCTCTTTTATATTGTATTAATTGTGGCGCTTGTTTAAATTTTTGCCCGGTTTTTCAACAAATTGGAAGAAATTACGGGTCAAGATATTTAGGCTCAAAAGGGATAATTTTTGCCGGATTTTCAGAAAATTTAAAAAAGGCCGTTAATTCGAACTGTTTTTCTTGTACTTTGTGTTCTGCCTGCTTTCAAAACTGCCCAGTTAAAATAGACCTTCCCCAATTAATGAAAAAATTGCGTTCGTTAACAGAAAAAAAAGACCTTCAAACAAAAGAAAATCAAGAAATGATAGAAAAAATTCGTAAATTCGGTAATCCTTTCGGAAAATTAGAAGAAGGAAAAATTCCAAAAAAACTTTATTGTTGTTAAAAATATTTTTTTTGTTTGAATTTTAATTTTGATTTTTTTAAAATTTTTATAACAAACATGCTATTACCATTTTCTGGACTTGCATTTAAATTAGATTTTAATAAAATATTATAAATGAACATGTTATCAGAAAAAATTCAAAAAATTTTAATCTTTGCGGGCGTTTTTCTCTTTCCTCTTTTCTTTTTGCCATCTTTTCAAAATTTTATTGATTTCCCAAAACAAGTTTTATTGGGAACCGTTGTTTTTCTCGCCTTTTTGATATTGATGCTCCGAATTTTTTCAAAACAAGAAGATAAAATTTATTTTCATCCAATTTCTTTGTTTTTCATTTTATTTTTGATATTCAATTTTGTTTCCCTTTTAATTTCTAAATCAAAAACCGAAAGTTTCTTTGGGCTACCGTTTTCAATTCCTTATTCCTTTTTAACTTTGATTTTTCTTTTTGGTTTTTATTTTTTGGTAAAAAATTTGTTGAACGAAAAAGAGGTTTCAAGTTTAATTTTTTTATTCTTTACCTCAATTTTATTGCTCGTCATTTTTTCAATTTTCCAGGGATTTGGAAAATTTATTTTACCCTTTGAGATTACTAAAAATGCTTCTTTTAATCCGGCTGAAAGTCCTGGTAATTTAGCCGTCTTACTTTCTTGCCTTTTACCTTTTTCCGCTATTTTGTTTTCCTTGGAAAAAAGACCTTTGAAAGTTTTTTATTTTATTTTTATTATTTTGTCTTTAATTTTTCTTTTGATGATAAACGCTAAATCTGCCTTTTTAATTTTGGCTCTTTCTTCTGTAATTGCTCTTTCTTTAATTTTTTCGGAAAGAGGAACGAAAGAATTTCAAAGCGCGACTTATTTTCTTGGATTCTTTTTGGTTTTTGCCTTATTTTTCTTTTTGCTTAACTTTCCCGTTCTTAAAACTCATTTTGGTCCCGAAGTATTATTAAGTCAGAGGGCAGGTTTTGATATCACTTCAAAGTTTTTATTTGAGCCACTAGGGATTCATTCATTTTTTGGTTTTGGCCCAGGAACTTTTCCTCATATTTTTTCCTTGAAAAAGCCAAAATTTTTCAATCAAACAGTTTTTTGGAATAGTCGATTTAATAAATCGTCTTCTGAGCTTCTTGAAATTTTTACTACTTTGGGGATAATTGGGGGAATATTTTTTGCTTTATTTTTATTCTTTGTCGTTTATTTCTATTTCAAATCAAAACCCTCTTCTTTACAAACGATTTTATTTACCCCAGTGGTTAGTTTTATTTTAGTTAAATTTTTGTATCCTACAAACTTTTTACTCGATTTTTCATTTTTTCTTTTCTTGGCTTTGTTTGTAAAAACCTTAAACCAAAAAGAAATTGACCTCAATCAAATAAAAAAAGTGCATTTACTTTCATTTTCTCTTTTTTCGATTTTATGTTTTCTAATTATTTCTATAAGTTTAACGTACCAAAACGTAATCAGCGAAATCTTTTATAATCGAGGAGTTAACAATTTTTATAAGGGAAATTTAGAGAAAGCAATTTCAGATTTGGAAACAGTGGTTAGAATGAATCCACGATTCGATTATTATTTTAGAGATTTAAGTCAACTTTATTTAGCCCGAGTTCAAGAAAAAGTGCAAAAGAACGAAACTCAAAATATTGCTCAAGATGTTTCTGAAGCAATCAAGATGTCAAAAATCGCAAGTGAAGAAAAGGGTAATGTTAATGTCGCTAATTGGTCCCAAAGGGGTATACTTTATCACTCTTTAACTGTTCTTGCTCAGGGGGCAGATGACCATGCCATAACGGCTTTCGAAGAGGCAATAAAAAGAGATCCCGAAAATCCTTTTTATTACAATCAGGAGGGAATTTTATATATGCGGAAAGCGATTTTGGGACAAGATGCCCAAAATAATTTAGAAAAAGCAAAAACATTAATCGAAAAGGCAATTTCACTAAAACCAGATTATGCGCCCGCTCATTTTCAATTAGCAATGTACTATCAAACAAAAGGAGACGTAGACAATGCTATTTCAAAACTGGAAGAAATAAAAATTTTAACTCCCAACGATGTTGGATTAGCATTCCAGTTGGGAGTTTTATATTACCAAAAAGAAAATTACAAAAAAGCAAAAGAAGAGCTAGAAAGGGCGGTATTGATTTCGCCAAATTATGCGAATGCGTTATACTTTTTGAGCTTGTCACAAGCAAAATTGGGTGAAAAAGATAAGGCAATAGAAAATATGCAAAAAGTTTACAATCTTAATCCTGATGTCAAATTTTTGGAGAAAGTGATAGAGAACTTAAAAGCAGGGAAAGAAAATCCTTTAGAAGGCATTTCTCAGGAAGTTCCTCCTCAAGCTCCGGTTCAAGAACAACCTCCAGAAATTAAAAAATAGCAATTTAAACTACAATCACTACTGGCAAAACCATCGGCCTTCTTTGAGTTTTTTGAAATAAAAAATCTCCTAATTGATTTCTTAATTCATTTTTAATGTAAGCTGTGTTAACGATTTTTCTTTTTCCAACCGAATGATTGATAATACCAATAGTTTTCTTTCTCACTTCTTTTAAAAGGTCTTTTGATTCCCTTAAATAAATAAATCCTCGAGAAATAATATCTGGCGAGGTTTTTACTTTACCGCTTTCTTTGTCTATGGTTACGATGATTACAAAAATTCCATCTTTAGAAAGAATTTTTCTATCTCTTAAGACTATTTCTCCTACGTCTCCTACTCCTAATCCATCAACCATAACATAATTTGCCGAAATTTTCTTTTTGTCAAACCACCATTCTTGATCGTCAAGGCAAACAATTTTTCCGTTTTCGCTCAAAATTATATTTTCCTCTGGCATTCCACATTCAAGGGCAATGTCTCTATGGGCGCACAACATAGAATATTGTCCGTGAATTGGAAAGAGGAATTTTGGCTTCATTATTTTAATCATTTCTTTTAACTCTTCTTGTTTTGCGTGCCCTCCAGCGTGAATGTCCATCATCTTATAGTGAAAAACTTTTGCTCCCTGCCTTAAAATTTCATCTTTCACCATTTGTACCGTTCTTTCGTTGCCAGGAATGACTGAAGAAGAAAAAATTACCGTATCTCCTTTTTTTAATTTTATGTATTTATGTTCTTTGGTGGCAATTCTCATTAAGGCAGCATCCGGTTCTCCTTGAGCTCCTGTACACAAAATGGTGATTTGCCAATCTGAAAAGGTATCTAAATCTTTTATAGAAATGAGTGTCCCTTTTTTGACTTTTAAATATTTAAAAGCTCGCGCTAATTCTGTGTTTACTTTTAATGAGTGTCCTTCGATTAAAACTTTTCTTCCCACCTTTTCAGAAATAGTAATTATTTGCTGAATTCTGTTTAATAAAGAAGCAAAGGTTGAAGCGATTATCCTTCCCTTAGCTTGATTGATCACTTCTTCTAAGTTTGCGTAAATTTGAGCTTCAGAGAGAGAATGCCCCGATTCTTCTGCGGAAGTTGAATCAGAAAGCAATAGAAGGTTTTTCTTCTTTCCTATTTTTTTTAAGCTTTCAAAATCTGTAGGAGGTTCGTTAACCGGGTTTAGGTCAAATTTAAAATCAGAAGTGTGAACGATGTTTCCCAAAGGAGTTTCTATAGAAATTCCAAGATTGTCGGGAATGTTGTGATTTTGCCTAAAAAACTCGACGTTAAAATTTTCAAACTTGATTTTATCTCCTGGCTTTACTTCTTGAATATTTAATTTCGGTTGCTCGGGAAAATCTTCTTGTCTTTTTAAAATCATTGCTCGCGTTAAAGGAGAAGCGTAAAAAATTAGATTTGGCGTCCAAATTTTTTCTAAAACGTATGGAATAGCTCCGATATGGTCGTAATGGCCATGAGTAAAGATTATTCCTAAAATTTTTTCTTTGTTTTCCTCTAAATAGCTTACGTTCGGAATTACATAGTCTACTCCGGGCATATCTTCTTCTGGCATTTTAAATCCTAAATCCACTACTAAAATCTTTTCTTCGAATTCAAAGAGAATACAATTCCTTCCTACCTCTCCTAATCCTCCTAATGCAATAATTTTAAGAGTTTTTTTCATTGTTTTGATTTTTGGGTAGGGTGGGACTCGAACCCACAAACCAAAGTTTGGTAGTAGGTCCTGAACCTACCGCGTCTGCCAAATTCCGCCACCTACCCGAATTATTTAATAATTTTTCCGTGCAATTTAGCTTCTTTTAATATAATTGTTTTTTTGACTATTTTTGACTAAATTTCTAAATTCCTTCAGACTGTAAGCTAAAACATCCATGGTCATACTTTTTTTAATTTCCGCCTTATTTTTGAAAGCAAAATTAATCTTTTCATAAAGTCTATCCTTTCAAAATCCGAAGAGAGAATTATCAAATCGATGTCGCTATCTTGATGAATTTCTCCTTTGGCTACTGAACCAAACAAAATTGCTTTTTCCGCTCGAACCATTTTTTTGACTTTTTTATGTAATCTTTAACGATCGAGAGAGTCTCTTTCTTTATTTTTGGCTGGGATAATTTCTTAACCATAAGAATAAAGTTTTAGCTAATTTAAAAACTTTTTTCATATTTTTTAAAGAATAATAATTTTTCATTTGTTCATATAAATCTGGATATCTTGGTGGGAGATAGTAAAGATTTAATTCTTCAATAAAATTTAGCAATTCTGTTGTAATTTAATGTTTGCTTCTTTTAAAAGTTCTATAAGATCATGAATTTTTCTTGACCTTTTTCCTTTTTCAATAATTATCACCTTTAATATTTTTTCGATTGATTGATGACAGTGCCAAACACATTCTTTGGAGGATCGGTTTTTTTTAATAAAATTTTAGCATCTTTTAAATCTTGTCTTGCAAACTCAAACCACTTTTTGGAAATTTCTTTCATATAATAATTTCTAGGCGAAAGTTTTAAAATTTTCAATCCATTTTTCCAGGGTTCCGCACTCAATCCATTTTCCTTTAACTTTTATTCCTAAAACTTCTTTTCCTTCTTGAAGCATTAATTTTAAAGCATTAGCCAAAATTAATTCGTTATTTTGAAGCGGAGTTTCTTTCAAGAATTTAAAAATTTCAGGCGTTAATACATAATTTCCTACTAAAGCAAACGGAGAAGGCGGGGTTTCTTTTGGTTTTTCTATTATATCCAAAATTTTATAAACATCTTTTCCTATTTTTTTTACTTTTGGTACTCCATAGGCAGAAAGTTCTTCTTTTTTCTTTTGGTAAAGGCACAAAATTGGTTTTTTATACTTTTCAAAGGCCGAAATCAATTGTTTTGCAAAACTTTCTTTCCCAAAACATAAATCGTCTCCAAACATAACTATGAACGGTTCTTTTCTTAAAAATTTCTCTGCCTTTAAAATAGCGTCTCCGTCTCCAGCTGGAAAATTTTGAAAAACAATTTTCATTTTTAATTTCGGAATATTTTTTAAGATTTCTATTTCTTTCTTTTTATTTCTCTCTTTTAAAATTGATAAAAGCCATTCGTTCTCTCTTTCAAAATAATCTCTAAGAATTCTCTCTTTATCAGGAGAAATCACAAAAACAAACTCTTTAATTCCTAATTCTTTTAATTGTTCTACGATATGCTGTAAAATAGGCTTTTTGCCTAATGGCAAAAATTCTTTAGGGATTATTTTTGAAATGGGTAAAAATCTTGTTCCAAGGCCTCCAATGGGAATTAAAGCTTTTTTAACCTTCATTTCCCGAATAAAAAATTTAAATTTTCTGGCAACCTTTTTGTAGCTTTTTTTTCCGTTAAATTGGGAACAATTTGGTAATTTTTATTTTTCATCCAACCCTCTTTTGTAAAATAATAGCAAGCGCCTTTTAATTTTTCAAGGCTTTCATAATCAGATTTCATTTTATTTGCTACCCAGTTTCCAACGATTAAAATTTTTTTTGAAGGATTTATCGTTATATGACCAAATTCAGGGGGAATTTTTACAAAATCTCCCTTTCTTGCTCTTACAAAATAAACTTTTGTTACTTTTTCTTTTCCTTTTTGCAAAAGAAAAATTCCCTCACCTTCCAAAACTTGATATAATTCTCCAAAATTTCCGACATGAAAATGACCTTTTGTTTTTACGTATTCTTTGCCTAGCATTTTAGGAGGGAATATTGTAATGTCAAAACGTAAATTTCCAAAAAAATTTACTCCTCGAACCATATAATAAATTTCTGTTTCTGGTTCTTTCTGCGCTACCCTAGCGTCAAGTAAAACTTTTTCTAATTCTTTGATTTTTCTTGCTTCTGAAATCGGTAAATAATTTATTAAAATACTCTTTTTTCTTTTATGTACCATGTTTCAATTTCTAAAAATCTGTTTTCTGTCGAAATAAAATTTTTTTCAGAAAAACCCTTCACTTTTCCAGAGAGATAATAATATAAGGGAAGATTGTACAAGAAATAAACACATTTTTTTTGGAAAAGTTCTGCTTCAAAGTTTTTCAAAATTTCTTTTCTTTTTTGTGCGTCAAACTCTTTTCTTTGGTCGATTAAAAGTTGGTCAATTTTTTCGTCTTCTAAATTGCTTAAATTTAAAATTTCTTCTGATTGTAATGAATACCAAAAGGCAAAAGGATCTAAAATCTTATCATACATTTGTCCAAGAATCAAGAGATCATAATCTTTTTTTTGCAGAACTTCTTTTAATTTATCAATGTTGAAAATTTTCAATTCTACTTGAAATCCCACTTTTTCTAAGTTTTCTTTTATAATCTGTGCGGTTTTTTGCGCCGTCTCATCTTCTACTGTAACCAAGCTTATTTTAAGTGGCAAATCTTCTTTTTCTTCTTGAAAACAAATCTCGTTCAATTTTTCTCTTGTCTTACCCCTCACTTCTCCGTTTCCTTTTTCTAAACCATAGGGCTCTAAAATCTCGTTTTTAAATTTTTCTTGGAATAGAATTATTGCTCTTTTTGTTTCAAAACCAAAAAATCCTGAAATTTCTTTTGAAGGATAAATGTCTTCGAATTTTGAAAGGCATTCTTGCAATTTTTCTACATCTTTTCCTTTGGCCCCCATTTTTAAATCTTTTTTGAATTCAAAAATTTCTTCTTTTGCCCTTTTCTCTCTAAATCCATTTTCATTTTTTAAAAATCCTGACTCTTCCAAAATTTGTTCTGCTTTTTGAGGGTCGAAAGCAAAAGTAAATTCCGAATTTTCAAAAAATGGGTTTTCAACGTTTTTTATTTTTTCAAAATTTTCTTTTAAAATTCTTTTTTTATCTACGCTAAGAAGAATAGCCTCTCTAATTTTTTCATCTTTTAAAATTTTTGATTTTATATTTAAAAATAAAGCAAAATATCGTGGCAAGTATATTTTAAATCTATTAAATTTTGGAATTTCCTCTTTTTCTTTGGATAAAAATGCGTCCACGATGCCTTGCTTTGCCGAATTTTTTAATTCTTTTTCGCTTTTAAATCGTAAAAAAATAATTTTTGCGATTTTGGGGAGGTCGCCAAAATATTTTTCATTTCTTGTTAGAGAAACGGATTCTATCTTTTTTTCTGTTTCTTTTACATTTTCTATTTTATAAGGTCCGCTGCTCAAAATAAATAAATTTTCCGGAGCAAAAAGTAACCCAGAATAAGTAATTTTTTCAAATTGATGTTTTGGTATGGGTTTTAAAGTTAAATTTTTCAAAAAGGAAATTGACGGTTCTCTTAATCTAAATAAAATCTCTCTGTCTGAGAGTTTTTCTGTTTCTACTCCCAGCCAGTCAATTCTGTAAGGACTTCTGACATTTGGGTCTTGAATTAAAGAAACGGTAAACTCAACATCATCTGCGGTAATTGGTTTTCCATCTTCCCAAAAAATTTTGTCTTTTATCACGACCTTGAAAGTTTTTCCTCCATCTAAAATTTCCAAGCTTTCTGCCAATTTTGGAAAAAGATTATTTTCCCTAATTTCAAAAAGAGGGGATAGTAAAAGTTGAGCTATGTCTTTTTCTGGCTGAGAGGAAATAAAAATAGGGTTTAAAGTTTGAATTGGTTCTGTGGTGCCCTCGATAATAATTCCTCCAAAATCTGGAATGACCTTCGTTTTTTTAAAATACAAAGAAAAGGTAGAAAAAGAAAAAGAAATAAAAAACAAAAGCAAGAAAAAACAAAAAAGAATTTTTTCTTTTTTATTCAAAACATCAAAGAATTGTTGGAGTTGAGATTGTGAAGGAAGTTTCATTTTAGATAGAGATTTAATATGGAAAGAACAATAAATAAAATTACAAAAAGAACGGTGGCGTTAAAAATTTTCTTTTCAATCCCGCGTCTTACGAAATAACTTTCTTGAGAACTCAAGGCAGAACCTCTTTTTTGAATTAAAATCAAAACAATCAAAATTAATGAAACTATAATTTGAAAAATTTGTAAAATTTCTTTGTTCATAATTACTTGAATATAAAATCAAAAAAAGAAAAAATTATTCCTGTCAATATAAAAGAAGAAAAATTTATCACCTGAAATTCAAGGAAAAGAAAATCTAAAACCCATATTAAAAAAATATTAACAAAAAGAGAAACCAAGCCAAAAGTTAACCATTTTAAGGGGAGAGCGATAGTGCTCAAAAAAAATTTTGAAGCATAACTTAAAATAGTAAGAGCAATAGCAAGTAAAAGCAACACATGCCAATATTGCGTTAATGAAATTCCCAAATAAATGCTCTTGCCTGGAATGACTCTAATTACTACACCTTCCAAAAGTTTGTCTGCTAAAAATAAAGAAATGGCAGAAGAACCAATTTTCCACAAAAAGCTCATAATAAGAAATTATACAAAAAATTTCTCATTTTTTCAAAAGCCAATATATAAAAAATTTTTAACTTCTCTCTTTAATTAAAAACGGAGGGATTTTCTCCCTCCATAATAAATATTTTATTTTAACCTTAAAAACAATTTTACCGTCAATATTCCCAAGATAACAAGATAAACAGCGAAAAGCACTACTACCCAATTTATTGGGGCCCCTATAAAGAAACCCCTAACGATTAACCCAAGCAACACCAGGCAAGATATTGCCATCATAAGATAAAATATTCTCTCCATCTTCTCCCTCCTTTCGTTTTTTCAAAAATTTTACAAAAAAAAATTTAATTTGTCAATATACAGAAAAAAATCATATAACAAACAAGTTCTAAACCCTCTTGACATTATTTTTATTTATTTTTATAATTTTAATAAAGGTCGATTAAAATCATCAATTAAAAATGAACAAAAAAACACTTTCAAAGAAAAATTTAATTTTTATTGTGGCGGGAGGATTAATTTTAGCAGAAATAGTCGGTGCTGTGGTTTACAGCTATATAAGCAATTTTGTTCAAGTTGGACTTTGGATTGAATCTCCGGTGGAAATAAAAATAAATGACGTAAAAGATTATTTAGACATTCAAAATGTTATTTCGGGCGAAGAAATTTCTTTTGAGGTTTCAGTTTACAATAAAACTAAAAAAGAAATATCAGGTTATCCCTTAATCGTAATAGAATCGAATGGGAATCCTTTTGAGGGTGGGGAAGTAGAAAAAATAATGGCAAACGAGACGGAAATTACGAACAGAATTTGTGTTTTAGAAAAAAACAATGAAAATTTAAAAATCGATTCTTTAAGTGAATGGGAAGGAGAAGCTCAAAAGTTAATAATGTTTTATGATTACGACTCTCCGGAAGGTCAAACTTGTCAAAATTTATATAAAACTACATTAACCCCAAACCAAGAAATTAAAGCTCAAGTTAAAATAAAGATATCTCAAGGTTTAGCTCCTGGATACTATAAAATCTCTGGAGCTTGGGTTTATGACGTTGATAGATTTTTAAAGGATCAATACCAGAGTGAAAATAATTGAATTAAAATAGTTTAAATGAGAAAAAACGCTCTAAAAGTTTTTAACGTTATTTTTTTGTTATTTTTTGGGGTAATTTTTTCATTTTTTGTTGAAGCCAAAGATGATGCTTTAATTTTGAATCTCGCTAAAGTTTGCAACCTTCAATACAGTGGAGAAAGTTGTGAAGCTGAATTAATTTTAAACAACAACACTAATAAAATTTTAGAGGGAAAAGCTTTTTTAGAAGTTAATTATCAAGGGCAATGCAGCAATCATCAAATTATAAATTTTGACGGAGAAGGAATAAAAGCTAAATTTTCTTTTTTAAATAGTGAATGGTTAAATTTTTCAAATTGGGAAAAGGGAAGGGCTTTTGTTTCCGGTTTTAAAATTAATAAAGAAAAATCTTTTCTAAAGCTTAAAATTGAAACTCAAACCGGGCTTTGTTCTGGAAAATATAACTTTTCTTTTTTTGTGAAAGGAGTTTCTTTTGAAAAAGAATATGTAAGTCAAAAAGTAATTTTTAGTTTTAGAGAAAATTATTCTAAAATTCCTCAAAATTTACCTTTTTTCCCAAAAGAAAAAGCTGAAATTGAAAAATCCCAAGAAGAAATAATCTCAGGAAAAATGGAAACTTTAGAAGAAAGGTTAAAAAAAGAAGAAAGAAAAAGCGAAAGGCAAGAGGAATTAACAGAGAAAGAAAAAGAAAATGGACCACAAAAAAATGAATTTTCTTTTGAAAACGAAAAAATAAAAATGGGACCTTTGCTTTTGGCAAGTTTGAGCATAATAAGAAAAAGTCCTTTAATGATGATTTCTTTAATTATTTCTTTTTCTGGAATAATTTGGCTTTTAGTTAAAAGACTAAAATCAAAATAAAAAATTTAAATTCCTTTTATCAAAATGTGCTTTATCCGAGATTTGGGACCAGAAAGAACACTTCCATAATTTTTTTAATGATTTTTCTCTCCTTTTAGCATCTTCCGCTGAAAGATAAGCCTCGTAATAAATGAGTTTTAGGACGTCTTGATTTAAAATATTTGGAACGCCCTCTAGCAAGCTCTTTCAATCGTCTTTTTAAATTGTTGGTGTAGTCAATGTAAATTTTCCCAAATTTATCTTTGCTTAAATTATATCAAAAATTAAGAATATAAATAAAACCCCCACCACAACATGTTGGGGTGGGGGACGCCCACAAGGAAAGGCAAAATTTCAGGTTTTCATTCAGACTTTAATCAGATGCCAACCAAACGTATCCTGTCTTAAGGTCTTTTACGAGATTGTCAGTAAATTTTTGAGTATCTGTTGCGCTATTTGAAGTATTCCATACTAATTTAGTAATCTTTGCCAAGTATTGACTAGCAGTTTTTCCAGCATTGCTGTAAACGATGGTTACATCAAAAGTAGCAGTTTGACCTTCTGCCACTTTCCAACCCCAAGATTCCTCAGTGGCTCCAGTAACGTTTAAGGTTATGCTATTTGCCGTTGTGGTACCGGAAGAGCTTGCTATTTCAACAGCAAGATCAGCGGTTGATGATGAAACCCAAATGTTTCCTCCTTTTGCTTTTACGCTGAATGTAATCTTGAAGGTTCCAAGCTCATCTCCGGTGGTAGCATTTCCGTTTGAAGCCACTGCTGATTGGGAAACTAAAGCCACTTCTGGAGCTTTAGTGTAGACATATTGAGTGTAACCATCGATGTTGAGAGAACTGCCACCAGTAATAGCATTTTCGTTAGCATCAGCTCCTGAAATGGAAGCTAACGTTGCGCTGTAGGTGGCATTGTTCCTTCCTTTTTCAACCACTACTTTTATGTACAAAGTTTTAGTGCTGTCTTTTGCCATGTCAATTTCCATATCGCCATCAAAGGTGACGGTTGTGCTTGGTGTTTTTTCTTGCACCAAGGTGGAACCGTCGTATAACCTGACAGCGGTAGTGCTAGCAATGCTAGGAAGGTTTACAGTTACTGTAGTTAACCTTAGATTCTGTTTCTTTGCCTTGACATCATAAGCTGCCAAGGTAATTTCAGTGTCATCATCTGCGCTTACTATTTGTACTCCTTCTTTTGGAGTACTGTTGCTCAAGCTAACTTCAATACTTCCTTGTTCCATTGATGCTAAATTAATCGTTTTAGCATTAAAATCAGAACTTGGAGCGTATTGTTGAATTCCAGCTGAATCTGTTCCCCTAATTCCGTCTTTAAGAATCTTTACCGTTAATGAAGATGGGAATCCTGAAGGATAAACAGAAACTGCTGAAACTTTTACGGTGAGGACTTTTTCTGAATCTTTGTCAACTTTCAAATTCAAACCAGAAAGTCTTAATGTGTAATCTGAACCAGATTTTTCCATAGTGGAGCTATTCAAATCTGACCCCTTGATGGCGTTGTCGCCGTCATACAAGGCAGCGTAATTTAAGTACTTATATACGACATTACCGCCAGCATTGAATACTAAATCAACTCTGTCAACAGTGATTGGAGAATTCTTTGCTTTTACCTTGAAAGCCATCACCGCAACGTTTTTGTCTCCTTCGTGAACAGTGACATTGCTTGGAACAGCTTGCAATTCAGCAGTCAAGGTTCCTTCTACACCGCCTGCTGCTGGAGTTGTAACGCCACTAATGCCAAGAGCTTGCTTTAACTGCTCAACAAACAAATCCCAAAGGCTTTTTGCTTGTTCTGCCGTTGGGAGTTGAACTTGAGGAGCAGCACCACCGCTTAACATTGCGTTCAACTTTGCTCTTGTTGATGGCCCAACAACTCCTGTTCCTCTTGTTAATCCAAGAGGTGCCAAAATTTCTTCAGCGTTATCCTCTTGGAATTTGATCACAGCAGCTCTGGTTAAAGAACCAAAGTATCCGGATTGAGGGGAAACGTTTAATAGCGCTTGCAAGCATCTTACATCACTCCCGCTCATTCCGAACCTTAAGGTTCTAGTGAAGGTTACTCCTTGGCAAGCTGAAGGAGTGCTTACTTGCCCAACTGCTTGCTGAACTTGTTGTACTACTTGCGGATTCTGTTGCAAGTAAGATAGAATTTGATTCAACAAGCCAGAAAAATCTTGGGCAAAAGCTGCTCCCGCAATCAGTGCTAATGTTGAAGCTGTGGCTATAATTTTCTTAATTTCCATTTTTCTTTTGATTTAATTTTTATTTTTGGTCGTGTCGACCTTTAAAAATCACGACCTTTTATTCATTTATATTATTCAATGAAAGAACCTTTGTCAAGGCAGATTCTAAATTTTCATTTTCTACATCTTTTTTTGCCGATTCTAAAATTTCTTTTTGTTTTTCGGTCAAGCTTCTTTGTTCTAAATCAGAAATAATTTCTTTTATTTGGTCTTTGAGCGCTTGTTGATAATCTTCAATTTCTGATTCAAGATTGACTCCAAGATTTTTTTCCACTTCTTTTATGTTTTGCAAGCTTGCCATAACCCTTCCCAAATCTTTCGGTTTCACTTTAGCTTCTTTTAAAGCTTTACTCGTTTCTTTTGCTTCTTTTTTTAATTCTTCAATTCCTTTTGGTAATTTTTTGGTTTCTTGTTTTTCAACGAGTGTTTTTAGTTCTTCCGTTCTGTTTTTGAGAGCTTCAATTTTAATTTCTGGTGCTTTGTCTTTAGCAATAAATTGGGCTAAAAAATTTTCTTTAGTTTTTTTTATAAAATAAAGCGGTTCTCCTGGAAGAGATTTTTCAGAAAACTGAAAGAGGGCGACAAAAATTAAAGCGGTGATAGCAGAAACGGAAAAAATATATTGAAAAATAGGAAAGGTTTGAAAATCTTTACCTAAAATTTGCTCTTTAGTTGAAAAAACCCAAGCCTTGTTAGGTTGGATTTTTCTAAATTTTTTGAGTTGTTTTAAAATTTGTTTTTCTTGCATAATCTCGCGAATATACACGAACGCGAATATACACTAATTATGAATACGAATTTTCACGAATATTTTTTGAAGGCTTTATATAATATAGACGGAAAATTGGGAAATTTGTTACAGGGGTACTCGCTAATTTGCACGAATATGGATAGAATATCCCGAATATTTTTAACTCTTTGCGAATCTTCACAAATTTGGACACAAATGTTATGAATTAGGGTTACGCAAAACATCATCAAATAATGGCGATCGCATTTATTTGGAGAAACGATTTTTGTGGTCAATCTTTTCAAAATTATTTTTGATTTTATTTTAATACAAGCTGTTGAGATTTGCGCGATATTGTATGTCAAACATAAATTATTAATACAAAAAATATTCTCACATTCTGCAGAATGTTGGAATATTGTAAAAGTTGAAGTTTTTAGATTGCAAAATTATTTATTTTTGTTTAATGATTTGTAAACTTTCGTATTATCATTGCCATGGCAATTTTCACCCGAAAGTTTTGATTTTAAAATATAGAATATAAATTGTTTTTAAAAACTTGAAAATAGTTTTTGAAATTTTTAAAATTGGTAATAATCGCGAATTTTTATGTCTCGCGAATTTGCACGAATTTGAGTGCGAGTTTCACGAATGGTTTTAAAAAGGTCGTTTAAAGTTTAAAAATTAAAATTTATGGAAATTTTGGTTTTTGTTGAAATTCCAAAAAATTCGAAATTAAAATTTGAGTTTGACGAAGAATTGAAAACAATAAAACTTGACCGCGTTTTGTACGGACCGAATTATCTTCCTTTTGAATACGGTTTTGTTAAGGATACTTTAGGAGAAGATGGTGACCCTTTAGATTGCGTCTTGTTGGCGACTTTCCCAACTTTTCCAGGATGTATAGTGAAAGCAAGACCGATTGGGATTTTAGAAATGGAAGATGAGGCAGGAATAGATACAAAAATTTTGGCAGTGCCAGTTGAAAAAATTGACCCAAGGTTTGCCGAGATTCAAGATGTAAAAGATTTATCAGAACACACAAAAAAAGAAATCAGAGAATTTTTTGAAACATACAAAAGGTTAGAGCCTGGAAAATGGGTAAAGTTAAGAGAATTTAAAGGAAAAGAAGTCGCAGAGCAAATGATAGAGGAATCTAAAAAAAGATTTAAAGAATAAAAAAGTAAATCTTGCTTGAAATATCTTGCGAATTTTAACTTTTATAATTTACATTAATTTGGAATTAAAAGCTTGAGTTTAAATAATGTTAAAGAAAAGTTTGTGGGGAATTTTTTATTGATTGGAAATTTAATTTTATTTTGGTAGAATAAATTAAAAACCATGAAAAAATACATCCTTTGGTTTTCAGAAATTTCAAAAAAAGATACGCCTTTAGTTGGGGGGAAAAATGCTTCTTTGGGAGAAATGTTTTCAAAGCTCTCAAAAAAGGGAATTAATGTTCCAAACGGTTTTGCCATAACTTCAGAGGCCTTTAGGTATTACTTGAGTTTTAACAAAATCGACCAAAAGTTAAAAGAAATTTTTGCAGAATTTAATCCAAAAAATATTGAATCGTTAAAAAAAACAGGCATTAAATCTCGTCAGTTAATTTTGAGAGGGAAATTTCCTCCAGACCTTGAAAAGGAGATTTTCGAAAGTTACCAAAATCTTTCAAGAATTTATAAACAAAAAAACCTCGATGTAGCAGTGAGGAGTTCGGCAACAGCAGAGGATTTAGCTACTGCTTCTTTTGCTGGCCAGCACGAAAGCTATATTAACATCTTTGGTTTTAATAATTTATTATTGGCAGTGAAAAAATGTTTTGCCTCTCTTTTTACTGATAGAGCCATTGCCTACAGAGAAGAGAAAGGATTTGAACATTTAAAAGTGGCTCTTTCTGTTTGCGTTCAAAAAATGGTAAGGTCGGATTTGGCATCTTCTGGGGTAATGTTTACTTTGGATACTGAAACCGGCTTTGAAAATGTTGTTTTGATTAATTCTATTTTTGGCCAGGGAGAAATGATTGTCCAAGGAAAAATCGTTCCTGATACTTTTTATGTTTTCAAACCCACTTTAAAGGAGGGATACAAAGCAATCATAAGAAAAGATTTGGGGAGGAAAGATAGAAAATTAATTTACAAAAAGGGCGGGGGATTAAAAGAAGTAAAAGTACCGTTAAAAGACCAAGTGAAATTTTCTTTGAGCGATGAAGAGATTTTAACATTGGCAAAATGGGCAGTGATTTTGCAAGAACATTACGGTTGCCACCAAGACATTGAATGGGCAAAAGACGGAAAAACAAATCAACTTTTCATTGTTCAGTCGAGACCAGAAACAGTTCATGGTTCAAAGAAAGAAAGGGTTTATCAAGAATACGAAATAAAAACGACAAAAAAACCAATTTTGACAGGAATCGCTGTCGGAAATAAAATCGGGCAGGGGAAAGTTCATATAATTGAAGATGTTTCCAAAATCTCTCAATTTAAAAAAGGCGAGGTTTTGGTAACACGAATGACAGATCCCGATTGGGTTCCAATAATGAGGATTGCTTCAGCAATCGTTACTGACGAGGGAGGCAGGACCTGCCATGCTGCTATTATCGGAAGGGAACTTGGGATTCCAGCCATCGTTGGAACAGGTTTGGCGACGAAGGTATTAAAAACCGGGCAGGAGGTCACTGTGGATTGTACTTTAGGTTCTGTAGGAAGAGTGTTTTCAGGAAAAATTCCTTTTAAAGTTAAAAAATACGACCTCGAGAAAATTCCAGAATTGCCCACAAAGATAATGGTTAACATTGGGGCGCCAGATATTGCTTTTAAAACATCATTTTTGCCGAACGAAGGAGTGGGATTGGCGAGGATTGAATTTATTTTGGCGGAAAAAATTAAAGTTCATCCTTTGGCTCTTTGTCATTTCGAAAAACTCAAAAACCAAATTTCAAAAATCAAAAATTCAACTCAAAAATCAGAACTTAAAAAAATCGTCAAAACAATTGAAGAAATTACAATAGAACACAAAGACAAAAAGGAGCATTTTTACAAAGAATTAGCAGAAGGGGTGGCGCAAATTGCGGCTGCTTTTTGGCCTCATCCGGTAATTGTCAGGTTTTCCGATTTTAAAACTAACGAGTACAAAAAATTAGTTGGTGGAGAGCTTTTCGAGCCAGAAGAAGAAAATCCAATGATTGGATGGAGAGGAGCTTCGAGGTATTATGACCCGAAATATCAACCTGCTTTTGAAATGGAATGTAAGGCAATAAAGAGAGCAAGAGAAGAATTTGGGTTGAAAAATATTTGGGTAATGATTCCCTTTTGCAGAACAGTAGAAGAAGGGAAAAAGGTTTTAGAAATAATGAGAAAAGCCGGCTTGGAAAAAGGAAAAGACGGACTCAAGGTAATTTGTATGTGCGAAATTCCTTCGAATGTTATTTTGGCTGAAGAATTTTTAAAAATCTTTGACGGATTTTCAATCGGTTCTAACGATTTGACGCAATTAGTTTTAGGTTTAGACAGAGATTCTGCCATCGTGGCTAAAGTGGGCGACGAAAGAAACGAAGCAGTAAAGGAGATGATAAAAAAAACAATTCACATTTGCAATCAAAAGAAAAAGTACTGCGGAATTTGCGGAGATATTCCTTCCACCGATGTAAAATTTGCTCAATTTCTCATAAATTGCGGTATTCCTTCGATGTCTCTTTCTCCTGATGCTGTAATGAAAACGATAATCGGTCTTTCAAAAGAAAGGAAAAAAAGAAATAACTTAAATTTTAGAAAATAGATTAAAAAATCGACTCGCTTTAAAAAGAAATTGTTTATCTTTTGACTAAACTTAATTCTATTAATGAAAAAATTTACTTTTGTATACATTACCGCATCAACAAAAAAAGAGGCAAAGAAAATTGCTGAAGTTTTAGTTTCTGAGAAATTGGCGGCATGCTGTAATATTTTCAAGATTGATTCGGTTTATTGGTGGCAAGGAAAAATTGAAAGAGCAAAAGAGCATGGGATTTTTGTGAAAACGAAAAAGAGTTTGGTTGAGAAAATAATAAAAAGGATAAAGGAAATTCATTCTTATTCTTTGCCCTGCGTTATTTCTTTTGATGTTTGCAAAGGCAACAAAGATTTTCTAAAATGGATTGAAAAATCGACAAAATAAATTTGAAAGTTTTTTTGAGTTTGATATAATACATTATCAATCCATGGAGGAGAAAATCACATTAAATTTAGAAGGAGAAATTTGTCCATACACTTTAATTTATACTGTAAAAAAACTGGAGGAAGTTAAACAGGACCTTGAGAAAGGAAAAGTTTTGGTTATTTTTTATGATCATCCGCCGGTAGTAGAAAACATTCCTTTGGAAGTTTCAAAAAGAGGTTTCAAATGCGAAGTGGAAAAAATTTTTTCTGGAAAATGGAAAATATCAATAAAAAAATAAAGGTCGAAAAAATAAAAAAAAATAAAAAACCATGAATATTTTATGGATAGGTTTTATAGTGGGTTTTTTATTGGGAGTGGTAATTGAACGAGGTTTTTATTGTTTTTATCTTGCCTTGAGTAATTTTGCTTTGACAAGGGATTACCGGTTGATTAAAGCCACTATTTGGGCTTTTCTGGTGACGATGATTGGATTTCACGCTTTGCATACTTTAGGAATTCAAAAATTGGACCCAAAAACTTTTTTTCTTGGAGGAAGTATTATCGGGGCAATTCTTTTTGGTTTGGGAATGAGTTTAACAGGAAGTTGTATTGTGGGAACTCCAATGAGAGCTTGGAGAGGACAAGTTGGATACATGATTGCTCTTTTGGGAATGGGGGTAGGAGGATGGTTGGCAATTTTTAAAGGACCGTTAGTTCCTATAGTGAAGGCGCTTCAAAAACCAACTGAAGTTTTAATCAATGGAAAGATTGCTACTTTAGATAGATTGTTAGGTATTAATCATTGGATTTTAGTGATAATTATTGCTGCCTTGTTGATTTGGTGGTTAATTAAAATAGAGAAGAAAGAAAAAGCTCAACAGGTTTCTCAAGAAAAAACTGGATTTTTCAAGGGAATTTGGGGTCCTGTATTTACAGGTATCGCCTTGGGTATAGTAGAAATTATTGCTTTTGCCAGCGGAAAATCTCCTGCAGGTTTGGGAGGATTCATTAAAGGATATGCAACGATTTTTAACGGAATTTTTACGCATAAAATCCCACTTAATGATTGGGGAACGATTGAAGTAATTGGAATTATGGTAGGTGCGGTTTTGTCTGCAATAATTTCTGGAGATTTTAGGATAACATTTCCTCCTTTAAGAAGAATTCCGGCTTTGTTTTTTGGAGGAATGCTAATAGGGATTGGTGCGGTTTTGGCTGTAGGAGGATGTAACGTTGCTCACTTGATTTCTCATGTACCACAATTTTCCATTGGAAGTATAGTAAGCATGATTTTTATCATAGGAACTGCTTATCCATTAATTAAGTGGAAGGCAAAGGGATAAATTTTGCTAAAAAAGAAGTATTGGCTTAAATTTAAGACACAAGAAAAACGTTAATGGTTATTATTCATGGGAATTAAGCTTTTAAAAATTGTTGAGATTGACGACGAAAAAGGGAGCCTTTATTGTGGAGGAAAGAGAGTTCTTTTAATTACGGTTAATTTTCTGTATTTAATTTCTTTTTATTTCAATAAAATTTTTGAAAAAGAAGGAGAAAGAATTTTAAATTACAGATTGGGAATGCTCTTTGGAGAGGGATATGTTGAATATTTAAAATCGATTTTAGAAAAAGAAAAAGTAGAAACCTCAAAAGAAACCATTTTATCGATGGCTTTTACCGGATTAACAATGGAAAGTGGTTGGGGTAAAATTGAAACGATAAAAGATTCTGAAAACAAAATAACCGGAATTAAAATCTTTAATCCTCCTTCAATGGAAGTTATTCCTGATCCTGATTTTTGTTTTGAAGCTGGAGTTTTAACCGGCGTTTATCAAGCAATAACGAAAGAAAATGTTTATTTTTTTCCAAAAGAAAAAGATAAAGAACCCAATTGTGTTTTTTTTGTTCTTCAAAAAAATCCTCCTGAAGGGATTCAAAAAGAAAAAGAAATTTTAAAATCGTACAAGGAAATAGAAAAAGAAATTAAAGAAAAAACTATTGAACTTCAAAAGAAAATTGAAGAATTAGAAGAAGCCAAAGAAAGAGAAATGGTTTTGAGAATAAGAGAAAGAGCAAAAACAAGAGAGATTGAAAAGAAAATGGAAGAATTAGAAAAATTTCAGAGATTAACGGTTGGACGTGAACTAAAAATAGTTGAGCTTAAAAAACAAATAAAGAAACTGGAAGAAGAATTGAGAAAATATCAAAAATAATTTTGTGTGTAATTATTAACCAAAATAAGATAATCTAAATTTATGTTCTCGGATGAGGAATTGATTAAAAAATATCTAAAAGGAGACGAAAAGTCTCTTGAGGTTTTGATTAAAAAATATTTAAAACCAATTTATGGTTTTGTTTTTAATTTTGTGCCAGACCAACAAATAGCCCAGGATTTAACCCAAGAGATCTTTTTGAAAATGTGGAGAAATTTAAAAAAGTTTGATCGAAATAAAAATCTTGCTCCGTACCGAACCAAAGGTTCTGGTTCAGGGTTTAAAAGTTGGTTGTTTACTATTGCCAAAAACACCTGCTACGATTATTTAAGAAAGAAAAAGAAGGATTTAGCATTCAATGTTGAGGATTGGTTTTCTTTTGAAGATTCTAAAATTTTGCCAGATGAAATTTCTGAAAAAAATTTTTTATTAGAAGATATTAAAAAAGCTTTTGAGAAATTATCGTCAAAAGCAAAAGAAATTTTAAATTTGTATTATTTTGAAGGATTAAATTTTA
>Ga0078972_1007908_pt1 | contig 22987 bp, 18 predicted proteins | sample YelNatPaOPGAMG01_FD_67568 | JGI IMG/M metagenome (GOLD analysis project Ga0078972, IMG submission 67568) | Hot spring thermophilic microbial communities from Obsidian Pool, Yellowstone National Park, USA - OP-RAMG-01 (SPADES assembly) (version 2) | ecosystem: Environmental > Aquatic > Thermal...
CATAAAAAATTTTTATTTTATTTTATAAATAAATGAAAACATATTTTTAGTAATTTTTATTTAGATTTTATTAAAATTATATTTTGAATTAGAAACGCAATGGAAAATAAAAATAATAAAAGAAATATTATTATTGAAAATTTAGGTGAAGTTAATAATACTGAAGGCTTAAGTATATTTGATATAGTTTTAGAAAAAGATAAACAAACTGCTAAAAAAGCAATACTAGCAGAGATTGAGTTTAAAGATGGTTTAAAAAAATTTGTTGATTTAACTTTTATACCAAGTGATTTAGAAATTTTAAAAATAAAATTATTGTTTCCTGAAGATAAAGAATCTCTTGATACATTAAATCATAGCACTTCTCATATAATGGCTGCAGCAATACAAAAACTTTATCCTGAAGTAAAATTTGCCATTGGTCCATCTATAAAAGATGGTTTTTATTATGATTTTGAATTAGATAAAGTTATTACCCCAGATGATTTAAAACCAATTGAAGATGAGATGAAAAAAATAATTTCATCAAATTATCCTTTTATAAGGCAAGAGATAACAAAAAGTGAAGCAAAAAAGATATTTAAAGAAAATCCATACAAACTTGAGCTAATTGATGGCATTAATGATAATAATGTTTCTATATATAAGTGCGGAGATTTTATTGATTTATGTAGTGGTCCGCATATTCCTACAACTTCTAGGGTTGGTGCATTTAAATTACTAAGTATTGCTGGAGCTTATTGGCGAGGCGATGAAAAAAATAAAATGTTGATTAGGATTTATGGTACTGCATTTTTTAATAAAGAAGATTTAAAAAATTATCTAGATAAAATTGAAAGAGCAAAATTAAGTGATCATAGAAAAATTGGTAAAGATCTTGAACTATTTAGTTTTCATGATGAAGCTCCAGGATTTCCATTTTGGCATCCTAAAGGAATGATTATAAGAAATATAATTGTTGATTATTGGAGAAAAATTCATCAAGAAAATGGATATCAGGAAATTCAAACTCCAATTATTTTAAGTAATCAACTATGGCATACTTCTGGTCATTGGGATCACTATAAAGAAAATATGTATTTTGTAAAAATAGAAGATAATGACTATGCAATAAAACCAATGAATTGCCCTGGAGCTATTCTTATTTATAAATCTAAACAACATTCATATAAAGAATTCCCTATAAGATATGCGGAGCTTGGTCTTGTTCATAGGCATGAAAAATCAGGTGTTTTACATGGTTTATTTAGAGTAAGGAATTTTACCCAAGATGATGCTCATATATTTGCTTTAGACGATCAACTTGGCAAAGAAATTACTTCAATAATTAATATGATTAAAGAGATGTATAATGTTTTTGGTTTTAAAGATTATTTTGTTGAATTATCTACAAGACCAGATGATAGAATTGGCTCAGATGAAATGTGGGACAAAGCTGAATCAAAGCTTGAAGAAGCAATAAAGGAAAATAATTTGCCTTATAAAATAAATCCAGGTGATGGAGCTTTTTATGGACCAAAAATAGATTTTCATATAAAAGATTCTCTTGAAAGAACATGGCAATGTGCAACAATACAACTTGATTTTGCAATGCCTGAAAAATTTGATATTACATATATGGGCGAGGATAACTTAAAACATAGACCAGTAATGCTACATCGTGTGATTTTAGGTAGTATTGAAAGATTTATTGGAATATTAATTGAAAATTATTCAGGTAATTTACCATTGTGGTTAGCCCCAGTTCAAATAGCTATACTTCCTATTTCTGATAAATATCAACAATATGCTCAAGAAATATATGACAATTTAAAAAAGGAGGGTTATAGAATAGAAATAGATAATAGAATTGAATCTTTAAATAAAAAGATTAGGCAAGCAGAATTAAATAAAATACCTTTAATGATTATAATAGGTGAAAAAGAACAAGATTCTTTAACTATTACTATAAGAAAAAAATTAGGGGGCGATATAAAGAATATTAAACTAGAAGATTTTATTAATATTTTAAGAAAAAATATAGAAAATAAAAAAACTTATTTTGAAGAATACGTCTAATATAAATAGTATAATATATTATATAAATAATCTATTTTTTAATATTTATAAAAATTATTAATTTTTTTTATTCATAATTTTTAAAAAAATAGTATATAATATAAAAAGTTTTCAATATATAAATTTATTTTAATAAAAAATTTTTCATTATATCTAAATTTTAAAAGCTTTGAGGTGAGCAAATGACATTAAAAGAAAAAATTAAATTAAAATCTACAACTACTGCAATTAAAGGGGCATTAAAAATAATGCCAAAACTTTCAGATGAACAATGGCTCAAACTTATAAGAGGTAGAGTTTATAAATTAAAGAAAAAAGAAGAAAGAGATTTTATGGAAAATCTCTTAATAAATATAAAACATAAAATTAATGATGTTTCACCTTCTGTTAGAGAAAAGATAGTTATGAACCTTATAAATAATGCCATGATTCAAGGTCAACCAAAAAGACAAGATTTTGCAAAAAAATATGGTATAAATCCACCTAATCATCTTGTAATTAGTCCTACAATGACTTGTAATCTTAAATGTTTTGGTTGCTACGCATGGCAATATAGCAAAAAGAATGATTTACCTTATGATGTTTGTAATAGAATTATAGATGAAGCTAATGATATTGGTATTTATTTCTTTGTAATTACTGGTGGAGAACCTTTTTATTGGGAACATCTTTTTGATTTTCTTGAAAGACATAATAATTCATTTTTCCAGATCTATACTAATGGCATACTAATAGATGACAAAGTAGCTGAAAGACTTGCTCAACTTGGTAATGCAGTTCCATGTATAAGTGTTGAAGGCTTTAAAGAAGAAACTGACGAAAGAAGAGGAGAAGGAACATGGGACAAAATTATGAATGCTTTTGATGTTTTAAGGAAGCATGGAGTTATTTATGGTTTTTCAGTAACTGCAACTAGAAAAAATAATGAACTTGTTGTAAGTGATGAGTTTATAGATTTAATGATTCAAAAAGGTGTTTTCATTGGTTGGTATTTTAATTATATCCCAATCGGTAAAGAGCCTGACTTAAGTTTAATGCCTACCCCTGAACAAAGAAATTATAGAAGGAAAAGAATTCTTGAAATAAGAAGAACAAAAAATATAACAGTTGCCGATTTTTGGAATGATGGTAATTTAGTTAATGGTTGTATGGCAGGTGGTAAAAATTACTTGCATATAAATGTTAATGGTGATGTTGAACCATGTGTATTTGTTCATTTTGCTGCTGATAATATCAAAGAGAAAAGTTTGGTTGATATAATAACATCTCCATTCTTTATGGCTTTTAGAAAAAGACAACCTTATTCAGAGAATTTATTAAGGCCATGTACTATTATTGATAATCCTCAAATGCTAAGAGATATAGTAGCAGAAACAGGTGCCCATCCAACACATGATGGTGCAGAAACAATAATAACAACTTTAGCAAAGCCATTAGATGAATATTCTGAAGAATGGAAAAAATATGCTGATGAGGCATGGGAGAAAGAATATAATACATATACAGATTCTGGACAAAGAGTTGCTGATAATGCAAGCTAAGTTGTTAAAATTAAAAAATTTAAATAAATATTGGACAAAATTAAATAAAACTTATATAATTTTTTAGCTATTTTTTAATTAATATATTTTGATGTTTTAATTAAATATTTAAAGTAGAAATCATCTATTTCTCACCAAATTGCGGCTATTATAGCAAGCATATTTGGTTAAAATAAATTTAAAATAGGTAGTAGATGATTTTTGCTACCTATTTTTTTATGTAAAAAATTAGTGGAGGTGTAAGTTAGATAATAAAAAAAATTAGGGTAAATGAACAAATAAGGGTTCCAAAAGTAAGATTAATATCAGAAAATGGAAGTCAACTTGGGATAGTACCAATAGAAAAAGCAATTGCATTAGCAAATGAAGCTGAGCTTGATCTTGTAGAAGTTTCACCTGATTCTGATCCACCAGTTTGTAGGATTATGGATTTCGGTAAATATAAATACAAAATGGAAATAAGTGACAAAGAAAGAAAGAAAAAACAATCCCAAGCCACACTAAAAGAAATAAAAATAAGGCCAAAAATTAGTACAAATGATTTAATTATTAAGGAGAAATATATTGAAAAGTTTCTTAAAGAAGGTCATAAAGTCAAAATATCAATAATTTTTAAAGGAAGAGAAATAGTTCATAAAGAAATTGGGGAAAATTTAGCAAAAAAAATTTTAGATGACCTAAACGGAAAATATTCTTTAGATCAATTTCCTAAAATGGAAGGATTTAATATTATTTTCGTATTAAGTCCCGCATAAACAATTTTTATTAAAAAATATAAAATTATTATAGATTTTAAATAGATTAAACTGGAGGAAAAATGCCTAAGTTAAAAACAAATAAAGCAGCAGCTAAAAGATTTAGAACTACTGGAACTGGGAAAATAATGAGGCGAAAAGCTTATAAAAGTCATATTTTGACTAAAAAAAATGCTGATAGGAAACGACATCTTGGTCAACCAGCATTGGTAGATAAAAGTAATTTAAAGACAGTAAAAAAATTATTAGGAATTTAATCAATAATAAATTTAACCAATATATTTAACAAATAATAAGGTATTATTTAATTTGATTAAAAATTATTTTATTAAAATCAATTTTTCAATTTTAGATTCAGTTTAGAAAGAGGTGCTATTATGGCAAGGATAAAAAGAGGTACTATAAAAAAACAAAAACATAAAAAAGTATTAGAGCAAACAAAAGGTTATTATGGTTTAAGAGGATCAGCATATAGGATTGCTAAAGAACAACTTATGAAATCTCTTAGTTATAATTATATTGATAGAAAAGCAAAAAAAAGAGATTTCAGAAAATTATGGATTACCAGAATAAATATTGCTGCTCGTTCAAATGGGCTTTCTTATAATGAATTTATTAATGGTTTAAAAAAAGCAAATATTGAAATAAATAGAAAAATGTTATCAGATATGGCTATAAATGATGCAGAATCTTTTAAAAAATTAGTTGATTTAGCAAAACTACAACTTTCAGCTTAAGCATAGATTTGTAATAATAAAAATAAAAAAATGGAAGATAAATTAACTATATTAAAACAAAACTTAGAGAAAATATTTAAAGATTTCTTAAATGATAAAACAAAAGTAAAATCACTTAATGAATTAGATTTTCTTGAAAATCAATATTTAGGTAAAAAAAGTTTTATTGCTCAAGAGTTAAGAAATATAAATAATTTTCCAGCTGATTTAAAACCTATTGTTGGAAAGACAATAAACGAATATAGATTAAAAATTGAAGAAGATATAAAAAATATCAAAAATGAATTAATAATTTTGGAATTTGATAAGAAGCTAAGAGAAGAAAATATTGATTTAACGCTTCCAGGGAGAACTCCACATGTAGGAAGTAAAAATATAATAAATAAAGTTATTGAAGAAATCCAAGAAATTTTTATCGGCTTAGGTTATGAAATTGCAGAAGGACCAGAAGTTGAGACAGATTATTATAATTTTGAAGCATTAAATCATCCACCTGATCATCCCGCAAGATCACTTCATGATACTTTTTTTATTGATGAAAAAGTATTATTAAGGACTCATACTTCACCTGTTCAAATTAGATATATGGAAAAACATAAACCACCAATATATATTATTGCACCTGGAAAAGTTTATAGAAAAGACTATGATGTAACACATACTCCAATGTTTACACAAATAGAAGGTTTAGCTGTGGATTATAATATTAATTTTGGAAATTTAAAATGGACACTTGAAACATTAGCACATTCATTTTTTGGAAAGGATAGAGAAGTAAGATTTAGACCCCATTATTTTCCTTTTACTGAGCCTAGTGCTGAGGTAGATGTATCTTGTAATATTTGCAAGGGGAAAGGTTGTAGAGTTTGTTCTGGAACAGGATGGCTAGAAATACTTGGAGCAGGCATGGTTGATCCTAACCTTTATAATTATGTAAATTATGATTCAGAAAAAGTATCAGGATTTGCATTTGGTATGGGAATAGAAAGAATGGCAATGTTAAAGTATGGTATAGATGATTTAAGGTTATTTTTTGAAAATGATATAAGATTTTTAAAACAATTTTGATGTGATTAAAAATTTTTTTATAATTTTATTTAAAATAATTTAATTTTTAACTAAGTTTTAATTAAGGAGCATGTTGTAGGTGAAAATAACTTATAATTGGCTTGAAGAATTTATTCCAAATTTAAAAGATTTTTCCCCACAAGATATTGCAAGCAAGCTTACAATGAGTGGAACTGAAGTAAAAAAGCTAGAATATGTTGGTGAAAAATATAAAAACATAATTATTGCTCAAATAGAAAGCTATATAAAACATCCCAATGCTGATAATTTATCACTTTGTAAAGTTAATACTGGCTCTCAGATTTTAGAAATTGTTTGTGGTGCAAAAAATTTTAAAGAAAAAGATATAGTTGCTCTTGCACTAGAAGGTGCAAAAATAGGGGATACTACTATTAAAAAAACTAAAATTAGAGGTCAGTATTCAGAAGGTATGATGTGCTCTGAAAAGGAATTAGGCTTATCTCCAGAATCAGATGGTATCTTAATTTTAAATGATAGTTATAAAATTGGAGAAGATTTTGCTAAACAAGTTGGATTAGATGATTGGGTTTTTGAAATTGAAGTTACGCCAAACAGACCTGATTGTTTAAGTGTTATGGGCATAGCTAGAGAAATTAGTGCAATTACTGGATTAGATTTTAAACCTCTTAATTATGATTATCAAAATGAAATTAATATTGATAATAATATACAAATAGAAATAAAAGATTTTAAACTTTGCCCAAGATATTCAGCAAAGTTATTTCAAAATATAGCCAATCAAGAAACTCCAGATTGGATGAAAAATAGATTACTTTTATGTGATATAAGATCAATAAATTTAGTTGTAGATTTAACAAATTATGTAATGCTTGAAGTTGGGCAGCCTCTTCATGCATTTGATATTGATTTGTTAGCTTCAAATAAAATTATTGTAAGACCTGCTCAAAAAAATGAAAAAATAATTTTGATTGATGAAAGTATAAAAAATCTTGATGAAGATATTATAGTAATTGCTGACGAAAGTAAGCCAATTGCAATTGCAGGGATTATGGGTGGTAAGGAAACTGAAATAAATAACAATACTAAAAATGTTTTACTTGAGTCTGCAAACTTTTGGGGACCCTCTATAATGCGAACATCTAAAAAATTAGGTTTAAGAAGTGAAGCATCTAATAGATTTGAAAAGAAAATTGACCCACTTCTTACTTTAATTGCTATAAAAAGATTTGAAGAGCTTTTAAATAAAATTACAAGCCAAAAGTTTGGAAAAGCTATTTATGATTGTTATTTAGATGTAAATAGAGAAAGAAATATCAATTTAAGGTATAGCAAAATTAAGCAAATTTTAGGAATAGATATTAAAAAAGAACAAATTTCATTAATACTTAATAATCTTGGGATAAAAAACAGAATATTTGATGAATATATATCAGCACTAGTTCCATCTTTTAGATTTGAAGATCTTGAAAGAGAAATTGATTTAGTAGAAGAAATAGCACGAATATATGGATTTGAAAATATACCAACTCAAGTGCCAATCATAAAGTCAATTCATGGTAAATATACTTATAGTCAAAAAATGATCATGAAAATAAGGCAAAATTTAGAAGACTTAGGTTTTAATGAAGTTATAAATTATTCATTTATTAGTTTAAAAGATTTTAATTTTTTCAAGTTAAACGAGGAAGATGATTTTAAAAATTATGTTAAAATTTTAAATCCCTTAAATGAAGATTTTGAAATTTTAAGAACAACACTTTTGCAGTCATTAGTTAAAAATTTATCTGACAATATTTCAAAAAAAATAACAAATTTAAAAATTTTTGAAATATCTAAAGTTTTTTCTACTGATAAATATAACAATGCTAATACCCAAGATAATTTACCAATTGAAAAAGATAAATTAGCAGTTTTAATTTCTGGTAAAGCTAATTTAAAAAGTTGGAATGATTCTGAAAGATTTTATGATTTTTACGATTTAAAAGGATTACTGGAATACTTATTTGAAAAATTTCTTTTAAAAGATAGTTTAATGTTGATAAATAAAGAATATAAGTTTTTCCACCCATTAATAAGTGCAGATATTTATTTTAAAGATGATAAAATTGGAATAATTGGAAAGATTCATCCGCAACTCATAAATTCATTAGATTTAAAGCAAGATGTTTATTTTATGGAAATTGATTTAAATAAGTTTATTTCTTATTCCGAAAAAGAAATAAAATTCACTCAGATACCACAATTTCCTTCCATTAGTTTAGATTTAGCGATAGTTGTAGATGAAAAAATAACAAATAGTGAGATAGAAAAAGAAATATATAAAAATGGTGGTAAGATTCTTGTAAATTTAAGATTATTTGATTTATATAAGGGCAAACAAATTCCTGAAGGTAAAAAAAGTCTTGCATATTCTCTTGAATTTAGAGCAAATGACAGAACATTAAAAGATGTTGAGGTTGAAATAATTTTTAAGCGTATTGTAGAAAATTTAAATAAAAAATTTGGAGCTACATTAAGACAGTAATTAAAGCATTACTTAAGATCTTAATAATTTTAATACAATTATTTACAATATAATAAATACAATTGTTTTTTATAATTTAAGACAAGGATAAAAATAATAAAAAATTTTTTATTGTTTAACCATAGGAACAAACGAAACATCACAAATTATTTCTTTTAAAATATTATTATCTTTCTTTTTTATTTTTAATAGTTTCTGGTTAAAAATAGTATCTCCAACAGGAATTACCATAATACCATTATTTTTTAGTTGAGTAATTAAAGCATCAGGAACATATTGTGGAGCAGCAGTAACTATAATTTTATCAAAAGGTGCTTCATCTGGCCAACCCTCATAGCCATTGGAATTTTTAAAATAAATATTTTTATAGCCAAGTTGTATGAGTATTTTTTTTGCTTTTTTAAATAATTCAGTTAATTTTTCTATTGTATATATTTCATTAGCAATTTCGGCTAAAATTGCAGTTTGATAACCTGATCCTGTGCCAATTTCAAGTACCTTATCATCTTTTGATAAAGAAAGTTCCTGTGTCATTAAAGCAACTATAAACGGTTGTGAAATAGTTTGCCCATAACCAATAGGTATTGGATAGTCACTATAAGCTTCATATTGATATGCTTCTTCTACAAATAAATGTCTTGGAACTTTTTGCATTGCGCTAATTACATTTTTATCTTTTATATTTCTTTTTATAATCTGGTTATTAACCATATCTAGTCTAAGTTTTAAAAACTTATTATCTTTTTCTTCATTCATTTTATTAAGTTAAAAAAAATTTTAATTTACATTTAATATTAAATCATTTGAATCAAAATAAATACCATAAGTAGTTAATCGTAGTTTTATATCAAATTTACCTATTTTTGTAGGTAAAACTTTAAAAATAAGGTTTATTTTATCTTTTGGACTTATAATATAATTATCACTTACCCACATATACATTCCTCGGCTTAAGCCAGGATTTTGCTTTATAAATCCATCATTTGAAATGCCTAAAAATTTTAAACCTTCTGGTAATTTTAATTCAATAGAATTTATTTTTAGAATTTCATTACTATTATTTTTAAAAACGTATTCTATTGTAATTTCTTTTCCATATTTTAGTTGATTACTTTTGATATCATAATCAATGCTAATTCTTGGTTGTGAATTTACTATTTTGTATAGCTGTAAATTTTCATTATATCTATCCCAATAAAATGCATTGCCTATCTTTTCGGTTGTGAAAACTTTGTTTATATTATTATCAACCCCTATAAAATAAACTGGCATCCCTTTGGAAACTTGGTTAATTATATTATCAAATTTATAATTTTGATCATTATTTGTAATTATTTCAATATTTTTATCTTTTTGTTCAAATTTATCTATAAAAATTCCAATATTAGCTGAAGCACTATAAACATATAATTTTGCATTTTTATCCATTGATTTAAATGCATTATCCCAAAATACATATATTCCAGCTGGTTTTTTTAAATCACATTTTTCGTAATTATTTATAATTAATAAAACAGGTAATGAAACAAATAATAAAATTAAAATGGTATAAGAAAAATATTTGATATTTTTTAAATTAAAATTAAAAGTTTTTTTATTTTCTTTTAAAGATAATTTATTAAATAAAATTTTTATTAAATCAGTAAAAAATAAAAATCCAAAACCAATGAAAATAGTCATGATAAGCATAATATTAAGGCAATAATTTAATACAGCCCAATCAAGATATTGTGTGGTAATGATTAAATTAAAAATAATTGCTAACAATAAAAATAATGCAATTTTTAAATTTTTCTTACATAAATATATAAATCCAATGAAAGCAATTATTAATAAAATAATTCCATAATTAGTTTTTATTAATTTTAAATAATCAAGCATAACTTTAAGTACACCAAGAATTTTTTTATCCCCAAAACTTCCTCCAAAAGTTGCACCTGATTCATTATGCCCAGTAACAAAATACAAAAATTTTAAGAAAGCATTTGTTTTTCCAAATGTTTGTCTAACTTTTATAAAAGTATATGAATATGAAAAAATAGGTAATATAAAAAATAAAATACTTAATAAAATTGTTTTTATGTTTTTAAAAATTTTAATATTAATAGACAATATTAAAAATAAAAAAGCAGGCATTATAAAAAAAGCTATTGGGTGATTTGTTAATAAAAGGCCAAGACAAACAAAACAGAAATAAAGATTTTTTTTATTTTGGTTTTCCTGATATTTAAAAATTGAAAATAATAAAATTGCAATATAAAAACTATTTAATGTGTCAAATTCTAATCTATTTGCATAAAACCAATAAGGAAATGTAAATGCAAATGAGATAGCAGAAATAAAACTAATTATTTCATTTTTAATTAATTTGTTTATTGATAAAAATAAAAATAAAATCGTTAAAGAACCAAAAATAGGTGATATTAAATTTAATCTTAGTGCAAGAGGACCAATTGGAATTAAAGAAAATAATTTACCAATCAGTGAAAAAATGGGATATCCTGTAGGTGGCAGCAATAACATTTCAGGAAGCTCAATCATGTACCAAGAAGTATCTCCACCAATTAATTTTCTTTCAAGAGTTAATAAGTAAAATAATAAAGGTATTAAAGCAGATAAAATAATAAATATTATTAACTTATTTTTAATAAAGAAACTTTTTATTTTTTCAAATTTTATATTCATAGAATTTAAAAAATTTATATATTAATATAATAAATAATTTGATAATAAATAATTTGCATATTATGCTAATTTTATGTATAATATGCAAATAAAAATTTAATAACTATTACTGATTCTTTAAAATTAAATTAAATTTAATTTAATAATTATTAAAATATTTTATCAAAATTTAAGTAAAATAAAAAAAAGAAGTTATATAAAAAAAATAAATTAAAAAAATAATAAAAATAAGGAAATTACAATAAAAATGGATAAAAAAATTAATATAGCAATAATAGGTGCTTCAGGTTATACGGGAATAGAGTTAATTAAAATATTAGATAATCACAAGAATGCACAATTAAAATATATAACATCTAGAACTTATTCAGGAAAAAAAATATCTGATATTTTCCCCTTAACTATTAGTTTAAAAAATAACCAGCAGTTGTATTTTACTGAAAATCTAGATAAAGAAAATTTAAAAGAAATAGATTTATTATTTCTATGCTTGCCACCTGGTCAATCAATGTTATATTTAACAAAAATCATTAACGATTTTAATGGAAATATAATAGATTTAGGTGCAGATTTTAGAATTAAAGATATTAATGAATATGAAAAATGGTATAAAAATGAACATATTTTAAAAGATTATGTTCCTAATTTTGTTTATGGCTTATGTGAAATACATAAAGAAGAAATTAAAAAAGCAAAATATATAGCTAACCCTGGTTGTTATCCAACATCAATTTTATTAGCATTATATCCGCTTTTAAAAATAAAGGAGTTAGAAATAGATTTTATAAATATTGATTCTAAATCTGGTGTAAGCGGAGCAGGCAAAAAATTAAAGGAAGATTATTTATTTTTAAATTTAAATAATAATTTTTTTGCTTATTCATCTATAAATCATCGGCACATTCCAGAAATTGAAGAAGAAATCTATAAGATTAGTATGAAAAATTTAAAAATAAGTTTTACTCCTCATCTTTTGCCATTAGATAGAGGTATTTTTTCCACTATTTATATTAATTTAAATAAAAAGTTTAAAATTAAAGATATTGAAGATTTGATTTATGAAAGTTTTATTAATACTTATAAATCTGAAATATTTGTAAAATTTTTAGGAAGAGGCATTATACCTGCTATTAAAGATGTTGTAGGAACTAACATGGCTTTTATTAGTTATGATATTGATTATAGAACTAATGTTATAAAAATTTTTAGTGTTTTAGATAATATATTAAAAGGAGCTTCTGGGCAAGCAGTGCAAAATATGAATTTAATGTTTGGATTAGAAGAAGATGAGGGATTAAAATTATGTAGCATTTATAATTAACAAATTAAAATTTTTAAGAAAATATAATAAAAAAAATTTTAAAAAGTAATTTATAAATTTAAATCAATACTAATTGAAAAACAAATATTTTATTTAAGGAAAATAAGTATGAATAAACAAAAAAATGAAGATTTAATAGAGTATTATAATGGAATTGAAAATTCAATTGAAATTGAAAATATTTATAAGAATAAGGCACAAATTTTACTTGAAGCGTTACCATATATAAAGGATTACTTTAATAAAATTGTAGTGGTAAAGCTTGGTGGGACAATAATGGAAGATGACGATAGTCTTAAAAGAGTGCTAGATGATTTAATTTTAATGAAATATGTCGGTATAAATGTGGTTATTATACATGGTGGAGGTAAGCAAATTACAAAATTAATGGAAGAAAAAAATATAAAAGTTGAATTTTGTGATGGTATGAGAGTAACTAATAAAGATACCATAGACATAGTAAAGATGGTTCTATTGGGAGAGATCAATTCTAAAATTGTATCGTTTTTAAACAGACATGGTGAAATTGCTGTTGGCCTTTCTGGAAATGATGCTAATTTTGTAAATTGTAGAAAAAAAACATATAAAAAAGATGATAAAGAAATTGATTTAGGATTTGTTGGAGAAATTATAAAAATAAATAAAAGCTTTCTTTTAAATATTTTAAATAATGGTTATATCCCAGTAATTGCAACTCTAGGTTCTGATAATAAAGGAAATATTTATAATATAAATGCTGATACATTTGCATGTGAGATTGCTTCAAATCTTAATGCAAAAAAAATGATTCTTTTAACTGATGTTGATGGTATAAAATTAAAAATAAATTCAAATGAAAAACTTATTTCAAAAATTTCAGTTTCTATGTGCCGTCGTTTAATAGAGAGCCAAGATATAAATAAAGGTATGATTCCTAAAGTTAATGCATGTATTGACGCTTTAACTAATGGTGTAGAGAGAACACATATCTTAAATGGAATGTCTGAGCATTCTATATTAATTGAAATATTTACTGATAAAGGTATTGGAACTATGATAGTTAAAGATTAATTATTTAGATAAAGTTAATAATAAAATTGTTTATTTTATTATTTTTAAATAATAAATTTTAAAAAACTTTTATAAAAATTGTTTTAAAAATATAAGGATTAGAGATGAATGACTATAGTAAAAACAAAAGTAAAGAAAAATATAGCAAAGAGCAATTAAATAATCTTGAACTTTTTGAAGAAGGAATGAATTATTTAATGAATACATATTCAAGGTTACCCATAGTATTTACTAAAGCAAAAATGCAATATTTATGGGATGTAGAAGGTAATAAATATACTGATTTTATAGCCGGATATGGTTGTTTAAATGTTGGACATTCTAATAAAGAAGTTATAGATGCAATAAAAAAACAAGTTTCTAATATTATCCAACCTTCAAATATTTTTTTTAATATTCCCCAAATAAAATTGGCTAAGTTATTATGTGAGGTAACTGGATTTGGTAAAAAAGTTTTTTTTGCAAATAGCGGAGCAGAAGCTATTGAGGGAGCTATTAAATTAGCAAGAAAATATTCAACAGATAAATACAATAAAGATAGATATGAAATTATATCTTTTTATAATTCATTTCATGGCAGAACTTTTGGTGCATTATCTGCTACAGCACAAGTTAAAAAGCAATCATTATTTGAACCATTGCTTCAAGGTTTTAGATATGCAAAATTAAATGATATTAATTCCGTAATAGCAAGCACAAATGATAATACTTGCGCTATTTTAATTGAACCTATACAAGGCGAAGGCGGGATAAATGTAACAGATAAAGAATTTATGAAAAATTTAAGAAGTTTTTGCGAAGAAAAAGATATTATATTAATTTTAGATGAAATTCAAACAGGTTTTGGAAGAACTGGGAAATTATTTGCTTATGAAAATTATGAAATCATTCCTGACATTTTAGTGGTTGCTAAAAGTCTTGGAGGTGGAATGCCAATTGGAGCAATAATTTCTAATGATGAAATTAGTAAAGCTTTTGTTCCAGGTTCACATGGTTCTACTTTTGGTGGTAATGCAGCTTCTTGTGCTGCTGGAGTTGCAGTTTTGAATTATTTTAAAAAACATAATTTAATAAAAAATACACAAGAAATTAGCGATTTATTATTTTCACTTTTAAATGATTTAAAACATAATTATGATAATCTAATAAAAGAAATTAGAGGTATGGGACTTATGATTGCAATTGAGTTTAAAATACCAATTGCAGCTGAAATAGTTAACTTAGCTTTAAAGGAGAATTTAGTATTAAATAAAATTTCAGATTTTACAATAAGATTACTTCCTCCTTTAATTATAAATAAAAAAAATGTAAATAGTTTAATTAATTTCTTTAAAAAAACATTAAAAGGATTTGGTAAAGATGAAAAAAATTAAAAGAGATTTTTTAACTCTTCTGGATTATTCAAAAGAAGAGATAATGTATTTAATTGAACTTTCAGAAGAAGTTAAGAAAAATAAAAGTAAATATACTGAGGTTTTAAAAAATAAAAATATTGCTTTACTTTTTGATAAACCATCTACAAGAACAAGAATTTCTTTTGAAGTAGGTATAAACCAACTTGGAGGAAATTGCTTGGTTTTAGATTCAAAAACATTGCAATTAGGTAGGGGAGAAACTTATTCAGATACTGCAAAAATTTTTAATTCGTATTTAGATGCAGTTATTATTAGAACTTTCAAACAAGAAAATATTGAAACAATAGCTTATAATTGTGATATTCCAGTAATTAATGCGTTAACTGATAAATACCATCCTTGTCAGGTTTTATCTGATTTATTTACTTTATATGAAAAAAAATTACTTTTTAAGGAAAATTTAAAGTTTGTTTATATTGGTGATTCGAATAATGTATTAAATAGTTTACTTGTTGGTTTTACTAAACTTGGCATTGATATAACTGTTGGATGTCCTAAAGAATATGAGCCAAAAAAAGAATTACTTGAAGTTGTTTATGAAATTTCAAAAAAAAGTGGGAACAAAATAATAATAGAAAATGATCCAGTAAAAGCGGTTAAAAATGCTGATGTTATTTATACAGATGTTTGGATAAGTATGGGAGATGAGGAAAGTACTCAAAAAATTTATGATTTAAAACCTTTCCAGGTTAATAAAGAGCTTTTACTTAATGCAAAAAATGATGTAAAAATTATGCATTGTTTACCTGCTCATAGAGAATTAGAAATTACTTCAGATGTTTTAGATGGTCCTAATTCTATAGCATGGGTTCAAGCAGAAAATAGACTTCATGCACAAAAAGCATTATTAATATATTTATTTTCATAATTTTTTATAAATGAAAATATTAAAATCTAAATTTTATGATAATTATAAAGTAAAAAATTATAATATGATGAAATATTATAATGATAACTATCAAATATTTTAAAAGACACGCTAGCTTTGCCCCAGCGAGTCAAAGCTAGCTCTTATGAAATAATTTAAAAAATTCAAATGGGTAATTCAAAAAGATTAAAAGAAATAGTAGATATTATTAATACAAAAAAAATTTCTTCACAAGAAATGTTATTAAAAGAATTAAATAAAAGAGGTATTAATGTTACTCAGCCAACTCTTTCTAGAGATCTAAAGGAATTAAGACTTTTTAAAAAGAGAAATTTAAATGGAGAAGAATTTTTTGTTATAGATAATAACATTCTACCAATAAATATTCCTTTAAGTTTTGAAAAATTTGCCTCTAAATTTAAAGAAAGTGTAATATCTATTAGAAATGCAGGAAATATTATTGTAATAAAAACATTTCCTGGGGAAGCTCAAAGTGTTGCTGCTTCTCTTGATAGTATGAATTATATTGAAATACTAGGTACTGTTGCCGGAGATGATAATATAATATGTGTTGTTGACACTATTGAGAACACACAAAAACTTATGGATATATTAAGAAATATTTAGTTACATTTAATTAAAATATTTAATTAAGAATTTTTAATTTTTTATAAAATTTAAAAAATAGAAAGGGAACAAATGACAGATAAATTAATTTTAGCTTATTCTGGTGGATTAGACACAACTGTTGCAATAAAATGGCTACAAGAAAATTATGATGTTGAAGTTATAGCTGTATTAATAGATTTAGGACAACCCGATAATCTTAATGACGCATATGAAAGAGCATTGCAATCAGGCGCTTCAAAGGCATATATAATAGATGCAAAAGAAGAGTTTATAAATGATTATATTTACTTTGCATTAAAATCTAATGCAAGGTATGAAAAAAAATATAATCTTGCTACTGCAATAGCAAGACCTTTAATTGCAAAAACTCTTGTAAATTTTGCTAAAAAAGAAAATGCAAAAATTATTGCCCATGGATGCACAGCTAAGGGAAATGATCAGGTAAGATTTGACGTAGGAATTAGAAGTTTAAATCCTGATATTAAAATTATAGCACCAATGAGAATATGGAAATTATCCAGAGAAGAAGAAATAGAGTATGCTTTAAAAAATAATTTAAAAATCAATATAACAAAAAAAAGTATTTATAGTATCGATGAAAATATATGGGGAAGAAGTATTGAATGTGGTAATCTTGAAGACCCTTGGAATGAGCCATTAGAGGAAATATACAAATGGTCAAAAATAACTAAAGGACATACTGATAGTGAATATATTGAAATTAATTTTGATAAGGGAATTCCAATATCATTAAATGATGAAAATTTAAAACCTTTAGACTTGATACTTAAATTAAATAAATTAGCAGGTTCTTATGGTATTGGTCGTGTTGATATGGTTGAAAATAGACTAATAGGTATTAAATCAAGAGAAATTTATGAAGCACCTGCAGCAGAAGTACTTCTTGAAGGTCACAGACAACTTGAAAGTTTAGTTTTAGATAGAGAACTTCTTCATTATAAATATTTAATTGAAGAAAAAGTTTCAGAATTAATTTATTATGGTTTATGGTTTACACCGCTTATGAAATGCTTAAAAGAATTTATTGAAAAAAGCCAGGAATATGTAAGTGGAACAATAAAAGTAAAACTTGAATATAAAAATTTTTCTGTTGTTGGAAGAAAATCACCTTATTCAATTTATGATTACAGTCTTGCTACTTATGATAAAAATGATATGTTTGACCCAAAATTTTCAGAAAGTTTTATCAAAATATGGGGATATCCTTATGAAATACTTGCAAAAAAAGGAAGATTAAATGACTAAAATATGGGAAGGTAGAGTCAAAGGCAATACTAATATACTTGCCGATAATTTTACATTTTCACTTGCAACAGATCTGCAATTATATGAATATGATATTATTGGTAATATAGCTTATTCTGCTGCACTTAAAAAATTAGGTATTATTTCAGAAGAAGAATTAAAAAAAATTATAAATGGTTTAATTAAGGTCAAAGATTTTATTGAAAAAAATGAATTTAATGGCTATGAATATGAAGATATTCATAGTTTAATTGAATATGAATTAAAAAAAGAAATTGGTGAAATTGCAGGGAAAATACATACTGGACGAAGTAGAAATGACCAAATTGTGCTAGATGAAAAACTTTATTTAAAAAATGTGATTATTGATGTTATACAATCTTTATTAAATCTTGAAATAGTCCTAATTGAATTTGCAAAGAAAAATCTTAATATAATATTTCCTGCATATACTCATTTACAAAAAGCGCAACCAGTTCTTTTCTCCCATTATATTCTTTCTTATTTTGAAAAATTTTATAGAGATATAAATAAATTATTAGTAAATTTTGAAGAATGTGATTATTTACCTTTAGGTAGTGCAGCTTGTACTGGTAGCGGATATGATATTAATAGAGATTATTTAATGAAATTATTAAAATTTAAAAATAAAGCTGCAAATAGCATGGATGAAGTTTCAAATAGAGATTATTTTCAAGATTTTATTTATTCTTTATCTTGCATAATGATTCATTTAAGTAGGTTTTGTGAAGATTTAATTATTTATAATACTGGAGAATTTTCATTTATCGAAATTGCAGATGAATTTTGTACTGGAAGTAGCATAATGCCTCAGAAAAAAAATCCTGATATATTAGAACTTATTAGAGGTAAAAGCTCTCTGGTAGTTGGAAATCTTATGCAATTATTAATGTTGCAAAAATCATTGCCATCAACATATAACAGAGATTTGCAAGAAGATAAAAAAATAACTTTTAATGCTTTTGAGCAAACCATATCATCAATACAAATATTTAAAGAGATTTTAAAAAATATAAAATTAAAACCAAAAAATATAAATAAGGCAATAAAAAATCAATTTCTTGAAGCAACAGATGTTGCAGATTATTTGGTAAAAAAAGGAGAAACTTTTAGAAAAGCTCACAATATTACAGGTAAAATAATTAATTATTGCATAAATAATAAAATAAATTTAAATAAATTAAACATTACGCAATTAAAAAAATTTTCTGAGTTATTTGAAGAAGATTTCTTTAAAAAGATAACTTTGGCTGAATGCATAAATTCAAAAATAACTGATTGTGGCACTAATAAAAATAATGTGAGAAATAAATTAAAACGTGCAAATTTAATAGCAAACAATATAAAAATTAAAATAAAAAAATTAAAAGATAGAGTACCTGAGATAAATTATCTAATACAAGAAATAAATAATGAAATGGATTGATATATATAAAAATGCATTAAAAATTGGTTCAAGTTATGATATTCGTAATAATGAAAAAATTATTAATAAAAATGAAATAAGTAACTTGGATGTATTTGATTATGCAGATTCTTTAATTATTAATGGAAATTACGATAAAGAAATTAATAATTTATATGTTGCTATTGATGTAGATACTTCAGAATTAATTTTAGTTAAAGAACTAATTAAAAATGGTTTTGCAATTGATGGAGTTTTATCCCATCATCCTATTGGTAAGGGTTGCTATTTAATACATGAAGTTATTGATATTCAAAGATATAATTGGATTAAATTTGGGGTAAATAAAAAAATTGCAAATAAACTTCACTTTAATTTAGTATGGGAAGAGAAGATTGAATCTGGTGGAAATCATATTTCTGCACAAAATTGTGCAAAATACTTAGACATACCATTAATGTGTATTCATACACCTATAGATAACATTGTTCAAAAATTTTTCGAAGATTTGTTTATCCATAAAAACGAAATTACTCTAAATGAAGCTATGGATATAGTAAATAATATACCAGAATGTAAGATGGCTTCAGATAATGGCGATAAGCCTTTTTTAGTAAGTAATAATAAAGAAGAAACAGTAAATAATAAGAAAAATAATTTGAAGTTAGGAAGATTTTTAATAGATATGACTGGTGGGGTAGATCCGCCAGATGAAATATTTTATTATTTAAAAAAAGCTGGAATAGATACCATCATTGGTATGCATTATAATTTAGATAACATAAAGTCAATAATTAAAAATGAATTAAATGCAATAATTTGTGGTCATATGGCTTGTGATTCAATAGGAGTAAATATTTTTTGTGATTATTTAGAAAATAATGGTGTAAATATAATAAGTGGAGCAGGATTTTATAGATTTAAAAGATATTAAAAAAATTGAACTAGTTGCACCAGCAGGTAATTGGAATCAATTAAAGGCAGCAATTAAAGCTGGTGCTAATGCAGTTTATCTTGCTTATAAAAAGTATGGAGCAAGGGCTTATGTTGAAAATTTTGACATTGATAATCTTAAAAAAGCAACATATTTTGCTCATTTAAATAATGTTAAAGTATATTTAGCAGTAAATACATTAATAAAAGAAAAAGAGCTTAATGAATTCTTAGATTTTATATATAAAATAGTTACAGAAATAAATATTGATTCATTAATTGTTCAAGATTTTGCTGTTGTAAAAATAATAAAAGAAATTTACCCAAAAATAGCTCTGCATGCAAGCACACAACTAAATATTCATAATTCAACCTCATTACAATTTTTAAAAGATTTTAATTTTAAAAGAGCAATACTTGCAAGAGAAATGACCCTTAGTGAATTAAAAAAAATAACTTTAAAAAACATAATGGATATTGAAATATTTTGTCACGGTTCTCAATGCTATTCTTATTCTGGGCAATGTTATTTTAGCTCATTTACTGGACAAAGAAGTGGTAATAGAGGAACATGCCCTCAACCTTGTAGAATGAAATATGAACTTATTAAAGAAAAATCAAAAGAAGAAATTATTAATGTTATAAATAATAATAATTATGTAAATGTTAATAATTATCAAAATAAAAATAATAATTTTAATAAATTAAAAAATAAAAAATTTGAAATTACAAATGAATTATATTTTTTAAGTAAAAGTGATTTAATTACTATATTTTACCTTCCAGAGATAATAAATTTAGGGATAAAAGCATTAAAAATTGAAGGAAGGATGAAAACCCCAGAATATGTTGGAATTGTTACAAAGATTTATAGAAAATATATTGATTTATATTATGAAAATCCAAAAAATTTTTTTATTGATGATAACGACATTTATAAACTAAAACAAATTTTTTCTCGGGAAATAAGCGAAGGATATCTAAATAATAAATTTCCAGAAAATATTATTTCTATCAAGAAATCAGGAAACGTCGGTACTTATTTTGGAAGAATAATAAAAATTGATTTTGAAGTTTTTAAAAATAAAAGTTATAAAGTTATTTATATAAAATCGTCATATAATTTATTTAAAAATGATGTTTTAGAGTTTTGGACTAAAAAAGGAAATGAAAGAATTGTTATAAATGAATATAAAATTGATTCAAAAGATAATAATAAATATATTTATAAAATATCAATTAATAAAAATATTGATGTTAACTTAAACGATAGAGTTTTTAAGTATTTTGATTATGAATTAGATAAAGAAGCAAAATCCTTATATTTATATGATTTATATGAAAATAATAATATAAAAGAAAATAGTTCTTTAAATCAAAATAACCAGAATAATGAAGTTAATGTTGAAAATTATAAAAAATTAAAACTTGAATTAACCGACAATTTAAACAATAAGGAATCAATTAAAAAAGTTGATAATTTTTCTATTTGTTTGTTTGCTTATAATGATCAAAAAATAAATTTACAACTTTTTTTAAATAATTTAACAAATATTATAAATAAAAAAAATAATAAATACCCTGATGATTTGTTTCATGTTAATTTTTTATATGAAGATTCAAAAAATTTATTTTTAGATAATAATTATGAAAATTTAAAAAAAATATTTAATTTTCTTAAACAAAAAAACATAAATAATTTAAATTTTTTTATTATAACCCCAAATATTATTTATGATGAACAATTAAATAATTTTGAAAAAATTTTAATAAAACTTATTGATTTAGGTATAACAAATTTTTATGTTTCAAATCCTGCCATAATATTTTTATTAAATAAAATTTCAAATTTATTATCGACTTCTTTGAATTTAATAATTGGGTATAATTTTAATTTATTTAATAGTTTTGCTGTAAATGAAATTCAAGAATATATAGCTAAGAGCAATAATAAATTAGCTGGTGTAGCTTTATCTGCAGAGCTAACTTTAAAAGAAATAAATAATGTAATTACTAATATAAATAAAAATTTTAATGCTAATGGTATAAAAAATGACAATTTTAAAATAAAATATTTTTACTTATATAGTTATGGATTTTTCCCAATAATGACTGCAAGAGTAAATTATAAAAATATTTTAAATGATGATAACAATAATTATTATTTAAAAGATTTAAAGAATTTTAAATTTAAATTAAGTTATGATTATTTAAACAATACTCAAATATTTAATTCTAAAAAACATTGTATAATCTTTGATTTATTAGAAATAGTTAATAATAAAATAAATGGATTTTTAATTGACACGAAGTTTTTAGATACTGAAGAAATTTATTTTATAATAAAATCATTTATAGATATCTTAAATTTAATAAAAAATATAAATTTAATTGATTTAAGTATAAAAGATAAAAAATCTTTTAATAACTTAAATTATAATGAATTAATGCATAAATATGAAACCCTAATAAGCCAATTACAAAAATCACCGTTTACTACAAATTATACAAAGGGGCACTTATTTAGAGAAGTATTATAATTTTATGAATTATTAAGTTATTTTTAATTATAAAAAAAATTGATTTTGCAAAAATTTATAAAATCTAAAATTTTGTGATAATAAAAATAAAATATAAAAACTTTATTAATTACCTATTAGAATATTTAAAAGACACGCTAGCTTTGCCCCAGCGAGTCAAAGCTAGCTCTGATGAAGGCTAAGCTACC
>Ga0078972_1007909_pt1 | contig 22987 bp, 20 predicted proteins | sample YelNatPaOPGAMG01_FD_67568 | JGI IMG/M metagenome (GOLD analysis project Ga0078972, IMG submission 67568) | Hot spring thermophilic microbial communities from Obsidian Pool, Yellowstone National Park, USA - OP-RAMG-01 (SPADES assembly) (version 2) | ecosystem: Environmental > Aquatic > Thermal...
CTGGCCTGCCGGGTCAAAACAACCGCTTACGCCATCGCCCCGGAGAAATTGTACTCGGAGATGGCCCGTTTTCAGGACTTTTACCATAGCAGGGTTGAAGCGAACTACACCCCCCATACCCCCCCACCGTCGGGATTCAAAACCCGGACCCCGTTTTATAGCCCCCGGGTGCTGCGCAAAGTGCTCATCGTCCAGGATTTTATCTATACCATCCAGGACCCGGACCTCCAGGACCTCTTCAGGGTGGCCTTTGCCTCCACGATGGTCCGCTACTCGAACTATTCCTATGAGCCCAGCCTAAGCCGGCGGCAGGCCGTCGGCGTTGAGGATTTCCCCGTAGATCAGGCAATTCTCTCTAAACTTATGGAAATGCACCGGGATATCCTCTATTTCCGCGAACATTTGCCGGCTACTCCTGCCCAGACGCGGGTGATCAACGATACCTTCTTCCGCTACGCTTCCTACCTGCCCCCCGAATCGGTGGATTTTCTGGTTACATCACCTCCCTACCTTAACAACTACCATTACAACCGCAACACCCGCCCGCAGTTATACTGGCTGGGATATGCCCAAAGCCCCCGGGATCTGGCCTTCCTCGAGACCACCAACTTCGGGCAATACTGGCAGACGGTCCGCGAAAAAGAGCGCATCCCCCTGGCCTTTTCCCTGCCGGATACCGACCTGGAGGAACGACTGGAAACGCTCCGCTCCCTTCACCCGGAAAGGGGCATTTACGGCGGCTATGGGTGGGCCAACTACGCCGCATCCTACTTCAACGATTGCTATCGCTTTGCCCAGGGCATCTATGATGTCCTCAAGCCAGGCGGCACGGCCCTGGTCGTCATCGGAAACAGCATCTTGCAGGGCATCCTGTTCCCCACCGATCAATACCTGGGAAAAATTGCCGAAGCGGCAGGGTTGGAATTGGTCAACATCGATGTGCCCCGGTCCACCCGTGTCGGCAACAGCATCATTCGGGCCGACGTCCGGGTGGGAAAAGCCCGGACGACCGACCGGTTATACGAAGCCGTTGTTGAACTCAGAAAGTTGCGGAAATCGCCTTCTGGAAATATAATAAGGCCACGAACCCATCCAGGAGGCTCTCTATGGCCCGGAAGCGTGTCCATCTCTGGATCAGCGGCTACGTCCAGGGGGTCAACTTCCGCCACTATACCCGCCAGCGCGCCACCCTCCTGGGCCTGACCGGCTGGGTGAAAAACCTCCCCAACGGCCAGGTCGAAGTGGTGGCCGAGGGCGAGGAGGAGGCCCTCCAGGACCTGATCGAGTGGTGCCATCGCGGCCCCAGCCTGGCCGAGGTCGAGCGGGTCGAGGTGCGCTGGGAGCCCTACCAGGGCGAGTTCTCCCACTTTGGCATCGCCTGGTGAAGGCCGGCCGACACCACCCGGGAAACACGAGGATGAGACGATGACGGAGCAGTTCGCCGAGGATATCACCGTGCGCACCCACCTGGCCCCGAACGGCGAAAAGGCCCACGGGGCCATCTTCATCGGCCGGCTGGGCGCCTTTCGCTTCACCGCCTCCCGAAAGCCGGACAAAGGCTGGGAGGTGGCCTTTTCCCCTGAACCCTCCATCCCTCCCGGCCTGAACGAGCCGCTGATCGCCGCCGCCCTCTCCTCCATCGGCGTCGCCGAAGGGCTGCACCGCCAGCCTCCACCGGGTATCCTGAGCGTCACCCTGGAGGACCTGCAGGACGAGACGCTCGGCCTCAGCGTGGACGTGCGCGACATCCTGCCCGAGGCCGGAATCGCCCAGGGCTTTGTCCATGTGGAAGGCCGGGGGCGCTTCACCTTCCAGGCCGACCAGCAGCCCGACGGCGACTGGAGCGTCGCCTTCGGGCTGGATTTTCCCCTGCCGGAGGACACCTTCCTCATGCTGGAGCGCATCGTCGTCGCCCGCCTGGAGGAACGGCTGAAGCGGCGGCGCCGGTCCGGCCGGCCCGGCCGAACAGGAGGTTGAGATGGCCCTATACGTGGATTCGGCCCGGCCCGAGGAGGTGCGGGAGGCCCTGGGATGGGGCTTTGTCGCCGGCGTGACGACCAACCCCCACCTGATCGCCCAGGCCGGCCGCCCGGCCGAAGAAGTCATCCCCGAACTCTGCGCCCTTTGCCCCGGCCCCGTCTTCTACCAGCCGGCAGCCGCCGAACCGCGTTCCCTGGAGGAGGAGGGCCGGCGCTTCGCCGCCATCTCCCCTTCCCAGATCGTGCTCAAGATTCCCGCCTCCCTGGAGAACCTGGCCGTCCTGGCCCGACTCTCGCCCGAGATTCCCTGCGCCGCCACCGCCGTCTTCAGCGCCGCCCAGGCCTACCTGGCCGCCGAGGCCGGAGCCCGCTACATCATCCCCTACGTGAACCGCATGACCCGCTACTCCGGCCGGGGCATCGCCCTGGTCGAGGAGATCGCCGCCGTGTTGCGGGGGAGCGGCCGGCGGGCGGAAATCCTGGCCGCCAGCCTGCGCGAGGTCTCGGAGGCCCTGGCCTGCCTGGCCGCCGGCGCCCACCACCTGACCCTCCCCCCGGCCCTGATTCGCGCCATGGCCGAACACCCCCTCTCCCAACAGGCCATCGCCGACTTTGCCCGCCTGGCCGGCCGGAATCCGGGGACATCACCCGGAGGGTCGTGACGAAGGACAATGTGGTTTTGAGGTCACCCGATGGGATTGGTAGGGAACGGGGTGGGCGTCCGGGTGGGAAGCGGGGGGAAGGTCGGGGTAGGAGTGGAGGTGGGGCCGTAGGTGGGGGTGACGATCGGCGTGGGCGTGGGCAGCGGCGTCGGCTCCGCCAGGCCAACCCAGGTGCGATAGGCCGTCCAGATTCCCCTGGCCCGCTCCAGATGTTCGCTGGCCTCCTGGAATTTGCCCGCTGCCCGCCGGGAAAAATCGGAGCGCAGGGTTTCGTAATAGTCGATCAGAAGGCCCAACCCCTCTCGTTCCAGGGCCAGGCCCTGCAGATACTCCTGCTGGGCCTCGGCCAGGGCCGGAAAATCCGCCGGGCAGGGCAGGTCCCGCAAACCGGCCAGCGCCTGGTCCACCTGATTCCGCAGCAACCGGACCTGCTCCATCTGCTCAGATAGAGAGACCCGCAGGTTGCTCCGTCCCCGGAAGACGTCGTGGGCCAGGCGGAGCGGCCCCAGGAGCGCATCCAGTTGCCCAAAGTAGGCCCGCACGATGCCCCGTTTCTGCTCGTCCAGCAAAGCCCGGTCCAGGGTCGGCACCGGCGTGCTGGTCGGGGGAACATCGTCCACCGGCTGCACCGCCAGGTAAACGGTCAGAAAAAGCACCAGCAATATGCTGGCCGAGAAGCCGGCCACCCGCAAGATCACCGGAAGGGACATGGCTCTGAGCAACGGTTTTCCTCCTGACCTGGATGCCGTCTCCGCCGGCTCGCCGGACAGCCTGGCCAGCAGGTCCATCTTCCGCAGTTCGGCCAGCGGGGATTCCTCCGGAGGACGCGCCGGCCGGGGACGCCCCCTCTCGCGTTCCTCCAGCACGGCCAGCGTCACCCGGGCCTGGGCATGGTCGGGGTCGAGGGCCAGGACGGCCCTCAGACAGTAGGCGATGTCCTCCGGGTCGTCCAGGACCTGACTGAGGTGGAACCAGGCCTCCTCGTGGCGCGGCTCCAGGGTGAGGACGCGCTTGAAAAAGGCCTGGGCCAGGTGGCGATTTCCGGCCTGGGCTGCGGCCAGGCCGCTCTGGTAGAGTTCCTCGATCTCGTCCATCGGCGATGCGATTACGGCTCCGGGAGGTAACGGAGGATGGAACGCTGCACCTCATACGGGTCGAGGGGCAGGATTCTCCGAATCGCCTCCCAGTAGGCCGGGTCTTCTCCTCCGAGCCGCCAGATGGCGATGCCGGCCAGGTCATACTGCACCAGCAGTTCCAACTTGGCCTCCAGGCTGCGCCGGCTGGCGAACCAGACGGTATGCTGGCCGTCCCGGTCCCGATAGGTAAACCACGACTCGGCCACCTCTCCCCGCTCATCCCATTCCATCAGGTTGACCCGGGGACGGTGGGCCTCCAGGAGGGCCTGGATCTCCGACCACCGCACCCCGCTGCCCTCCCCTCCCACCCAATCGTAGCCGTAAAACGGGACGCCCAGTTCGATCTTGGCCGGGTCCACCTGGGTCCGGGCGTACTCGATGACCTCCTGCACCCAGTAGATGGGCGCGATCGGGCCGGGGCCGCCGCCGCGCCAGTGGTAATCATAGGTCATGATGCGGAAGCGGTCCACACTCTGGCCCAAAGCCGCCCAATCCTGGGCCTGGGCGCCGGGGGCTCCGCCCTTTTCGCCGGTGCGGGCGTGAATGGCCACCGAAAGCAACCGGCCCTTCTCGTGCAGGCCGGCCGCCAGTTCCCGAATGAAGGCGGTAAACTCGTCCCGCTCCGCCGCCGGAACGGCCTCGAAGTCGATGTCGATCCCGTCATAGCCGTATTCTTCCACCTCGGCCAGGATTCGCCGCACAAAGGCGCTGCGCCGCTCCGGGTTGCCCAGGGTATAGCCGGTACGTTCGGGATCGAAGCCGTTGGTCAGGCAGGGGAGGACCAGGACATCGGCCTGGTGGGCCAGACGGATGAGCGTCTCATCCCGGGCCCCGCCCAGAACCAGGAGGGTGCCGTTGCTGCGCATCTCGTACCAGATGGGGCTGACCTCATCGAGGATGTCCAGGTTGGCCTCGAAGGAGGAGCGGGCCTCGGCGGTATCCCAGTCGGTGGGCATCCAGGCGGCCACATAACGGCCGGACTTGGGATGGGGCGAGACGGAGGCGGGGGAAGGATCGTAGGAGAAATTCGGGGCCGGCCGAAGGGTCCCCGGTGGCCCCGGCTGGTCCGGCGGAAGGGAAGGAGGGGAAGATGGGGACATGGCGTGCCTGGGCCTGGGCACGGCCGCCCACACCCCCAGCAGGAGCGCCAGACCAAGCAACAGGATGGTGCTCACCCGAATCGCCCGTTCCACGCCGCTTTCCTTTCCGAAAGAAATATTTCATTTTCATTATACCACAAAACGATCCACGATCAACCATCAGCGATTCACGCTTCTTGTGCTTTCTCCAACCTTGTGGTATGATGGGAATTGCGGTACGCCCCTTGGATACGAAGGAGGAGGTGGAAGATGATACCGGATATCCTGGCTGTTCTGCTGGGCTATCTCCTGGGATCGATTCCCACCGCCCACCTGGTGGCCCGCTGGCGGGCCGGGGTCAACATCCGTAATGTGGGGGAAGGCAACGTCGGGGCCCGGAACGTCTGGCATGTGGTCGGGCCGTTCTGGGGGTTGCTGGTGGGCTTCCTGGATATCTCCAAGGGCCTGGGCGCCGTCCTGCTGGCCTGGGCGCTGGGAGCCTCCACCATCGGGGCGCTCCTCGCCGGGCCGGCTGCCATCGTCGGACACGCCTTCCCTCTCTTCCTCCGATTTCAGGGCGGCAAAGGGGTCTCCACCACGGCCGGCGTGCTCATCGCCTGGTCCCCCTGGTCTTCCCTCACGGCCCTGCTCCTTTTCTTCCTCTCCCAGATGATTCTGCGCGACTTTAACCGCAGCATCGTCATCGCCATCGTCTCCGGCATCCTCCTGCCGCTGGCCTTTGGCAAAGAATGGTGGCTGCCGATCTACGCCGGGGTCCTTTTCTCCGCCCTGGCCCTGAAAAAGTGGCTGGACCTGGCCCACGAACGCCGCGTATGGGCCACCTCCGGCGGCTGGCGGGGCAACGCCCGCCCCGGCTGGTACCGGGAGGAAACCCCTCCTGACCTCCCGGAAGATGAGACGCCGGCGGACCTGCAGGAAAAGGAGCAGCCATGTTCATCCTGATCTACCACGGCGTCATCACCCTGGTCCTGGTCGTTATCCTGGTCAACGTCTGGAAAAACCTGCGCTACTTTCGGGAACCACCGCTGGAGGGCAACCTGCCGGATCCTCCTCCGCTGGTCTCCGTCCTGCTTCCGGTGCGCAACGAGGAGCACAATATCGCCGAATGCCTTTCGGCCCTCCTGCAACAGGACTATCCCCGACTGGAAGTCCTGGTCCTGGACGACGATTCCAGCGACCGGACGGCAGAGATTGCCGCCGAATTCGCCGACCGGGATGCCCGTATCCGCCTGTTGAAGGGGGCACCCCTCCCACCCGGCTGGCACGGCAAAGCCTTCGCCTGCCATCAACTGGCCCGGGAAGCCCGGGGGGAATGGCTGCTCTTCGTGGACGCCGACGCCCGGCCGGCCCCCAACGCCGTCTCCTCCTCCCTCCGGGCCGCCCTCCGGGAAGAGGGCGACCTGCTGACCTACCTCCCCTACCTCCCCACCGGCACCTTCTGGGAAAAGGTGCTGATGCCGCTGGTGGCCTTTTTCCCCTTCTTCCTCCTGCCGATGAAGCAGATCACCGAGGGCCGCAACCCCCTCTTCTGCATGGCCTTTGGGCCGTTTATGCTCTTCCGGGCCTCCACCTACCGGGCCATCGGCGGGCACGAGGCGGTGCGCCAGCAGATCACCGAGGACATGGCCCTGGGGAGGCTGGTAAAACAGCATGGCGGCCGGGTCCTCCTCTTGGATGGGACGCGGGTGGTTGCCGTGCGCTTTTATCACAACCTGGGAGAAATCTGGCGCGGCCTGGCCAAGAGCGCCTATGGGGCGCTGGATGTCCCCCTGATGGGATGGCTGGGCATCCTGGGGGCCGGTTTCCTCATCTTCGTCGAGCCCAATGTGCGCCTGCTCCTGGCCCTGCGCAACGGCGACCTGGGGTTGCTTCCCTTCGGCCTCCCCCTTCTCCAGAGCGGGATGATGTGGCTGGCCCGCTGGAAGGTCGCCCAACGCCTGCGCATGGAGCGCTGGCCGTCTTTCCTGCATGCGGTGATGATCTGCGGGGCCATCGGCATCGTCCTCTCCTCCATCGCCCAGAACTACCTGGGGCTGGGCACGCCCTGGAAGGGGCGGGTCTATACCTTCACCGAGGAAGAGGTGCTCGTGCACCATGAGATCGAAGAACCGCCGGCCGAGACCCCGGTGAGGTAAACGGTGGGCAAACCGCTGAATCCCAAGGGCCGGAAGAACGACCCTCCCCGGCCGGCCCGCCGGGAACGCCCCGGCCGGGCCTCCCCGCCCTCCCGGCCGGCCCGCAAGGGCCGTTTCCTGGGCAGCAAGGCCTTCTGGCGGCTGGCCGCCGTGGCCGGACTGATCGTCCTGGTCGGAGTGCCGGTGCTGGCCGACCTGATGCAGGGCCAGTTCGGAGGAATCGCCGATTTCGACAGCCTGGTGGCCCAGGGCAACGCCTACTACGATGAGGCGTTGCGGGCCCAGGACCGGAACGACTGGAACCGGGCCGCCCAGATGTTCGCCGGAGCGGCCCAGGCCTACGAAAGAGCCCTGGCCCTCCGGCCGGCCGACGCCGACGTGCGCACCAGCCTGGGGACGGTCTATTACTACCAGGGCCAGTTGGAGGGAAATTCCTCCCTGGTGGAAAGGGCCGTCCAGACCTGGCAGGAAGCCCTCTCCTATGAACCGGACCGGCCGCAAACGCTCCTCAACCTGGGCATCGGCTACATCTACCTGGGCCGAAACGAGGAGGCCCTGGTCGCCTGGAAGCGGGTGCTGGAGGTGGCCCCGGACTCGACCTACGCCCGACAGGCCCAGGACCTGCTGGAGAAGTACGGAGGGAAATAGGGACAGGAAGTCCTTGTCTCCCAGAACGTAAGTAGTTGCGCCCGCAACCACAAAGGCATGAAACTGCACGGTTTTGAAACCAGGGCACCAAGATTTTAGAATTCTTGGCGGCTTTGTGTCTTCGTGGTAGGGTAGCACCCTGGAACACAGAAATGCCCCCAACGCTGGATGAGGAAAAGCGTCTGCTCGAAATGGGCCTCCTGCCGGCCGCCGGCCTGGATGAGGTGGGCCGGGGATGTTGGGCCGGCCCGCTGGTGGCGGCGGCGGTGGTGCTGCCGGTGGAGGAACTGGCCCTTTGCCCGGAACTTTTGGCCGGGGTGGACGATTCCAAGCGCCTGAGCGCCGGCCGGCGCCAGGCCCTGGCCGGCCGCATCTACGAGGTGGCTCTGGGGGTGGGGATCGGAGAGGTTTCTCCGGCCCTGGTGGATGCCCTGGGCATCCTGCGGGCCACCGCCCTGGCCATGCGCCGGGCCCTGGCCCGCCTGCCCCTGTCGCCCCGTTTTCTCCTGGTGGACGGCCGCCTGGCCCTGGACCTGCCTCTTCCCCAACGCCCGCTCATCCAGGGGGATGCCCGCTGCCTCTCCATCGCCGCCGCCTCCATCGTGGCCAAGGTCCATCGGGACCGCCTGATGCTCGCCTGGGCCGGGCGCTACCCCCGCTACGGCTTTGAGAAGCACAAGGGATATGGGACGGCCGGCCACCGCCAGGCCCTGGAGCGCTGGGGGCCGTGCCCGCTGCACCGGCGCTCTTTCGCCCCCGTTCAGGCCCTGCTCCGTTAGAGGACAGGTTCACCGACGGGGGCGCAGCGAGGAGACCCGTTTCTCTGGCGACCTTCGGCCCTGCCCTGGAGGGCCTGGAACACCTCCCTGCGGCAAGCCGGCAGGTCAGAGGTATTTCCCCAACAGGAGGGCCAGTTTCGCCTTCTCCTCGGCCGGCATGGCCTCGGGGGCGGTGACGATGGCGTTCTTCAGGGCCTGGGCGCAGGGGCAATCGCGAGGACCGTCCAGGAGGGGAACGGCCCGCCGGATGATCTGCTGGGCCATGGCCGTGTTCCGGCGCAGGTTCTCCAGAATCATCTCCACCGTGACTACCCCCTCGCTTTCGTGCCAGACGTCGTAATCGGTGACCAGGGCCAGGGTGGCGTAGCAGAGTTCGGCCTCCCGGGCCAGTTTGGCCTCCGGGAGGGCGGTCATGCCGATGACGTCCACCCCCCACTGGCGGTAGATGCGCGATTCGGCCTGGGTGGAGAAGGCCGGCCCCTCGATGCAGATGTAGGTTCCGCCCAGATGGACCCGCCCGCCGGCCTGGACGGCCGCCTGATAGAGCACCTGGCTGAGATGGGGACAGGTGGGCCGGTCGAAGGAAATATGCACGGCGATTCCCCGCCCGAAGAAGGTCGTCGGCCGGCCGTAGGTGCGGTCCACATACTGGTCAGGGATGACGATATCCAGAGGGTGTATCTCCTCCCGCATGCTGCCCACCGCGCTTACGGAGATGACCCGCTCCACCCCCAGCGACTTCAGGGCATAGAGGTTGGCCCGCACCGGCACCTCGCCGGGGATGAAGCGGTGGCCATGGCCGTGGCGGGCCAGGAAGGCAACCCGCCGGCCTTCCAGCCGCCCCAAGACGATGGGCGCGCTGGGAGGGCCAAAAGGCGTCTCCACCTCGACCTCACGGGCCTCCTCCAGGCCGGCCATCCGGTACAGCCCGGTGCCGCCGATGATGCCGATCTCTGCCTCTGCCATGATGACCTCCAGGGAAAATCGGGTGTCCTGATGGGGGAAATATGCCACAGGTTGAGGAAGTTGTCAAACGCTGGACGCCTCGCCTCACCCGTGGTAGAATAGGATCGCCCGAACGGTCGGTGCGGAGGCCCATGGTGATTTCTCTCAGGGCTATTCTCCTGCGCATCGGGGCCGGCCTGCTCCTCCTGGCCCTGGCCTTTCCCCCGGACCGGGTGCCGGCAACTCCCCCTTTTCCGCCTTTCACCCGTCCCTCCCCAACCATTTCCGAAGACCTCCTCCGCCACGCCGAAGCCCTCTCCGCCGACGGCGACTACGAAGGGGCCGCCTCCCTCTACCGACAGGTCCTTGCGGAAGCCCCCGACACACCGGAAGCCCATGCGGCCCTCCTGGGCCTGGCCCGGGCCTATCTGGATATGGGGCAACCCCTCTCGGCCACCGCAGTGCTCTCCCCGGCCCTGGACCGGCTCCCTGCGGAGGTGCGCCATCCGGCCCACTACCTCCTGGGCGAGGGCTATCAGGCCGCCGGCGATTGCCCCCAGGCCATTCGTTTCTACCGCCTCTACCGGGAAGAGGGGACCACCCTGGGCGACCTCCTGGCCGAACGCCTGGCCCGCTGTTACCGAATCCTGGGGGACCACGAAAACGCCGCCCTGGAGTTCACCCGGGCGGCCGATCCCATCCGCCCCCTCTCCGACCAGGTCTGGATGCTGGAAGAGGCGGCCCGGGAGTACCGGGCACTCGCGGCCTATGACCTGGCTCTGGCCCGCTACACACGCATCCTGGTACGGGCGCGCAAGCCCTGGTATCGGGCCTCGATCCTTTACCAGATGGGGGAGACGCTCCAGGAGGCCGGCCGACTCGACCAGGCCCTGGAGCGCTGGAAGGAGGTTTTGTCCTCTTACCCCACGACCGAGGTCGCTGCCCGGGCCGCCGATGCCCTCCTGAGGGCCGGAGTCGAGGTCAACCCCTACGACGTGGCCCGGGCCTACCAGACGGCCGGTCGACCCAGGGAGGCCCTGGCCTATTTCCGGAAAGCCCGGGAGCGAGAGGGCTTTCCCCCCGACCTGCCCTATGAACTGGCCCAGGCCCAGGCCGATTCCGGCGACCTGGCCGGGGCGCTGGCCGAACTGGAAAGCCTGGCCCGTTCCCGTCCCACCGACCCCCGCCCTCTGGAAGAACAGGCCCGTCTCCTGGAAGAGGCCTACCTCCCGGATGGCGCGCTGGAAAAGTACCGCCGCTTGTCCGAGGTCTTTCCCCATACCGGAACCGACCGGAAGGCCCTCTGGCGGGCCGCCCAATTGCTGGAGGAACTGGGCCGCCTGGATGAGGCGGTGGCCGCGTATAGGACCCTCCTGGAACGCTTCCCCCACCATCCCGATGCCTCCGAAGCCCGCTTCCGCGCCGGCCTGTTACGCTACCGCCAGGGAAAGGACCTGGAGGCCGCCGCCCTGTGGGCCGAAGAACCGGAGGGTCGGGGGACCTCCCCCGCCTTCACCCGGGCCGTTTTCTGGCAGGGCCTGGCCCTGGAGCGGGCCGGCCGCGACGAAGAGGCCCGCCGGGCCTGGGAAAAGGCCTCTACAGGCACGGGATACTACGCCGACCGGGCCCGCGAACGTCTCTCCAGGGAAGCCGGCTTCGGAGCCTATCACGGGGAACCTGCGCTCCGGGAAAGCCCGGAGGAGCAAGAGGCCGCCGAGGAGTGGCTCTCCCAACGCTCCGGCCGGCCGTTCTCTTCCGAACTCCCGGCCGTCGTCCGCAGCGACCCCCTCTTCCGCCGGGGGGAGGAATTCCTGAGCCTGGGCCGGCCGGAGGAGGCCCGCGAACCTTTCTCCCTGCTCGTCCAGCGTTTCCGCTACCACGGGCCGGCCCTCTACGCCCTGGCCCTCTACTTCCGGAACCAACGCCTCCACGCCCTCTCCATCTCCTGCGCCGAGCGACTGATCGAACTCACCGCCGGCCGGGAGGAAGAGGCCCCCATCTTCCTTCTTCGCCTCCTCTATCCGACCCCCTACGCCCACCTGATTCTCCCCGAAGCCCGGACCAACCGCCTCGACCCCCTCCTTCTCTTCGCCCTGGTGCGCCAGGAAAGCCGCTTCGACCGCTACGCCACCTCCTGGGCGGAGGCCCGGGGGCTGACCCAGGTGATTCCCTCCACCGGCCGGGGAATTGCCGGGCAACTGGGGTGGGAGCCGTTTCGCCTGGAGGACCTCTATCGCCCCTTCCTCAGCATTCGCTTCGGGGCCTGGTATCTGGGAAAACAGCAGGAAGCCTTCTCCGGGCAGGCCGTTCCGGCGCTGGCCGCCTACAACGGCGGACCGGGGAACGCCCGGCGCTGGGCCGACTCCGTCCCGGCAGGCGACCTGGACCTCTTCGTGGAGACGGTGGATTTCGCCGAGACCCGGGATTATATCGAGCGCATTTACACTTCCTACTGGGTCTACCGGCGAATCTACGCCGGCCCGGGGGCAGGAGAGTAAACCGGGGTGTCCCGCCCGTGGACCGACGCGGCTGTCTCCCTACCGCTTGGAGAGGAACTGTTCCCAGACGATGGGCACGGCCGGCCCCAGGATGACCACGAACATCGAGGGGAAGATCAGGAAGACCAGGGGGAAGAGCATCTTGATCGGGGCCTGGTGGGCCAGTTCCTCGGCCCTCTGCCGCCGGCGGATGCGCAACTGGTCCGACTGCACCCGCAGAATCTTGGCGATGCTCACCCCCAGTTGCTCGGCCTGGATGATCGCGGCGACGAAGGTGGAGAGGTCGGGCACGCCGGTGCGGGCCACCAGGTCGCGCAAGGCCTCCCGGCGGTTCTTCCCCAGGCGAACGTCGGCCAGCACCCGGTCGAATTCCCGGCTGAGTTCGTTATTCCACTTTTCCACCACCCGCTGCATGGCCAGGTCAAAACCCAGGCCGGCCTCCACACTGATCGTCAGGAGGTCGATGGCATCGGGCAGGGCCTTCAGGATGGACTTTTGGCGCGAACGGACGCGGTTGTTGAGCCAGACCGTAGGAAGGACATAGCCGGCCACGGCCAGCAAGAGGGAATAGAGCAGGCGACGATCCATCGTCTGGCTGGAGAAAAGGAAGAAACTTCCCACCCCCATAATGCCCATCAAGGCCAGTTGCAGGATGAAAAAGGTGCCGGCCTGAATCGGGTTGCCGGCCATCTCCAGCCGGGTCCGCAGCCGCTCCATCGTCTGCCGGGGCATCCGGCGGGCGATAAAGGTCGAGATGTTGTTCAAGAGGGGGGCGATCACCCGCTCCCGGAAGGGCTTCTGCAGTTCGATCTCCTCCAGGGTCAGCGGACGCTCGGCATACTGGGCCAGGCGTTCGGCGATGTCGCTTTCTTTCGTCCCCCCTCGCAGCCCGACCAGGGCCAGGACGACCACCAGGAGCAGCACGATTCCCAGGATCAGGAGCATCGGTGGCATCGCTCTTCCTCCTCCGCCGGCAGGCTAGACCTCGATATTCACAATGCGCTGGATGATCACAAAGCCGGCCAGCATGAGAAGCAGGGAACAAACGGGCATGCAAAACCAGCTGTTGCCCCCCAGGAAGGGAGGCAGACCGATGGGGTTGAAGAGCCTGTTCATATAGTCCGGGGCGAGAAAGGTGAGGATCAGGGCCAGGACGATGGGCAGGGCGGCCACCACATAGCCCGAAATGCGCTGCTGAGCCACCAGCACCCGAATCTCGCCTTTGATGCGCACCCGCTCGCGGATGGTGTGGCCGATGGTATCCAGAATCTGGGCCAGGTTGCCGCCCACCTCGTGCTGGATGTTGATGGCGGTGATCATCAGGTCCAGGTCGTCGCTGGGCACCCGGCGATAGAGGTTGGCCAGGGCGTCCTGGACCGAAAGGCCCAGGCCCACTTCCTGGACAACGCGGTGGAACTCTTCCGAAACCGGGGGCGTGGACTCGCGGGCCACCATCTCCATCGACTGGAGCAGGCTGTAGCCGGAGCGCAGGGAGTTGGCCAGGAGGGTGATGGTGTCGCCCAACTGGTTGTTGAAGGCGCGCAGGCGACGGCCCTTGGCCCTCCGCACGGCCAGACTCGGAGCCAAAAGGCCCAGCAGGGCGCCGATGATTCCGGTCACGATGGGGCTGAGTCCCCCGCGCAACACGGCCACCAGGTAGCCGATGCCCACCCCGGCGATGACGCTGATCACCCGCAGGGCCAGGAACTCGGACACGGTCAATTTGATGTTCGCCTGGGCCAGGTCTCGGGAGATGCGAGCGGCAAAGCCCCGGCCGGCGATGGCCCGGTCGATCTGGGCGGCCAGAACGGACGAACCCCTCCCCCGCTTTCGGGGCCTGGCCTCGGCAGCGGCCTCACTCCCCCGGCCGGCAAAGCGGTCCAGTCGCTCGGCCACATCGCCCCGGGAGCGAGTCCCCAGGACCATCACCGCCAGAAGGACAACCAGCAAGATGGCGCCGCCGCCCAGAAGCAAAAGGCCAGGGTTCATCCACGCACCTCGGTAAATCGTCCTCTCCAGGATCTCGCTCAGCCGGTGGTAAGCGACAATTCAACCCGCTCTCCGGTGGCTTCGTTAATAATTAGAAGCCTACCTTCGTCCTCACGCCAGAGTTGCTCATTGGCGTTCAACAGCTCTATGCCATAGATTGTCCCATCAGGAGCCATATCCACGACCAACTCATCGCTGAGCCGAATGGCCTCTACTTCAGCCTGCTTTTCCTGAAAACGCAGATAGGCAATGTTATAGTGGGGATCATAGGTAAGCCTCACAGCCAGTCCTCCTCACCACACACTCAGAAATAACGGGTGATAACTGTGACGACCAGCCAATCGGTACCTTCTTGAACGACATATACCTCCACCTGCTTGGTCCTATAATGCCTGCCCCGCCAAAGGGAAAATTTCGTCGAAAGGCTATACGCCCGAACTTCGCCGGGAACTGTTCACCTTGCATAACGGTTGCTTTCACCCCATCTTCGGTAGCGCCACGCTCTCGCATCCGCTCTCGAGCATGGGGATGAAAGCGTACTTTCACTATTTACTCCACCGAACATCGGGGCACACTTTCGTCAACGTCGTACTCCGCAGCCATACCGGTGACCCGATAGACTCCGCGATGCCCTAGCGGAAACGTTCGGGCGTATAGCCAAAGATTTGCGGGGGCAGGTAGATGCCCATCGCCTCGAACTTCTCAATGAACTTGGGCCGCACCCCGGTGGCCTTGAACTCGCCGATGACCTTGCCGTCGCGAATGCCGGTTTTTTCAAAGACGAAGATGTCCTGCAGGACGATGACGTCGCCCTCCATCCCCTGCACCTCGGTGATGGAGACGATCTTGCGCGTGCCGTCCCGCAGACGCTCCTGATGGACGATCAGGTCCACGGCCGAGGCGATCTGCTCCCGGATGGCCCGCACCGGAAGTTCCATCCCGGCCATCAGCACCATCGTCTCCAGTCGGGAGAGGGTATCGCGGGGGCTGTTGGAGTGCAACGTGGTCAGCGAGCCGTCGTGGCCGGTATTCATGGCCTGGAGCATGTCCAGCGCCTCCCCGCCACGGCACTCGCCGACGATGATGCGCTCCGGGCGCATGCGCAGGGCGTTGATCACCAGGTCCCGGATGGTGATCTCCCCTTTGCCTTCGATGTTCGGCGGGCGCGACTCCAGAGTGACCACATGCTCCTGGTGCAGTTGCAACTCGGCCGCGTTCTCGATGGTGATGATTCGCTCGTCCTCCGGAATAAAGGAGGAGAGCACGTTCAGCGTCGTGGTCTTGCCCGAACCGGTGCCCCCGGAGACAATGATGTTCAGCCGGGCCTTGACGCAGGCCTCCAGAAACTTGGCGATCTCCGGCGTCATGGTGCCGAAGCGAATCAGGTCGTCCACCGTAAAGGGGTCGCGGGAGAACTTGCGGATGGTGATGACCGGGCCGATGAGCGAAATGGGCGGGATGATAATGTTCACGCGGGAGCCGTCGGGCAGACGGGCGTCCACGTAGGGCGTGCTCTCGTCCACCCGCCGGCCGATGGGGGAAACGATGCGGTCGATGATGCGCATCACGTGGTCGTCGTTCTCAAAGGTGACGTCGGTCTTGTAGAGTTTTCCCCCCCGCTCGATATAGACCTGCTTGGGGCCGTTCACCATAATTTCGGTGATCGTATCGTCCCGCAGGAGCGGCTCGATCGGCCCATAGCCCAAAATCTCGGCAGCGATGGCTTCGAAGAGGCGCAACCGCTCGGCCCGGCTCAGGACGATCTTCTCCGTCTCCAGAATGGTGTTGAAAACCTCCTGAACCTGTTGCCGCACTTCGGCCGTGCGGCTGAGGTCAAGCCGGGGGTCGAGTTCGGAAAGGAGGCGGTCCTGCACGCGCTTTTTGATCGCCTCGAAGGCATCCCGCTCCTGAGGAAGCGGGGCCATCCGCACCCGGCTCTCCTCGGCCGGCCCGCCGGGCACGGCCGGCCGGGCCGGCTCCTTAGGTTCCGGCCCACCAATCCGACGCAAAAGCGACATCGCTCACCTCCTGGCCCGGTATCCCTACGAGGCCTTGCGCAGGCGACCCAGGAGTCCCTTTCTCTCCTGGACAACCTCTTCTTCGCTCACGCCCAAACCCAGCAGCAGTTGCTTCAGGAAAGCGCGGATGTCCCGCGAAACCGGATTCCCCGGCTCGGCCAGCACCAGGGGCACCCCCCGGTTGATGGAGGTGGTGACCGCCTGACCGTCGTTGGCGATGGTGGCGCTGACCTCGAAGCGCAGGTTCCGGGCCACCTCCTGCACCGGGATGCCGGAACGGGTATCGGCCCGGTTCGCCACCAGGATGATCTTGCCGGCCGGGTATTGCAACAGTTCGGCCACCTCCAGGAAGAGTTTGATGTTCTTGATCGCCGACATCTCCAGGGTGGTCACCAGAATGATGCGGTCGGAGAGGTCCAGCATGGTCAGGATGCGCTCCTGGAAGGAGGACCAGGTGTCCACAAAAACGTAGTCAAAGTTCTTGCGGAGCAACTCCAGAATGGCCTTGATGTGCTCCGGAGTGATGAGTTCGGCCTGCTGAGGAGCCTGGGGGGCCTGCAGGACCTTGACCCCGGAGGAATGCGTCACCATCACATCGGAGAGGAGGTCGGCGTCGAGTTGATCAAAACGGGTGACCAGGTCGTTGATCGTCTTCTCCGAGCGCAGGTCCATCATCACCCCGACATCGCCAAAGAGCAGGCTCCCGTCCATCAGGGCGACGCGCAAATTGGGGCGTTCCAGTTTCAAGGCCACGGCCAGGTTCACCGCCAGGGTGGTGCGCCCCACCCCGCCCTTGGGGCTGAAGATGGAGATGAGCCGGCCGGGGGCACGCTCCTTCTCCTCCGCCGGCCGTTCCGCCGGGGTAACCGCCACCCGCGGCCGGCGCTGGTAGACATGGCGGATGCTCTGCACCAGTTCGTCGCCGCTGAAGGGCTTGACCAGAAAATCGCTGGCCCCGGCCAGCATGGCCCGCCGCAAATAGTCCTGTTCCCCCTGGACGCTCATAATGATGACCTGGGTGCCCGGCACCTGTTTGAGGATGTGCTCGGTAGCCGTGATGCCGTCCATATCCGGCATATTGATATCCACCAAAGCCACGTCAGGCCGCAGTTCCTTGGCCTTGGCAATGCCTTGCTGCCCGGAACCCGCCGTCCCCACCACCACGATGTCCCGCTCAAAGTGGAGCAGTTTGCTCAGGTAATCGCACGTCTCCGGGATGTCGTCCACGATCAGAACCTTGATCTGGCCGCCTTCCGGCATTTCCACCCTCCTGCTGCACGGTCGAATCGGTGCTCAGCCATGACAATTTCATTATAGCACAAACGGGCCATCGTGCAAGCGGCTCAAAGCCATCCGTGTCTGTTTCAGCCTCGGGTAGGGGCGGGTTTGAAACCCACACCTGCCCCGTGGTGGAAACTCGGCCGACCTATGAAACTGGCACAGTCAAAGCCATCCGACGCCGATCAACACCCCCATCAGGATAAAGGCCAGGGCCGAAAGCCAGCGCAGGTAGCGCTCCGGAAGCAACCGGACCAGGCCCTGCCCACCGAGCACCCCCAGGGCGGAAAGTCCGACCATGGCCAGGGTAGCCCCGCCGAAAACCTCCCAGGGCCTCTGGCTTTCCGAAGCCCGAACGAAGACGGCCAGTTGGGTCTTGTCCCCCATTTCGGCCAGGGCCAGGAGAACCAGGGTGCTGCCGATGACTCGCCAGGTCGAGGCCACGGCCGAAGGCGTCCCGGGCGGGCAGGCCTCGTCCTTCTCTTTCCGGCCGGCCCGCCAGGCCTCCCCGAGGAGGAACAGCCCCATGGCCAGAAAGCCGCCGGCCGCCAGATAGCGCAGCCACTCGCCCCCCAGCAGGCCGCCGACCAGGTGGCCGGCCAGCGCCCCCAGGGCGGTCACGCCGCTCAGGGCCAGCGCGGCCCCCAGGAGAACCGCCCCCGGCCGGCCGTAACGGCACACCTGAGCGATGACGGCCAGTTGGGTCTTGTCCCCCAGTTCGGCCAGGAAAAGCAACCCCAGGGTGCTCCAGAAGACGTTCCAGTCCATACTCAACGCTCCCGAAGACCCGTCCCTCTTCGCACCATCTCCTCCAACACCCGCCCCACCCGCTCCAGACTCTCCGGCGATACCTTGTCCGCCGTGTCGGCCACGGTATGCCAGTAGGGATAGTCAAAATCGATCACGTCCACCGCCGGAATGCCCCGTTGCAGGAAGGGGCGATGGTCGTCGATGATGTTGTAGCGCACCGTCGGCGTGAAGACGTCCCGATAGCCGAGTTCGGCGGCCAGGGCCCAGATTTCCCGCCGCAGGACCGGGTCGGAGGAGGCCTCCCAGTAGAGTTGCTGGCCGGCGTCCCCGATCATATCCACCACGACGACGTAGCGGGGAAACTCCTCCGGGGAGAGGCTTCGGGCCAGGTAGGCGGCTCCGACCGACCAGGGCCAGCCGGCGATCTCGCCCTGGTCTTCGGCGTCGAAAAAGACCAGGTGCACTTCCAGCCCCAGGTCTTCCTTCCCCAGGACGCGGGCCAGTTCCAGAAGGACGGCCACGCCGCTGGCCCCGTCGTTGCCGCCGGGGACGGGGTCTTGCCGGCGGGAAGGGTCGGGGTCGCGGTCGGCGTGGCGGCGGGTGTCGTAGTGAGCGCCGAAGAAGACGGCCGGCCCCTGGCCACGCACGCCGACGATGTTGCGCACCGGCGTGCCGGCGTAGGAAAAGCGCATCTCCTGCACCTCCCACCCCTGCCGGCGCAGTTCGGCGACGATATAATCCCCGGCCCTCTGCCAGCCCTCCGTGCCGGGGATGCGGGGGCCCATCTCCATCTGGGCCTGGACGTGCCGATAGGCCAGTTCGCCCGAGAAATGGGCCGGGCCGACCGATGAACAACCCGGCAGCACCCCGGCCAGGAGACTTCCCAGGAGCACCCCGATCAGGATACGGCCAAGTTTCTCAGTAGTCAAAGAGGCAACCGTTCTCCGGGATATGGACAAATATTACCCAGCCCGAAGCCACGACGGGCACCGGCCACGCGCCCCGGAGGGCACACAGCCAATTCTCCGCAGGCGTAAATTCCCGTGGAACTCACGGTACTCGCCAACAACAAACTCGCATTCAGGTCGCGGTCCAGGACCGCTCCACACTCCTCGCACACGAACGTCCGCTCGGACGTTCCGGCTTCACGCTCCCGCACGCCGAGCACCGCTTGCTGGAGGGGTAGAACCGGCCCGCTTTCCGACCCCGTACCAGGCAGCCTTGTACTCCATCTGCCGCCGGAACTCCCCGAAACCCGTGTCCGCCACCGCCCCAGCGCATTCCGCAACCCAGATGCGCTCTGCGCCTACCTGAGCGAGATGCCGGTCAAAGTACAGGCCAGGATCGTCGCCGCCGATGGAAGGGTCCTGGTAAATCTCGCGATGACGCTGTACCAGTTCGACCCATAAGGCCCGACAGGCCTCCAGGTCGGTTGGGCGATAGGGGCGAATCGCTACCTCAGCCATCGCCTATACCCGGAAGGCGGCCAGCCGGCGCACCGCCTCGTCCAGCCGTTCGTCCGGAGCGGTCAGCGAGAGGCGGAAGTAGCCCTCGCCCTGCTCGCCAAAGCCGCTCCCCGGCGTCAGCCAGACGCCGGTCTCTTCCAACAGGCACAGGCAGAACTCCATCGAGGTGCAGCGGCCGGCCACGTTGCCCCAGATGTAGAGGCCGGCTTTGGGGGAAGGGGCGTGAATGCCCGCCGTCTGCAAGGCCTCCAGCACCCGGTCGCGCCGGCGCTGGTAGATTTGGTTCCGCCCGGCCACCCAGGCGGGATCGCTCTCCAGGGCGGCGACGGCGGCGTACTGGATGGGAGTGAAGATGCCGCTGTCCACATTGGTCTTGACCCGGGCCACCGCCTGGACCACCTCGGCGTTGCCCACCACCGCCCCGACCCGCCAGCCGGCCATATTGTAGGTCTTGGAGAGCGAATAAAACTCCACGCCGACCTCTTTGGCCCCCTTCACCTGGAGAAAACTGGGGGCCAGGTAGCCGTCGAAGCAGACATCGGCGTAGGCGTTGTCGCTGGCGACCACCAGATTGTACTCCCTGGCAAAATTCACCACCCGCTCGTAGAAGGAGAGGTTGGCGATGGCCGCCGTGGGGTTGTTGGGGTAGTTCAACCAGAGCAACCGCGCCCGTTCGAGCACCCAGGTGGGGATAGCCTCCAGGTCCGGAAGGTAACTGTTCTCCTCCAGCAGGGGGACCGGGTAGACATCGGCGCCGGCCAGGATGGCGGCGATGCGGTAGACCGGGTAAGCGGGGTCCGGCACCAGGACGACGTCCCCGGGGTTACAGAGGACATTGGTCAGATGGACCAGCCCCTCCTTGCTGCCGATCAGGGGAACGACCTCCGTTTCCGGGTCCAGGGAGACACCGAAGCGCCGGCCGTAATAACGGGCAAAAGCCTGGCGGAGTTCAGGGATGCCGTAGTAGTTGGGATAGCCGTGGTTGCGGGGGTCGCGGGCGGCCTGGCAAAGGGCCTCGACGACGAAATCCGGGGTGGGCAGGTCGGGGTTGCCGATGCCCAGGTCGATGACGTCCACTCCCCTGGCCCGCATCTCGGCAATCCGGCGTTTGGCCTCGGCCTGCAAATACACCGGCAGGCTGGCCACTTTTTGCGCTAATCGCATCTTCGTCCTCCTTGACGAAACTTCCTGCTTCGGCGGAGACCGGAAGCCATTATACTATGGCCGGCCAGAAGGCGCAAACCAGGGGTAACCTTGCTGTAATCTCCGAGGCTTGCCGGCCGGCCGACCCGAGTCTACAATAGCCGTTGGGAAACCGGCTGGAGGAACAAGATGACCCTGACCCGAATCGAAAGGATTCTATCGGCCGAGGTCCGCCTGGCCGAGGATAACCTGGCCCTGTTGCAGGCCATGGGCATTGTGGCCGTCCATCTGCAGTCCTCTCCGGGGGCCGGGAAGACCCATTTGATTCTGCGCACCGTCGAAAGCCTGGGCCGGCGATTGCGTCTGGGCATCGTCCAGGCCTCCCTTTCCCTTCCGTCCCCCCCCTCTCCTCTGGATCACCTGGACCTCCCCTATGTCCAGGTCTATACCGGCGGCCGGCCCGGCCTGGACGCCGGCATGTTCCGGGATGCGTTGGAACAACTCCCTCTGGCCGATATCGACCTCCTGCTTGTCGAAGACATCGGCACGCTCACCCCATCCCCGGAGCATTCGCCGGGCATCCCTTTGCGGGCCGTGGTCACCAGCCTTCCAGAGGGGGAGGAGTGCGCCTCGCGTTATCCGGAGCCGTTTGCCCACGCCAGCGCCATCGTCCTGAACAAACTGGACCTGCTTCCGGCGCTGGATTTCGACCGGGCGCGCTTCCGGCAGGCCGTGCGCCGCCTGAACCCGACGGCCCCCCTCTTTGAAGTCTCCTGCCGTACCGGGGAAGGTCTGGAAAAGTGGGGAGACTGGCTGCTGGGGGAGGTAGAGAAATGTCGCCAGGCCGGCCGGGGCCCAGATCGTTGAGCGTTGCGCGTTGAACATCCCCCACAGACCGGCCGGGCAGCAGCGTCGCTGCTGGCGCTGCGGAATGGCCCCGTAGTGCAGGCGCAACTGGCCTTCGCTGCCGTAGCCGCAGTTGCCTGCTTACTGCCGGGCGACCAGCGGCAGATAAACACGATACATCTGTACGACGATGACCACCGTATCCGGCGTTGGGTCGGGCAGGCCCAGGCTGTCGGTGACGGCCAGGGTGAAGGTCAGCACCGCCGGGCTGGCCGGCGCGATGAAGTTGGGCGAGAGACCGTGCGGGTCGCTCAGCGTCACCGCCGGTCCGCCGGTCTGTGTCCAGAAGCAGGACAAGGGGTAATCGCCGTCCGGGTCGGAACTGCCGCTGCCGTCCAGCGTAACCAGGGCCAGAGTGTTCACCGTCTGGTCGGGTCCGGCGTTCGCGATGGGTGGATGGTTGAGGGTGCGCAAATCGGTCTCGTTCCAGCCGGCCCAGGGGATGGTCACCCAGCGGCTGGCCGGCTGCCCCAGCGCGTTGCCGGGGCGGTAGAGCAGGCGCACGCGCCAGTGGTAGGGTGTATACGGTGCCAGGCCGGCGACGGTCTGGCTGATTTCGACCCCGGTGGTCAGCACATCGGTCCAGACAGCACTGACGCCGCTGATGACGGTGGTGGCGGTGATGGGCGTGCCCGGCGGAGCGACCTGCCATTGCAGACGGACATCCTCTCGGCCCAACGGCATTCGCCCGATCAGGCGCAATTGGAAGGCAGTGCGCGAGTCCGACATCCCCAGTTGCGCGATGGGCGCGGAGCCGTCGCTCCTGACCAGACCCCCTTAGCATAGCGGCCGGAAAGCGATTTGTCAACTTGCCCGGCCGACTGTTGGGCACGTGTCAAGTCAAATGATAATGTCACCGGGACTTTCTGCGGTCGGCCTGCGCCAACCTGGGGGCGGGGGGATGGATGTTCGCCGCAGGCCGGCGGCCGTCCTCGCATACCCCCGGGGGGTATATGCCAGCCGCGGAAAATTTCGCCCCATTGTGGCGAAAACAGGGGACGGCGGTCAAATACGGTTGAACGTTAATCGTTGCGCGTTGGTCGTTCGCCGGGAAGGGTTGGCCGCCGGCCTCATATACCCCCCGGGGGTATATGCCGGCCGGAACCCGGGGCGTTGAACGTTTCACGTTGCACGTTCCCCGTTGCGGGAAGGCCGGGGGTATGCTCAAGGGCACGCCGCCGGCTTCCCTACGCAGGGCGCGTCCCCCAACGAGGTGGTTGGTAAAAGGATGGCCCGGAATTTTTCCCCGGCAAAACCGGGCAGGTTTCCCGCGATAGTCTCCATCGGGAAGCCACAGTCGCTCCATTTCAGGCCAGGAATCTGCGCCAATCGCCCCACTTGACCAAGCGCCCCTGCTGTGGTATACTTTTCATCAAACTTCCAGGAGAATCGGAGACGAAAAGAAAAGGAGAACTCCCATGGCACGAACGGCCGGCCGATGGTTTTCCCTGTTCCTTCTGCTTTCCCTGCTTCTTCCCGCTTCGCCCCTGAGTCCTGCGCCCTCCGGGGCGGCTTCCACCCCCCCGACCGACATCATGGGGCACCCCTCCTCCCC
>Ga0078972_1007910_pt1 | contig 22984 bp, 16 predicted proteins | sample YelNatPaOPGAMG01_FD_67568 | JGI IMG/M metagenome (GOLD analysis project Ga0078972, IMG submission 67568) | Hot spring thermophilic microbial communities from Obsidian Pool, Yellowstone National Park, USA - OP-RAMG-01 (SPADES assembly) (version 2) | ecosystem: Environmental > Aquatic > Thermal...
TTAAAACAAAAAGTCATTGAAGCAAAAAAGAAATACAAATACTTATGTGCTGAACAAGTAAAAATTCTCGCTGATTTGCCTCTTTGCCCTGATACTATCAGAAAAATCTGGTGTGAAGCTGGCTTACCACCAAGAAAACGTCAAAAAAAGCACGTAATTAAGCAAAATTTATGCAATGTTAAAAAAGAAAACAAAATGCCATGGGATATAGTAAGAGAAAAAAATCCTGAATTGCCAAAAGAGATTTGCATGCTACCGCTGATTATTCTTGACAAAATGATTAATCAGGAGTATATGGAGAGTGAATACCATGTCTGTCGGGCTCCCTAAATGCAACTATAGATGAAACAAAAACATTTGGGAATATAATATAATAATAAGTCGGTTGAATTAAATTTACATAGTGCAATAAGAAAAGCCTTTTTAGGGGACGGAGATAGAAAAAACTGGAGCATATTTGAATATGGATTTAGGCCACATAACTATAATAAAATGAATTTTATCCCGAATACAGAAAATTAGGATTACCAATAACAAGTTGTCATGTTGAATCTTTAATAAAACAATTTAATTTAAGAATAAAATCATCAGAAAAATTCTGGAATAAAACAGTAGTAAATGGGATATTAAAAATAAAATCAGCCCTTTTATCTGATGATAATACATGGCAAGAATTCTGGGATAATAGACATCATGAACAAATTTATTCTAAAAGAGATTATATTAGAAATGCTGCTTAATTACAAATGCGGGGACGTACCCTTTGCAAATTTGGAGGTGGTATAAGGGCAAAAATGTATAAAAAATTGAAAATCGCTTTCAGTCCATATTTAGGAAATTTTTATTAAATACAAATTAGTTCATAACCAGGCAGCACTTTCAATTTTTTTATTTCTATATACTAATAAGCAACCGTGAATAAAAACAAGGCGGGCTGCCAGATCAATTTTTTCATTTAAAATTAGAAAATGCCGTAACTTGCTAATAATATGGGTTGGATTTTTCGTGGCACAAAAACAAAGCGGAGCACTCGGCTGACGCGGAAACCTATGCACTTGAAATCCCCGCTTGAACTTTAATAACGGGATTCAAGAATATAGTCCCAGAACGACCTGATTTTATTCAAAAATTGTCTGGCACCAGCCTTGTTTTAGAGATGTTGGATTGATAGCAAGCAATCGTATATAAAAACATGGCGGGCTGCCAGATCAATTTTTTCATTTAAAATCAGAAAATGCCTGAACTTGCTAATAACATGGGTTGGATTTTTGGTGGCACAAAAACAAAGCGGAGCACTCGGCTGACGCGGAAACCTATGCACTTGAAATCCCCGCTTGAACTTTAATAACAGGGTTCAAGAATATAGTCCCAAAACGACCTGATTTTATTCAAAAATTGCCTTGGCATCCCGCCATGTTTTTTAGATTCTACATAGATAGGGAGCAACCGTAAGTAAAAACAAGGCGGACTGCCATATCAATTTTTTCATTTTTTATTATACCTCACATAACTTAGTCATTGCATTTTGAGTTTTGGGTTTATGCATAATTGTATTTTTTTAGATAAAATATGGTATAATAAAATTAGAGGTGAATAAAAAATGATAATTACAAATGCAAGGATTTTTAATGGAATAAAATTTTTAAGTGAAGATTCAGTAAAAATTAAAAATGGTAAAATTGTAGATATTTTTAAAAAGGCAAACAAAAATTTTTTAAATGAAAAAGTAATAGATTTAAAAAATAACATACTCGCTCCGGGTTTAATTGATATTCATACACATGGGGCAGGTGGGATTAATTCGCTTGAAATTCAAAAATCAAAAGATATTATTAAAATAGCAAAAAGTTATGCAAAAACAGGAACCACATCAATTGTATTAACAACTGCTTATTCTTTTTTTAAAAAAGACCATTTAAAATTAATCAGTAAAAATAAAAATCAATACACAAAAATACTTGGCATATATCTTGAAAGTCCTTTTGTTAATTTAAAAAAAAGAGGGATGATACAGGACCAGTATGTAATGAAAGATGTGGATGATCCAGAGGTATTAATTAAAGATATTATGAAAAGTTGCGGTAAGGCATTAAAAATAATAACAATAGCACCTGAAATAAAAAATTCTTATAAAATTCAAAAATATTTTAAAAATAAAAAAATTATAATTGCGTTTGGACATTCCCTTGCTGATTATGAACAGACAAAAAAAGCAATAAAAAATGGGGTTCAACTTGCAACCCATTTTTTAAATGCTATGAACCCGATACATCACAGGAATCCCGGTCCTGCGGTTGCCATACTTGAAAATAAAAATGTTTTTATTGAAATAATTGCAGATGGAAATCACATACACCCTTCGGTTATAAAATTAATCTATAATATTGCTGGTAAAAATAGAATTATTTTAATAACAGATGCAACAGGTGATAAAATTTTAAAAGATGGAATTTACAATAATAAACGATATGGGAAAATTATTATTAAAAATAACGGGGTTTATTCTGTGGATGGCGTTTTAATTGGAACGAATCTATCTTTGCTTGATATGTGTAAAAATATGAAGAAATGGTTAAATTTAAAAATAGAAGATGTTTTGCAAATGGTAACATATAATCCCAGTAAATTACTTGGTGAAAAAATTGGTATGATTGAAAAGGGTTTTTTTGCGGATTTTGTCATTTTAGACCAAGAACTTAATTTAAAAAAGGTTTTCATAAATGGAGAGCAAGTTAAATAATTGATAAGCTGCCGTGACAAAAACAATGTTTAAGTTATGATCTGAAAATCGCTACCGCGATTTTCAGGAAAAAATAAAATATAAAAATATATTTTGAAAATATATAAAAAATGTTTTTTAATTATTCACCTCAGTTGCGAATCAATGATTTTATTTTATATATTTTCTCCCAAAATCATTTCCATTGCGATTTTGGGGTTATAAAATCGTTATAAGAAAAACGCAAAAAGAAATAAAAATCCACCCAAATTCCATTTTATAACTAACCATTAACCACAAACCCTAAAATCGTTATAGAAGCGATTTTGTGGTAGAAAATATAATAAAATAAAAGGAAAAATAACATTAATAATTCACCATTTAGGCGAATAATTAAAAAAATATTTTTATTTTTAATAATGCGGCTTGAAATCGTGAATATTATGATTTTTTAAAAAATTTTTATTAAAAAAAATTCCAAAAAAATGTTGATTTTAATAAATTTTTTTATTATAATTATAATACATTTTATAGAAAATGAAACACTGGTTTAATAAGAGATATTTGAAATAGGTTTTAAATTAAAGGGTAAATTTTTTATTTTTATAAAGCATAAATTATAAAATGCAGTTTTTTTGTAAATTTAACAGGAAATTTTTTGTTTTAATTTTATATTTGGGTGATGGAGAAATTATAAATTTTATGGAGGCAATATGAAAATACGAGTAAAAATCTTCCTTATTATATTATTAAATTTATTTCTTGCTTTTAGTTCCTATGCGGCAACTAAACTGGCAATTGTTGCGCCAGGTCAGTCATATTTGGTTGGCACAGGCGTTGTAGGTGCACCAAATCCACAAACAATAGGGGTTCCTTTTTCAGTTACAATTTATTCTGTGGATGATTCTACAAATAATTATGTTAATACAAATGCGAATGTTACAATGTCAGCAAATGCTTCTGCTGCTTTTAATCCTGTTAGTTTTGCATTAACCCAATCAGAAGGCAGTATTCCAACATGTAAACGTTATCCCGTTGAAATAACATTGAATATGTCTGCTTCGGGAAACATTACAATAACAGCAACAGAAAATGGCGGGCTTGGACTTGGTTCTACAAGTGTTGCAATTGCAGGTCAGAAAATAAACAATTTTTCTTTTTATACAATATCGTCGCAGACAGCAGGACAACCAATTAATTTAACAATTGTTGCAAGGGATGCTTCAAATAACACAGTTACAAGTTTTAGCGGCAGTGCCCAACTTACTGCTTATTATGCAACAGGTAATTATGATTTAGGAACAATTCAATTTACAAATGGTATTTATAATGGTTCAAAAGTTCTTTACAGAGCAACAACCGGGTCAGAGCAGGTCTATATAGAATGTAAATCAACAACACCAAGTGTGACAAGTAACAGCAATAACTTTACAATAAATCCAGGGGCCCTTGACAGATTATTGATAATAGGACCCGGGCAGGTTTATGAACCAGGAACACTAACGGGAAATGGGAGATCTGGTGGTTCTGAACAAACATCCCAGGTAACAGCAGGTAGCTATTTTTATGTAACTGTGCGGGCATGTGATGCTTACTGGAATACAAGGACTTCAGAGACATTTGCTGTAACTATAACTTCAACTGATGCCAATGCTCAATTTGATAGTGTTACTAAAAATTTAAGCAGTGGGCGCGCAATTTTCAGAGTTGAATTAAGAACAGTTGGGACCGGTTATCAGTATCTTACTGTAACTCCAGAAGTTGGTATAACCGCAACTTATGATAGCGTAACAGTTCCTGTTACAAATTCTACGCTTGACCATTTTATTATAACTACGAATATAACAAATAAGACAGCAGGGCAAACATTTCAGATACAGGCAATTGCCGTAGATGCTTTTAATAACACAGTTACAACATTTACACAATCAAATGTAACTTTGCAGGCATGGGCTGGCTCAAATCAGATTGATGCAAATAACTGGAATAAAATGAATATTAATTTTACAAACGGTGTAATGTCGGGTTCAAATGGTTATGTTGCTATTTATCAAAAAGCATTTAATGTGTTTTTAAGGTTAATTTATGGCACCGCAACAGGGGATAGCAATCAGTTCACGGTTAATTCCGGCAGTTATTCGCGTTTAATTTTTATAGCACCGGGACAACAGCCGGACCCGGGTGATACAACAAATCCTATAAGGGGAGTTACAGGAAATCCTTTAACTGCAACAGCAGGAAGTACATATTCACCTGTTTCAATTGTTGCAGTTGACAGTTATGGAAATAAAGTAACGACAATTAATAATTTAGTTGAAATAACTTCATCTGATACACAGGCAACGGTTTTTGGACAGATATTGCCACAGTATATTACTTTGGTTGCAGGCGAGGCAACCTTTAGTATGGTTTTTAAAACATCCGGAAACCAATCAGTTACAGGCAGAGATACACAGCAATCAAGCACAAATGCAACTTTTTCAACAAATGTGTATCCTTCATCTGTATCTTATTTTGAAATATCAAATATACCTTCTTCTTTGATTGCTGGCAATCCCGTTACTTCCATAATCAGAGCAAAAGACGAATTTGGAAATACAAAAACGGATTGGGCAGGAATTGTTTATTTATCATCGCCTTATACTGACTGGGTTTTGCCTTATGAAAGCACAATGGCAGTTACAGGAACAAATACGGGGCAGTATCAATATAAATGGGCAGTAACTTTTTCTGCAAGTGATTTAGGGCAGAGGAGTTTAACAACCTATTTTTATAGAGCAGTTACCTGGCAGGCAAAACTTTTTGTCAGCACGAATTTTAATGATACGCCATCATCATATACTGGTATTATAGGTGAAAGTTCTGGTTTTACTGTAAGTGCAAATAATTATGCAAAATTGCAGGTTTTAGCACCTGGAATGGAAGCAAGACCCGGGACAGCAGATGGCGAAAATAACACGCCATCAGGACAGGCAAAAGGACAGGCATTCACAGTTACAATTAACCTTTGCGATAATTGGTGGAATAAAGTAAATCAGGTTCATCAGATAAATGTAACAACAAATGACCCAACACGTTCTTCAGCTGGTTGGCCAGTTACATCATCGGCTTTACCTGCATCGGTTTGGTTATCAAATGGAACTGCGAATTGTTTAGTGGCTTATGATTATGAAGGCACAACATTTAAAGTTCTTGTTTCTGATGCATCAGACCCATCTGTAACAGGTGATGAGACACCATATATTAATATATTTGAGATATACAGGATAGATATAACTAATTTGTCCGGTGGTTTAATTTCAAGTCAGGTTGCAGGTGTGCCTTTCTGGGTTTCAATTACTGCAATAAAAGATAATTTTGGAACAATTGCAACTGGCTTTAATGGAACTATAGAACTTGCTGCGAGTAATAATTATTCTGAATCAGAATACACAATTGAACCAACGGTTTCTCCACAATTTGTAAGTGGAAAATGTCAGGTTCAAATTACAATGTATAGAGCAGCAACAACAGTGGAAGGTGGACCATCTGGTGGAGTTAGAATAAAAGCAAAATTTGCAACTTCAAGTGGTATAAACGAAAGCAATACTTTTCAGTTATGGCCTAATACACCACAAAAAGCACTTGTTCTTGTAGAAGGTATGTCACATAAACCTGGTTTAAATCATGTTGGGATACCTTTTTATGCTGGTTATTCTGGCTCACCAAAAATTGTTGAAGCAGGCCAGGGCTTTAATTTAAAAGTATTTATTGTTGACCAGTATTATAATATTGTCTATACACTTGGCAATGTTATTGCAACTTTGAGTTCCACTGACCCATATCCTGCTTCAGTGGATGGAAGGAACCTGGCAACTTCAATAACCATTACAGGTGGTGTTTTCCAGACCAATAATATGATTTTAAAAACCGTGCTACCTGGTTATCAGCAGATAACAGCATCGCCGTCGGGCTATACTTCAAATACATCACCACCTGTTTATGTAAGGCATACTGATTTACATCATTTTGACGTTTATGCACCTTCTTCAGCAATTGCAGGCGAACCTTTTGATATAACAGTATATGCAAGGGATGTTTATGGGAATTTATGCGATAATACAAATGAAGCAACTCCTGACCCATTAGAAGATAGTCCGGATATAACTTTATCAGAAATTATTTTGGGCTATGCAAATACCATATATCCAAAAAATTATAAATTATCCAATGGTTCATTGATTGCTCCTGTTCAGTTATTTAAGAGAGGCAATTCTGAACAAATAATGGTTGCAGATGCAAATGGCGTAACAGGTATAAGTAATAGCATACAGGTAGAAGCAAATACATTTAATAGGTTGCTTGTATTAACAAATGGTATGAATGCTTTAGGTGGTGTTTATACAGGTGATACCCCTACTAACTTCACACTTTATACAGGGATGCCTGTAACAAGGACAGTAAATGATACAAATCATTCACCATCTGGATATCAATTCAGAGTTTACTCGTGTGATTTATATGGAAATATAACTGCAACAGCAGATGTTATTGGCAAAACAGTTACTGTAACTACAAATGATCCTTATGCAGTTCCTGTAACTGCAACTTCTATTGATTCATCAACAGGAGAGGCAATTGTAAATGTTATTTTCCATACTGCAATGGCAGGCGTAACAGTTGGTGCACATATTACTGACCAGAGTATTACTGAATTTGAAACCCCGGGTTTCAGGACTTTGCCAGGGGACCCGTATGGTTTGCAATTAAGGGTTCCCGGACTTTACATTGCTGGTGGTTCTGGTGGACCTTCTGGCCCTGTCTGGGATAATGGAATTAGAGGAACAGAAAATTCACAATTATCAGGTGTTTATTTCCCTGTATCAGTGTATGCTTGCGATTTATTTGGTAATACTGTAAGTGGTGTTAATGATACTGTTCAAATAACATCATCTGATATAACCCCAACAGCAATACCAAATCAATCATCGCCTATTACAATTAATTTATCAAATGGATTTACGTGGACAATGGCGCGGCTTGTAAGTCCGGGTTATATTGGAATGGGTGTCTCTGATATTTCAAATGGTTCAATGAACCATACATGGTTAAGGTCACCTTCAATTTACGTTACAACAAGCGGGCAGTTGTTATACAGAATAAGGGTTAACGGTGTGGATAAAGGAGATGGAACACCAGCGACAAGTGCGGTTACCTATCCTTCCACATTTAATATGACAGTGGAAGTTATTGATAACTATTCTCAGGAACCGGTATTTGGTGCAAACAGGGATTTTTATTTAACACCGGTTTCTGTTTACAATCAAAATGTTACTGCCAATGGAACGCTTGGTATAATATCAGGAAGTACATTTAATGGTGTTTTTTCATCAACAAACCAAACCTATACAAGGGCAGAAAAAATAAGAATAAAAGTATCAGATGTTCTTGGTGAACTTGCAGACCAGACATCCTGTATCATTGATTTTTCAGCAAACTCTTTAAATACTGCATTCACATTAAGGGCTGACCCTGCGTATATACGTTCAGGAACAAATTCAAAGATAATTGCACACATAGTTGATGTTAATCAAAATCCAGTTGCAGGCGTGAGTGTTAATTTTACAGTAATAAGCGGTGCTGGAACGCTTGATTCAAACAGTGCAGTTACAGATAATAATGGGGATGCGATTGTTAATTATCAGGGTCCTTATGTGAACGAAAGAGCAACGATACAGGCAAGTTATGGCTCTGATAGCAAGACAACAGATGTTTCTGTTTCTCTGGTTGACCCTGTTGCCGGTGAGATTTCAAATTATCCTAATCCATTCAGGGCAGGCAAGGAAAATACATATATCTCGTTTTTAATGGATGAGGCAGCAGAAGTAAAAATGAAAATATATACTTTATTTGGCGATCTTGTATTTAGCAAAAATTATACAAGAGAAGAAATACAGGCAATGATTAATGCTACCGGAAATGTAATATCAATTGCCTGGGATGGTAAAAATAATAAAGGTGATGTAATGGGTAATGGTGGTTATTTATGTATTGTTGAAACAGTTATAAATAAAGAAAAGAAAAAATTAATGAGAAAAATTGCAATACAAAAATAAAAAATTTTTAATAAACATAAGTTATTTAAAAAGCGTCAAATAAAAAAGGTTAAATAAAACCGGAGGTTTTAAATATATGAAAAAATTTTTATTAATAATTTTTGTTATAATTTTATTTAATAATTTATTTGCAAAAGGTGATTATGGAACACCCGGTGAATTTTTAGTATGGGGAGCTGGGGCGCGCTCTCTTGGTATGGGAAAAGCATTTACCGGGCTTTCTGATGATGCAACTGCTATTTATTATAATCCAGCAGGTCTTGCTTATCAAAATCCACTTCAAATATCATTGAATCATGTTATGCTTTTTTATGATACTATGTTTGATTTTGCAGCTATAACTTATCCTGTTTCCGGAATTGGAACATTTGGTGTTGCCTATACACGTTTAGGTTCAACAGGGTTTGAAGGAAGAGATATTCAATGGAAACCGCTTGGTAGTTTTGATTTGGCAAATCAGGCAGTTACTTTAAGTTATGCAAAAGATATTGTATCATGGCTCGGTATAGGGATAAATTTAAAATTAATAAGTGAAAATATATTTGATAAAAATGCAATTGGCTATGGAGCGGATATTGGTTTAATGTGGGTTCCATCAGAATATTTTAGTTTTGGGCTTTCTGTTATTAATGCGTTGCCACCTTCTATAAAATTAAATGAAACAGCAGAAAATTTTCCAATTGTAATAAAGTCCGGCTTTGCTTTAAAACTTTTTGGCGAAAGAATAATACCGGTTATGGATATAGAGAAAGAGTTAAGTAAAAAAGATTTAAAATTTAAATTTGGTATTGAAGGATATCCTTTGCAAAACTTAGCACTTCGAGCTGGTATGGATGAAACAGAAATAACTTTTGGTATCGGTTACACTTTTATGAAATACTATAAATTTGATTATTCCTTATCTTCACAGGAACTCGGTTTATCCCACCGGGCGTCATTTACTCTTGCCTTTGGCGGATTTGATGTTAATGTAACAGCAGAGCCAAAAATATTTTCACCTGTTGGTATAAAGAAAACAATTACTATATCAATTTATGCTGTGACAAAATATCCAATAAAAGAATGGGAACTTAATATTATTAACGAAGATGGTGATGCAATCAGGACTTTTAGTGGAGATGATAAACCACCTACATCCCTAATATGGGATGGGAAAGATGACAGGGGTTTACCTGTTGGCGATGGAGAATATAAAATTGTAATGAAGGTAAAAGATAAAAATGGAAAAGAAATTGTTTCAGGTGCAGAGACAGTAAAAATATCAAGCACACTGCCAATGCAGCCAGGAACAATACAGCTTGAAGAATAATAAGATTTTATTTTAATAAAGGTGAGGTTATGAAAAAAATATTTGTTTTGTTTGTCTTGCTTGTTTTGATAAGTCCTGCTTTTTCTCAGGATACAGAAAAAGAAATGAAAAATAATTGGGAACTTGTAATTTCTGCATATAAGGTATCGCCGGTTGCTTCAGATACATTGGAAAAAATGGATAATTTTGTAGACAGATACAAGGACTCAAATAAAAATGAAGCAGCGGGTATTCTTTATTTAAAAGGGAATGCTTTACATAAAAATAAAAAATATACACAGGCATATGAAACATTCAAGCGACTTGTTAATGATTTTTCTTCAACCCCTTATGCAGATGGGGCGATGTATAAAATGGGCGAATGTCTTTACAATATGGGAAAATACAATGATGCAATAGAATTATGGAATAATTTTAGATTCAAATATTCAACAAGTTTATTTATAATGGAATCGGTTTATGGGATTGCTCTTTCATATTTGAATTTAAAAGAATATATGAAGGCGGACAAAGTTCTTTCTGAATTTTTAGAAAGATATAATTATTATGCAAAAGAAGATAAAATAAAAATAATTGGCGGAATTATTGATTATTATCTGCAAAGATATGAAAGTGCAGCAGAAAAATTAAAACGGCTTAATTATGATGTTGCTTATTACTATCTCGGTCACAGTTTAGTTAAGGCAGGGAAATATTTAGAGGGCGCATCGGCATTTAAAAAAATAGATGAAGAATTTAAAAACAGTATTTATCTTGAAAGCGCTCTTTACAATAAAGCAGAAGCATTTTACAAAGGTGAAAATTATCAGGTTGCAGCAAGTGATTATAAAGCATTTTTAACAAAGTTCCCAAACAGCAATTTGTCCGGTTATGCTGCTTTTAAAATGGGTTCTGCGTATTTTAAGGATAAAAAATATGACGCGGCAATAAATGCATACAGGGATGTTGCAGCAAGGGTTTCTGATGCGCGACTGAAAGCATATGCCCAGTATCTCATTGGTGAAAGTTATAGAAAATTAAAGGACTTTAATAAAGCACAGATTGCCTATGAAAAAGTTATTGAGGGCTATAAAGAAATTTATGATGTTTATTCATCGGCGCTTTTAAAAGCCGGATGGTGTTATATTGTTTTAAATAATTTTAATAAAGCTGAAAGTGTGCTTTCTGAATTTACGCAAAAATTTATAACACACGAAAATTTAGCACTTGGTTATTATTTAATGGGTAATGCTAATTTTCTTAAAAATCAGTATGCGGTTGCAACACAGTCATATAAATTTATTTTAGATAAATTCAAATACAGTGATTTAACAGAAGCAGCTCTTTTAATGACAATGCTGTGTTATTATAAGCAGGATCAGATGGCATTACTTATTAGCGAGGGCTCGCATATGCTTGAAATTTTATCAAGTAAATTTCAATCGCCAAAGAGTAAAATAAGGGCAAGAACTTATTATTACCTTGGTATGGCATATTTTAAAACCGGTATGTATGGGCCTGCTGCTCAGGCATTTAATGAAATAATTGAAAAATATTATGATTCGGATATAACAAATGAAGCAAGGGCTAATCTTGCATGGTGTTATTATGAACTGGAAAATTATAAAGCAGCAAGAACAATGGCAAGGGATGTTATATCAAGTAATATAAAAGAAGAAGTAAAAATGGCTTGTGAATTATTAGTGGCTCATTCATTTTTTTGTGAAAAACAATATGATAAGGCAACGGCAAGCTACGGTGAGTTTGCTTATAAATATGCAAAATCAAAAAACTTTGAATTAGTTGCAGAAGCGCTTTTTCAACAGGGTAAAGTTTATGAGATTCAGGAATATTATATGGATGCGGTTAAATCATGGCAGGCATTATATGATAATTATCCAAAATCAAAAAGAGCGCCAGAGGCATTATATAAAATATCAGACATTTATTTTAAAGCACAGCAATATGATAAAGCAATTGCTGGTTTTCAAAGGATTTTAGAAAAATATCCGAACGCAGATATTGCAGAAGATGCAATGCTCGCCATTGCAGAAGTTTATTATAATTCAGATCAAGAAGCAAAAGCAGTTCAGGCATATAAGGACTTTATTAAAAAATATCCTGACTCATCAAAGGTAAAAAGTGTAGAAGATGGAATGCAAAGGGCAGAATATAGAAAAGCAGAAAAAAAAGAAGATCCGGAATTGCTCTTGCAATTTTATGAAAAATACCCGCAGAGTAATCTGGCTGTTGATGCATTGTATAAAGCAGCAGAATTATATTATCAAACAGGTAAATTTGATAAGGCAGTTAATACCTTTAATAAATTAATAGAGGAATTTCCAAACGATACTCTTGCCATAAATGCACATTATTATATTGGGGCATGCTATGAGGAATTAAAGAAAACCGAAGATGCAATAAATGCGTATAAAGCATTTATAAAAAATTATCCAAAACATGAATTGACTTCTGATGTTTATTTCCGGCTTGCAACCGCAGCGTATATGAATAAAAATTTTACAGATGCAGCATTTTATTATGAAAGAATTTTAGAAAAATATCCTGGGACAGAATATGAAAAAAATGCAATGTATAATCTTGCTTTAACCTATACTGATTTAAATAAAATGGATGATGCAATCAGATATTATAAATTATTTTATAAAAAATATCCAGATGATGAGAAAAGTAAAACAATTCCTTCACAGATTGCTGGTATTTATCTTGAACAAAAAAGATATACAGAAGCAATTGCATCTTACCAGGAAATTGCTGATAAGGGGAGTGATACTGAAAAAATGGAAGCATATTACAGAATTGGCGATATATATATGAATACAGAAAATCATGATAAGGCATTAGAGATATTTTCAAACCTTATAAATATGAAACCAAAAGATAATGTTTTTAGAGTGACAGGGCTTATAAATCTTGCTACAATATATGAAGAAAAATCGGACTGGAAAAATGCAGTAAAAATTTATAATTTAATAGTGGATAGCGGCGGACAGAAGGACTATGTGGATGGCGCCAAGGCAAGAATTTCTGAAATAAAAAATGCATATCCGGATTTATTTAAAGAAGAAACAACTAAAGAAAAAAAGACAGAAAAAAAATAATTACAAATCAACGGAGGTGAAAGAATGGAGACCAGTGGTTATGCAGTAGATTATATGCAGGTTTTAAGAAGCAGCTGGGTTATTGTTTTAATGATTTTTCTTTCTATTTTGGTTATTGGAGTTACAATTGAAAGGTGGTTTTATTTTTTAAGGACAAAACTTGATTCAGACATTTTTATGGATAAAATTAAAAATTACATTATAGATGGTAATTATGAAGATGCGATTAATTTTTGTAAAAAAAGTAAAGGAACAATACCGGTGGTTGTCAGGGCTGGGCTTGAAAATAGAGAATTGCCAAGGGATGAAATAGATAAAATTATGGAAGCAGTGAGGATGGAACAAAGGGTAAATTTAGAACGTTACCTTGGCATTCTTGGTACCCTTGGAAACACAGCGCCATTTATAGGTCTTTTAGGAACGGTTCTTGGCATCATAAAAGCGTTCAGAGACCTTGCATCATCAGCAGGGGCAGGACCGGAAGTTGTTATGGTTGGTATTGCAGAAGCATTGATAGCAACAGCAACAGGTCTTGCAGTTGCAATACCGGCGGTTATTTTGTTTAATTATTTTATGAAAAAAGTAAAAAATATATCGGTTGAAATGGATGCTGTTTCAAAAAAATTATTAATTTTAATGGCAAATTACGGGGAAGGTGCACATGGCAGGAAGCGCGGATGAAGATGTTGCAATAACAGATATAAATGTAACACCGCTGGTTGATATATCACTGGTTTTAGTTATTATTTTTATGGTAACTTCACCAATGGTTGTTCAATCAGGTATCGTTGTTACTTCTTCAAAGGTCACTGCCTCCCATGGAAAAAGCACGCGCAGCGAAGCTGTCCAGATAAGATTAACTGAAAAATCAATTTATGTGGATAATGATAAAATAGATGAGAGTAAATTTGAACAAGTAATTAAAGCAAAACTTGCTCAAAATAAGAAAAAACTTGTAATAATTACATCTGATAGAGATGTAAGGCATGGTAAACTTGTATGGGTTCTGGACACGTCAAAAATGTCAGGAGCCAAGACGATTTCTTTAATGAAAGAAGAAAAAGAAAAAAAATAAAAGGAGAAGGCCTATGCAGGCAGGAAAAGCCGGTCAAGAAGATGAACCAATAACAGATATAAATGTAACACCACTGGTTGATGTGTCTTTGGTTCTTGTTATAATTTTTATGGTAACAACACCATTTATGACACAATCAAAATTATCTGTTACTTTACCAAAGGCGGCAACAGATGAAGCAAAAAATGAAGAATACGTAACAATAACAATTGATAAAGATGAAAATATAAGTGTAAATGAAAAAAATGTTTACACACCACAGGAAATGCTTTCTGTGTTAAAACAAAAGCTGGCAAAAACAGCTGATAAAATTGTAATAATAAAAGCGGATGAAATGACAAAGCACGGTGTAATCATAGATGCAATGGAAACGGCAAAAGAAGCAAAGCCAAAAAAAATTTATTTTGCAACAAGACAGAAAAAATAAATTTTTAAGGAGTGTCTTATGTTCGGTAGTGATTATAACAAAAAAGGAGTTGCAGTTTCATATACTGTTTCAATTACCTTGCATATAATTGTTTTACTTTTATTTTTGTTTTTCCAAAACAAACATAGAAAAGCACTTGCTGATTATACCCTTACTGAAATAAATATTATTGAAGAGGTTCCTGACCAGCCAAAGCCAGTTCAGATTGAAAAGCCAAAAGGGATGCTTGATATTTTAAAGCAGGTAATTCCAATAAAACAAAAGGCATCAATAGAGATTGCAAAACCAAAGACGTTAGAAATAGAAAAACCAAAAATTGATTTAAAAAAGCCACAGGCATTAGAATTAAGCAAAGTTGATGATAAACTGAAGCCGTCAATGAAGGCAATTGATTTAGATAATGAAATAGGGCAGAAAAAAATTTCACCTGCTATGATGAAACAGCAGATAGAGTTGCAAAAGCAACAAAAACTTGCTGCTGCCCCATCAAAACTTGATTTATCAAAGGCATCCACATCACCAAAAAGCAGTTTTCTACCTGTTGAAAGACCTGCAATAAGTGCAGATGCTGTTCAGCGGGGAAGTGCTTTAAAGGCATCAGCATTAAAACTCGGGAAACCAACGCCCGAGCCGCAGAAAAAACCACAGGAAGAACAAATAGTTATAAAAAAGGAAAAAGGAGCTGCCTTATTGCTGACTGGGCAGATAGAAAACCGTCCAATTAGAAGAAAATTTGTGCCAGCGTATCCAAGGTGGGCTCAGGAACAGGGTATAGAAGCACAGGTTGCGATTTATTTTGTTGTAAGACCTGATGGAACTGTTAAAGAAAATGCGTATGTTAGCAGGGGAAGTGGTTATCCAGAACTTGATCAGCTTGCTTTAGAAGCAATTTTAAAATTTGAATTTGAACCATTACCTTCTTCTGAACGGCAGGAAGACCAATCAGGAACAGCAATTTTTAAGTATCAATTAGTGAGGTGATAATTTAATGAAAAAAAGAATAATTGGTTTTATAATTATTTTAATATTTTCCGGGTTTGTTTTTTCAGAAGAGGCAAAACAGGAACAGCAATCCGGTGACTCAAGTGAGGTTGTCATAAAAGGACAATTAAAAATAAAAGTTGAAACACAAAAACCAGACATAGAAGTTTCAACTGATATTAACGATGTTGCAGATGAGGCAGTAAAAACAGAAGAGGTTTTTCTTGGATTATCACCAGAAGATATTAAAGACATAAAATTAAGTATACCACAAGAGGTTAATGAAGAAAGGGTAAATTATTATCCTGAATTGACATCAATTGAAACGCAGCCGATTTTTGTAATAAGCCCTAAATTAAAAACAGCAACAGAAATGGATAAATGGGAATTTAAAGTAACAGACCCAACCGGAAGAGCGGTTTACTTGATAAAAGGTGGGGGTAATTTACCGGATAAAATTATCTGGGATGGATTTGATAGAGATGGTCAGATTTTAAAACTTAATGTTCCTTATTTATATATGCTAACCTATGTTGATAAAGCGGGTAATCCGGGCAATATAATGAGGAAAGAACCAAAAATTGTAAATGCAATAAAATATAATAAAGATGGTAAACTATATATAGAGATTTCCCATAAGGTTCTTTTTGACGCAAAAAGAAAAGAAAAAATTACAGATGAAGGTAAAAAATTAATTAAAGAAGTTGAGAATTATTTAAAATCATATAATAAGTTTCCTGTTACAATTAAATTCTATTCAGAAGATAAAGAACTTGGGGAAGACCAGGCAAGGGCTGTGGAAAAGATTTTAGTGGATGATTTGAAAATTCCAAAAGAGTTTTTAAAAATGGAAGCAAGAAAAGACGAAAGTTTACCTAAAAATTTAAGAACAATTTTTATAATAGGCGGATAAAATGATATATATAAAATACAGCGGGGCAATAAATTCAAAGGACTTATTAAAACCAATGAAGGAAGAATTTCAGGATATATGTGAAATAAGTGAATGGGAATTTGAAATAGTTAATGAAGATTTTAATTCATTAACAGCAAAAGCAAAAAAAGAATTTTCAAAATCGGATTTTTTTGAATTGGATGAGGATCTGGAAAATGAAATTACTCATTTCAAAGGTCCTGATGTTTATTTAGAAGGAATCAGCATTGGAATATCAAAAGGGGTGGAACCGTTAAAATTTACCTTTGATAAAAACGGTCAAATTGCAGCAATTTCTTTTTATACAACAGATACAATAGGAATAAACAGCAAAATAACAGTAAAAAAATATGAGTTTATGTATTTTCCTTATATTAAAATTTATACGGGAAATTATGAAACGCATATAAAAATGATAAAAATTCTTGATTATGTAAAAAAGAAATATATAAAAAATCTTGAAGTTATTGATACATCTTTTTTCTGGGATAACAGGGATGAAGAAGCCCTGATTTTAAAATTCTGGAAAGAAAGAAAAAACAAACAAATCACAAGGTAAATATAAATTACTTGAATTTTATTATATTTTTCACCCAAAGGATATTAAAAATAAGTGTTATACTTGCCTGAATTAAAATATTTTTAAAAAAGGTTTTAATTTAAAATTATGGAGGTATTTTATGGAAAAAATTGCAGTGCTTACAACAGGTGGCGATGCACCAGGAATGAATGCAGCCATTAGAGCAGTTGTAAGAACTGCCATATTTGAAGGTATGGAAATTTACGGTGTTGAACACGGTTATAAAGGACTTTTAGAAAATAGATTTAAAAAAATGGATTTAAGTAGTGTAAGCGGTATCATAAATAAAGGCGGAACAATACTTCAAACATTAAGATGTCCAGAATTTTTAAATAAAGAAAAGAGAAAAATTGCCTACGAATATATTTATAATAATAAAATAGATGGATTAATAGTAATTGGTGGAGATGGGTCAAGAAAGGGTGCCTATTTAATTACAAAAGAAAGCGGATGTCCCTGTGTTTTTATACCCGCCTCAATTGATAATGATGTTTATGGAACTGATTATACAATTGGTTTTGATACAGCGGTAAATACAGGGCTTGAAGCAATTGATAGAATAAGGGATACTGCTGCATCCCATGAAAGAATATTTATTGTAGAAGTTATGGGCAGGGAGCATGGATTTTTAGCACTTGAAATCGGTTTAACAGGAGGGGCGGAGATAATTTTAATACCGGAGATGAAAAATGATTTTAATTTAAAAAACATCTTAAAAATTTTGGAAAATGGAATAAGAAGGGGAAAGGATAGTTCAATCATAGTTATGGCAGAAGGATTTGGTTATACAAAGGACTGGGCTGAAAAAATTCAAAAGCATACAGGTCTTGAGACAAGGTATACGGTTCTGGGTTATATTCAACGGGGCGGGAAACCAACAGCATTGAGTCGTAAACTTGGACTTACATTTGGTTATAATGCAGTTCAGTGTATCAAAAAATTAAAAAAAAGTGAAATAAAAATGGTTGGTATAAGTGCAGGGAAATTTACTACTGTGGATTTAAAGCAAACAATTGGTAAAGAAAAAAGTATTGACAAAAAAATTTATGAAATGAATAAGGTTTTTTCAATATAAGGGTGTATTTTGATTAAAATAAAATTTTTAGGCGCAGCAAGAGAAGTAACCGGCTCAATGCATTTAATTGAAAAAGATGGCTTTAAAATATTGCTTGATTGCGGGATGCAACAGGGAAAAAGAAAAGAAAGTTTTGAAAGAAATAGAAATTTCCCTTTTAATCCAGAAGAAATCAATGCATTAATTCTATCCCATGCCCATATTGACCATGCAGGAAATATTCCAACTCTTATCTCAAAGGGCTTTAATAAAAAGATTTTTACAACACACCCGACACGTGATCTGTGTGAATATATGCTGCCTGATAGTGCCTATGTTCAGATAAAGGATGTTGAATATGTAAATAAAAAAAGGGCAAAGCAGGGAAAAACCTTATTTGAACCACTTTACACAGTTGAACAGGCAAAGGAAAGCATAAGGTATTTTATGCCTAAAAATTTAGGCGAACATTTTTTATTAAACGATGACATAGATGTTTATTTTTTAAATGCAGGACATATACTCGGTTCAGCAATTACTGTTTTATCATTAAAAGAAAAAGATAAAACTTTAAAAATTGGTTTTACAGGCGATTTGGGAAGAAAACAATTGCCGATTTTAAAAGAACCAGATTTTTTAACCGATGTTGATTATCTAATAATTGAAAGCACCTATGGTGGCAGAAACCATGGTGAAATAAAAGATGCCTTTGAAAAACTTGCAAAAATCGTAAATGAAACTTATGATAGAAAAGGAAAAATTATTATTCCGGTTTTTGCCGTTGAACGTTCGCAGGAAATTTTATATGGGTTAAATAAACTTTATATTGAAAAAAAGATTCCAGAAATTCCTGTTTTTATGGACAGCCCGCTTGCAATAAATATTACAGATGTTTTTGCAAGACATAATGAGTGTTTTGATAACGAAATGATTGACTATATTGTTAATAATGAAAATCCTTTTTATTCAAAACTTGTTAAATACACTGAAACAGTTGAGGAGTCAAAAAAAATAAATGATTATGATAAACCCTGCATAATTCTTTCAGCCACAGGGATGTGTGAAGCAGGAAGAATTTTGCATCATTTAAAAAATAATATCCAAGATCAGAAAAATGTGGTGCTTTTTGTTGGTTATCAGGCAGAAAATACACTCGGAAGAAGATTGCTTGAAGGAGAAAAAAAGGTTAAAATATTTGGAGAAAGTTACAGCGTGAATGCAAGAATAGAAAAAATCAATGAATTCAGTGCACATGCAGGAAATAGCGAACTTGTAAATTTTATAAAAAAAATAAACCAGGAAAAACTTAAAAAAATTTTTTTGGTGCATGGTGAAATCAGCGAACAGGAAAAATTAATTGAATCACTTAATAATGAAGGAATAAAAAATGTTTATAATCCAGAATTATATTATGAAGAAATACTGGAATAAATTCAGGTGCAAAAATGATAAAGTTTAATCATGTTTATAAAATTTATGAAAAAAATATAAAGGCACTTGATGATATAACATTTACAATTGAAAAAGGGGAATTTGTATTTTTAACAGGACCAACAGGCGCTGGAAAAACAACCATATTAAAACTTTTATATAAAGAAGAAGTTCCTGATATGGGCACAATAATTGTTGGCTCCCAGGATATAACCCATTTAAGCAGCAGAAAAATTCCATTTTACAGAAGAAGTATTGGCTTTGTTTTTCAGGATTTTAAATTATTATTTGACAGGACGGTCTATGATAACATTGCATTGCCGCTTGTTATTGCGGGCGAAAATAATAAATACATAAAAAAAAGAGTAAATGAATATATTGAAAAAGCAGGGCTTTTGGGTAAAGAAAATTTAACCCCATGGCATTTATCAGGTGGTGAAAAACAAAAGGTGGCTATAATGCGTGCTTTTATTACAAATCCAGATTTAATTTTAGCAGATGAACCAACTGGAAATTTGGATGATGAAAGCGCATGGGAAATCATAAAAATTTTTGAAGAAGCAAACAAAAATGGCACAACAGTGGTCTTTGCAACACATAATAAAGAATTACTTGAAAAAATGAATAAAAGAATTATAAAACTTTTACAGGGAAGAATAGTTTAAAATGTACGCAATAAAAGAGGTTTTTACAAATTTTAAAAAAAGTGGTTTTATGAGTTTAATTTCAATAGGAACTATTATAATTACAATTGTTATTCTCGGAAATTATTATCTGGCAAATGAAAGTATAAAATATTTTTTATCAAAGATTGAAAATAAAATTGAAATAGTTGTTTTTTTAAAGGATGATGTTGTTTTAGAAAAAATCAATAACTTAGTTATGGAATTAAAGACGGTATCAGATGTTGAGGATGCAAAATTTGTATCAAAAGAAGATGCGTATCAGGAGTTTATAAAAGATAAAGAAATTTTTTCAATAATGCAGAATTTTGAAACCAACCCGTTACCTAATTCTATAAAAATAAAATTAAAAAGTTATACTAAAAAAAATATTGACAATTTAATTAATTTATTAAAAACAAAAGAAGGTATAGAGGATATTCAATATGGCGGAAAGGAAATAGAAAATTTAGTAAACATATTAAATGTGATTAAAATAATTGCAATTGCCGTTGGTATTATTTTTGTTATTTCATCTCTTTTTGTTGTTTCAAATATAATAAATTTAACCATATATGCGCGTAGAAACGATATCTATATACTAAAAATGGTTGGTGCAACAAATACGTTTATAAGAATTCCATTTATATTAGAGGGCTTAATTCACGGATTTTTGGGCGGATTAACTGGTTGGTTCATACTTTATATTATTGTTAAAATTTTATTAACAGAAATTAAAAAACAAACAGGACTTGATTTTTCAACGTTTTATTTATTTAATCCAGAGTTTTTTTCTTTTAAATTTTTATTTGCTTCAATTTCAGCTGGTATTTTGCTCGGTTTTTTCGGCAGTTTATTGTCGCTTGGTAAATTAAAAGAAAAATGAAAATAAAAATCCTTATTTTTTTTATTTTTTTTTATTCCTTAATTTACGGGGTAGTAATTAAAGAAGAGATAAAAGATTATAAACAGCATTTAAATGAAACAAGGAAAAAAATAGAGCAAATAAGGGAAAAAATAAAAGAAGAAAGAGAAAAAATAGCAAAAGCCAAAATTCAGGAAAAAAAAACATACCAGTATTTGCAGCAATTGGAGCGGGAATTATCAATAACAAAAAAAGAATTAAATGTATTTGAAAATAACATAAAAATATTATCGGACGGAATTTCTGATATAGAAAAAAGTATTAAAGAAAAAGAAAAATTCATAAAAGAAAAAGAAAAAGTTGTTATGAATATTTTACGCAATCAATATAAAAAGCAAAATCTTGAAATTTTTAATTTAATATTAAGTTCTAAAAATATAGCCGAGGTTATAACGCGATATAAATTTTTTAACATCTTAAGCAAAAAAAACATATCGGATATAGAAGCATACAAGTTAACAATAGAAAAATTAAAAGAAGAAAAAGATACATTGATAGAGTATAAAAATGAAGTAGAAAAGTTAAAACAGTTAAAAGAGGGACAGTGGAAAACATATAAAAATCAAAAATGGGAAAAGCATATTTGGTTAAAAAATATAAAAAAAGATATCACGAAAAGTCAACAGGTAATTGATGAATTGAAAAAAAATGAAAAAAAATTAAACGGGCTCATAGAAAAATTGCAGGTAACTGTGGAACTGGAGGATAAAGAGGCAAAAGAGGCATTTTTAAATTATAAAGGTAAATTTCCCTGGCCAGTTGATTCAAGAAAAATTTTAGCCGGTTTTGGTTATTATAATCATCCAAAATTTAAAAGCAAAGTTGTAAGCAACGGAATTCACATAGCCGAACGTTATAACGCTCCTGTAAGCGCTATTTTTAAAGGGATTGTAAAATACGCTGATTGGTTTGAAGGATATGGAAATATGGTAATAATATATCATGGCGGCGGATTTTACTCAATTTACGGACACCTTGCAGAAATATATGTAAATGTTGGTGATAGAGTAAATGTAAAAAGTTTAATTGGAACGGTTGGTGATACTGAATCATTTTTTGGAAATGAACTGTATTTTGAATTAAGACAGAATACAAACCCGGTAAATCCATTAAAATATTTAAGCAGATAGAAATAAAAAATTTTATTTATTTAAATGAGTGGATACAAGCAATGCATCAGTTACGGGAAGTAATGATAAAAATTGGAAATTCCTCTTAATATCCATTTAAAAAATTGAAAAATAAAAATGTAAAATTTTTTTAATTTCCCCTCGCCCTTTGATGGGAGAGGGGGAAGGAATGCAAGAGGCGACTTGAATGCAATCCCCCCTCTCTCTAACTCTTTCCCACGCAGGGGAGAGAGGAAAAAACAAATTCCACAATTTCTCATTTTTTAATTTTCCATCTTTTTTAAAGACAGAAAATTTTATTAATGTAAAAAAAAGTAAAGCAAAAAAATTTACTTTATATTTTGTAAAAACCTGCTATCACTTAGGGATTACAAAAAGACAAAGATGTGGAGTATTAGCGATTAATGGGGGCATGACGGAATTGGTAGACGCATTTGTCTGTCAAGCAAATGAATCGTCTATCGATTCGTATTGGTTCGAATCCCACTGCCCCCACCATAAAAAATGTTATTACTGCCAAATAACAGTTATTTAACCACTATAAGTCATAAATGCTGCATA
>Ga0078972_1007911_pt1 | contig 22979 bp, 24 predicted proteins | sample YelNatPaOPGAMG01_FD_67568 | JGI IMG/M metagenome (GOLD analysis project Ga0078972, IMG submission 67568) | Hot spring thermophilic microbial communities from Obsidian Pool, Yellowstone National Park, USA - OP-RAMG-01 (SPADES assembly) (version 2) | ecosystem: Environmental > Aquatic > Thermal...
AGGGCAGGCTTGGATGCACTTATTGATTTTGGCAGGCCCCGCACTATTCAATTAGCGGTATTAGTGGATCGGGGGCATCGCGAACTTCCTATCCGGGCAGATTATGTGGGTAAAAATATACCTACTTCCCAAAGAGAGATTGTAGAGGTAAGGTTAAAGGAGATAGACGAAGAGGATGCGGTTTTAATTTTAGAGAAGGAATGAATAATAAAATAAACTGGGCAAGAAAAGACCTTTTGGCAATATCCGAATTAAGCAAAGAGGAGATAGAGTTAATTTTAGAAATCGCCTCTTCATTCAAGGAGGTTTCTACGCGGGAGATTAAAAAAGTTCCTGCTTTGCGCGGAAAGACCGTGGTGAATTTATTTTATGAACCTTCTACCCGCACACGAGTTTCTTTTGAAATCGCTGCCAAAAGACTTTCTGCGGATGTAATTAATATTATTGCGGATAGTTCCAGTGTCCGCAAAGGAGAGAGTTTAGTTGATACTGGCAAAAACCTAGAAGCGCTTAAGATTGATATAATTGTTTTAAGACATAATTCGTCAGGCGCTGCCCATCTTCTGGCGCGTAATGTGGGGGTAAGCGTGATAAACGCCGGTGATGGCTGGCATGAACATCCTACGCAGGCACTTTTGGATATTTTTACTTTAAAGGAAAAATTCGGATACATTGAGGGGTTAAATGTTACTATTGTGGGCGATATCTTGCACTCACGGGTAGCACGTTCTAATATCTGGGGTTTAACTAAATTAGGAGCAAAGGTATGTGTTTGCGCTCCCAAGGAACTTTTGCCTTTAGATATTGAGAAATTAAATGTAAGAGCAATCACGGATATTGAAGAAGCATTAAAAGACGCAGATTGTGTAAATGTTTTAAGGATGCAGTTAGAAAGGGATGAAAAAAAGGTTTTTCCTTCTGTTTTGGAGTATTTTAAGGCGTACGGCATAACTTCGGAGAGGTTAAATAAATTAAAGAAAAATATTTTGATTATGCATCCAGGGCCACTTAATCGCGGGGTAGAAATATCAAGTGAGGTAGCGGATAGCCAAAATGCTGTTATTTTAGAGCAGGTTACTAATGGTATCGCCGTCAGGATGGCGGTTTTATTTTTAGTTTCTCAAGGAAGACAATTATATGCGCATTCTCATTAAGGAAGGATTTATTATAAGTCCAGCTGACAACTTAGAAGCAAAGAAGGATATATTGATAGAGGAGGGCAAGTTTTTGTCCATAGAAGAAAAAATTGAAGATAACAAAGCAGATAAAGTAATTTTGGCTAAAGGTAAAATTGTTTTGCCTGGTCTTATCGATTTACATGTGCATTTAAGGGAGCCGGGCAGAGAAGACAAGGAAACGATTTTTACCGGAACCTTATCTTCAGCTAAAGGTGGCTTTACCAAAATATTGGCTATGCCCAATACCGAGCCACCTATAGATTCATCGCAAAATGTAAGATGGTTAAGAGAGATTATTAAAAAAGATGCCTGGGTAGATGTTTTGATTTCTTCCTGCATAACCTTAAAAAGAGAGGGCAGGGAACTGGTAAATTTAGAAGAATTAAAAAAAGAGGGGGTAGTGGCGATTACCGATGATGGTTCTTCTGTAAATGACCACCAACTTTTATTACAGGCATTAAAAGAGGCAAAGAGGCTTGGTCTTTTGGTAATTCTACATTGCGAAGATAAACAACTTTCAGATAAAGGGCTGGTAAATTTAGGGATTATTTCCACACGTTTAGGTTTAAGGGGAATACCCACAGAGGCAGAATATAAAAGGATAGAACGCGATATAAAATTGGCGCAAGAGGCAGATACCTCTGTTCATATTACCCATGTAAGTTGTAAGGAATCTATAGAGATAATTGCCAAAGCAAAGAAAAATGGAGTTAGAGTTACTTGCGATACTGCGCCTCATTATTTTGCTTTAAGCGAAGACGAACTTTTAGATTTCGACGCCAATAAAAAGATAAACCCTCCTTTAAGGACAAAAGAGGATGTTTTGGCTATAAAAGAGGCAATAAAAGGAGGGATAATTGATTGTATTGCTTCTGACCATGCGCCTCATACAGAGCATGAAAAAGAAATTGAATTTGAAAACGCCTGTTTTGGAACCATTGGTTTAGAGACAAGTTTAGCGGTGGCTATTAAAGAATTAATAGAACCAAAAATAATCAGTTGGCAGAAATTGGTAGAACTTTTTTATGTAAAACCGGCTAAAATTTTAAATTTAGACAAGGAGACATTTAAGGCAAATAAAACCGCAACCCTGATAGTTTTAAACCCAAATAAAGAATGGACGGTAAAGAAAGAAGACTTTTTAAGCAGGTCAAAGAATTCTGCTTTTTTAGGCAAGACATTAAAGGGCAGGGTTGAATATACCATTTATAAAGGTAAAATTATCTATGCCGAATGTAGTGATTCTTCGGTGCCGAAGGATCAGCATCCCGATACTTCGGGAATCCCGAAGGTATGTTTTGAAAAATAACTTTATTCGGGATAAAAGATGGAGTTTATCCTTACCAAAGAATTAGGAAGGTTGGCTAAATGGTTAAGGGTTTTAGGTTTTGATGCAGTGTATTTTAAAGAAGACAACAAAAGCGTGCTTTTGTTAGAGGCATTAAGGCAGGGGCGCATAATTCTTACCCGTAACCAGAAGATAAGCAAAGAAAGAGGGATTAAGGTCATAAATATAAATAGCCAGAATCTAAAGGAACAGCTCAGGCAGCTTAAGGAGGAGCTTAAATTAACTTTGGATGGAGAAAAGATGTTTAGCCGGTGCGTGATCTGCAATTTAGAATTGGAATATATTGAAAAAGAAAAAATAAAAGGGAAGGTTCCCGAATACGTATTTAAGACGCAAGATAATTTTTATATCTGCGAAGGTTGTAAACGTATCTATTGGCAGGGAACACATTGGGGAAATGTTTCACAAATAATTAAAGAATTAGGGATTAATTGAATAACTTTCTAACCCGAATAAACTTGAGTGATGTTTATTGCTGATTTTCATATTCATTCTAAATATTCACGTGCTACAAGTAAAGATATGGATTTAGGCCATATTGCCGAATGGGCAAAATTAAAAGGTATCACTCTTATGGGAACAGGTGATTTTACACACCATCTGTGGCTTGAAGAATTAAAGCATAATTTAGAAGACTTAGGCAACGGTCTGTTTAATTATAAGGGGGTTTATTTTATTTTAACCACAGAGATCTCAAGTATCTATTCAAAAAGAGGCAAAACTTACCGCATTCATAATATAGTTTTTGCTCCCTCTTTTAAAAGCGTGGATAGAATCAATGAAACATTAAGCAGGTACGGTAATTTATCTTCGGATGGAAGACCTATTTTGGGATTGGATGCAGAAGAATTGGCAAGAATAATTTTTGATATTGATGAAAATTGCATGGTTGTGCCAGGTCATATTTGGACTCCTTGGTTTAGTTTATTCGGTTCAATGTCCGGTTTTGATAGAATAGACGATTGTTTTGAAAAACAGACCCCCAAGATTTTTGTTTTAGAGACAGGTTTAAGCAGCGACCCCGCAATGAATTGGAGACTTTCTAGATTAGATAATTTTACTCTTATTTCCAATTCCGATTCCCATTCTCCTCAAAAAATAGGCAGGGAGGCAAATGTCTTTGATTGTGAATTGGATTATAAAACCATAAGGGAAGTCTTAAAGACGAAAGATAAAAAAAGATTTTTATATACCATAGAATTTTTTCCGCAGGAAGGCAAATACCATTTTGATGGACACCGGCTTTGCGGGATATGTTGGTCGCCCCAGGAAACCAGAGAAAATAAAGGAATCTGCCCAAAATGCAAAAGGCCAATAACTATAGGGGTGATGAATCGTATAGAACAACTAGCGGATAGGCCAGAAGGTTTTATTCCTTCCAATACCATACCCTATAGAAATCTTATTCCCTTAGATGAAATAATTGCAGAGGCAAAAGGGTTGGCTAAAAACGCTCTTTCTGTGGAGCGGGATTACCGTGGTATCATTAATAAATTTGGTAACGAATTTATGGTTTTAACCGAAATTTCAGAAGAAGATTTAAGAAAAAATCTGCCTTATAAAGTTGCAGAAGGCATTATTAGGATGCGTCAGGGTAAGGTGAATATAAGAGCTGGTTTTGACGGTGAATATGGAAAAGTTTCTATTTTTGATGAAGAAAAAACAAAACCAGATGAACAATTAAGTTTATTCTAATTAAATGAAGAGCTTTATCGTATATTATTCATATACGGGTAATACACAAAAAGTAGCACAGGTATTGGCAGAAGTTTTAAAAGAAAAATCTGAAGTAGAAATACTTCGTTTGGAAGTCAAGGAATCTAAACATTTTTTTATCCAAGCAGTCCGTGCCTTTACGCATAAAAAAGCAAAAATAAACCCAGTTAATTTTGATTTAAAAGATTATGATTTAGTATGTTTTGGCACGCCGGTTTGGGCATTTGCACCAGCACCTGCAATGAATACCTATTTAGAAAAATGTTATGGTTTAAGTCAAAAAAAGGCGGTTTTATTCTGTACTTATGGCAGCGGAGTGGGTAAAGATAAATGTTTAGATTATATGCAGGATATTTTAACTAAAAAAGGCGTAAAAGATTTTTGGCGATTCTTAATTCCCCAAAGTAAAGCAAAAGATAGGGATTTATTTTTAATAATTAAAGAGACTCTGCGCCTGTAGCGCAATGGATAGCGCACTGGCCTCCGGAGCCAGGTGTGCAGGTTCGACTCCTGCCAGGCGCACCAGACTACGCTAGCAGTTAATATATTCAAAGTAGTAAGCTTTTGAAGAAGGCGAACCAAGAATAGAGGAGAAAATGCGTAAAAAAATAGTAGGAGTGATTGGTGGGCATACTTGTACTAAGGAAGTGGAGGAATTAGCCCAAAATTTAGGCAAAAAATTGGCAAAAGTGGTAGATTACCTCGTTTGCGGTGGTTTAGGTGGAGTGATGGAGGCAGCTTGTAAAGGATTTAAGAAAAAAGGAGGCGTAACTATAGGAATTATAACAAGTTATGATAAAAATACTGCCAATCCTTATGTAGATATTATAATCCCTACAGGAATGGGTTTAGCAAGAAATGCTTTGGTAGTAAAGACCGCGGATGTAGTAATTGCTTTGCCGGGTGAGTATGGAACTTTATCAGAAATTGCCTATTGTCGGCAATTAGGGATTCCAGTAATTAGTTTAAAGTCTTGGAATATAAAAGGAGTGAATAAGGCAAAGACAATTGAAGAAGCAATAGAAAAAGTAAAATTAATTCTTAAAAAGGAGAATATATGAAGGCAATCCTTATGCTTGAAGATGGGGAATTCTTTTTAGGTAAAACAAATTGTAAAACAGGCGAGAGGATTGGGGAGGTATTTTTTGATACGCGGGTTGTAGGATATCAAGAGGCAATTGCTGATCCGGCAAATGCGGATAAAATCTTATTCTTAACCTATCATTTAATTGGTAATTATGGCTGTAGCCAGAAATTTAATGAATCCCAAAATGTATGGCTTAAAGGTTTAGTAATAAAAGAAAAGAGTCCTGTATTTTCCAACTGGCAGGCAAAATATAGTTTTGACCATTTTATAAGAAATTACAATTTATTGACGATAGAAGGGCTGAATACCTGTAGTTTAGCAGTGTAAATAAAAAGGAATTAGAAAAATTTTTAATTAAAGGTTTGGAGACTTCTGCGGTACATCAGGTATTAGTGGAGCAATCTGTTTTGGGTTGGAAATAAATCGAGTTTGAGGTGATGCGGGATTATGCGGATAATGTGATTATTATTACTTCTATGGAAAATGTTGACCCAATGGGGGTGCATAATGGTGATAGTGTTGTGATTGCCCATTCTCAGACTTTAACTTATGAAGAATATAATACTTTTGTAGATCTCTGTAAAAGGATTATCCGTAAAATCGGGATTACCGGCGGAGGAGTAAATATCCAGTTTGCTCAAAATCCTGATGTTTTTTTGAACCCGCTGTCGATGACTGTGTTTTTAAGATCTGTAGATTCACCTTTGAAAAATTTCCCCGTGCAGAGAGGGTAATCAATACTTCTATGAAAACAGTAGGAGAGGCAATGTCAATCGGAAGAAATTTTAAAAAGGCACTTCAGAAAGGTATCCGTTCCATTGAAATTGGTCGTTTTGGTTTTGGCGCAGATGGCAAGGATAAAATTACAGATGAAGAATTAAAGAATCCCAATCCAGGTTTAATAAAATTAATCAAAGATAAGATCCGTATCCCTAACGATGAAAGGATGTTTTATATAAGATACGGGCTTAAGATAGGACTCTTGGTTGAAGAGATTTATCGGCTTTCTAAGATTGATAGAGGGTTTATTGAGAATATGAAAGAACTAATCAAGCTTGAGGAAAAAATAAAAAAATATAAAGATAAAGATGACAAGATAAGGATTCCCTGCGAGCTACTTTTAGAAACAGAAAAGGATGGTTTTTCAGACCGACAAATTGCTTACCTTTTAAATACTTCAGAAGAAAAAAACCGCCAATTTAGAAAAAAATATGGTATTAAACCGGTATATAAACCGGTAGATACATGCGCAGGGGAGTTTTATGCTGAACGGCCATATTTTTATTCTACTTATGAAACGCTGCAAGAAGCCCGGACCAGCAAAAATAAAAAAGTGGTTATTTTGGGCGCAGGGCCTAATCGCATCGGTCAGGGGATTGAATTCGATTATTGTTGTTGTCATGCTGCCTATGCTTTAAGGGAGGAAGGTATTGAGAGCATTATGATTAACTGTAACCCCGAGACAGTTTCCACAGATTACGATACATCGGATAGATTATACTTTGAACCTTTGACTTTAGAAGATGTTTTAAATGTTTTAGAGGTAGAAAAACCTATTGGGGTAATTGTACAGTTGGGCGGGCAGACGCCTATTAATTTAGCAATCCCTTTGAAAAAGGCAGGAGTAAACATCTTAGGAACTTCTGCGGATAGTATTGATATCGCAGAAGATAGAAAACGTTTCAAGCAGATGTTAAATAAGTTAAAACTTTTACAACCACCCAATGGAACCGCTTTTATTTTTGAGGAGGCAAAAGAGGTAGCTAGTAAAATCGGTTATCCGGTTTTGGTCAGACCTTCTTATGTTTTAGGGGGCAGGGCAATGGAGATTGTTTATGATGAAGAGACCTTGAAAAAATTTATTAAAGAGGCAAAGGAGTTTTCCGCAGAACATCCCATTTTAATTGATAAATTTTTAGAGGACGCGATTGAGGTGGATGTGGATTTAATCGGAGATGGTCAGACTTTTGTTATTGGAGGAATTATGGAGCATATTGAAGAGGCAGGGATTCATTCTGGAGATTCAGCGATGGTATTACCGGCTTATAGTTTATCTAATGATATTTTAAATAATATTAGGCAGGCAACTTATAAGATGGCTGAAGAGTTGAATATAATAGGGCTGATGAATGTGCAGTATGCGGTAAAAAATGGCGAGGTTTATGTTTTGGAAGTAAATCCCCGCGCTTCAAGGACAGTGCCTTTTGTTTCTAAGGCAATCGGCGTGCCTTTGGCAAAGTTAGCTGCAAAGGTTATGTTGGGTAAAAAATTAAAAGATTTGGGTTTCACTAAAGAGATTATTCCCAGGCATACTTCAGTAAAAGAGTCGGTTTTTCCTTTTAATCGTTTTCCCGGTGTAGATATAATTTTGGGTCCAGAGATGAAATCTACAGGAGAAGTAATGGGAATAGATAAAGATTTTGGCAGGGCCTATATTAAAAGTCAAATCGCCGCAGGCCAGAACCTGCCTAAAAAGGGAAATGTTTTTATTTCGGTGGCGGATAAGGATAAAAAAGAAATCGTCCCAATTGCTAAAAAACTTATCGATTTAGGATTTAACCTTTATGCCACAGTCGGAACCGCCAACGTTTTAGAAAGCAACGATATCCCGGTAAGAATTCTGCCTAAAATTGCTGAGGGTAGGCCCAATATTTTGGATTTAATGAAGGATGGTAAAATTCATCTGGTAATCAATACTCCTTCTGGAAGGATTCCCAGAGAAGATGAAATTAAAATCCGCTCCCAGGTAATTTTATACAACGTCCCTTATACCACCACTATTGCCGGAGCAAAAGCCACGGTAAGCGGCATAGAGGTTTTAATCAAGAAGGATTTAGGAGTAGAATCTTTGCAGGGCTACCATAAAAATATCAGATATGGAAAAAATAAACATAAAAACAGATAGACGTATCCAATTAATCGATATAACTAAAGATATTCAACAGATAGTTTCTAAAAGCAAAATAAAAGAGGGGGTCTGTTTTTTATTCTGTCCGCATACCACCGCAGGCCTTACCATAAATGAGAATTATGACCCTTCGGTAAGAAGAGATATTCAGGAGACCATAAATAATCTTATTCCGGGAAATAAAAATTATTTACATACAGAGGGCAACGCCGATAGCCATATAAAATCAACGCTTTTTGGTTCATCCCTGCTTATCTTTATTGAAGAAGGCAGGCTCTGTTTTGGAAATTGGCAGGGGGTTTTCTTTTGCGAATTTGACGGTCCACGCCAGAGAGAAGTTTGGTTAAGGATAATTTGCCAAAGCTAAAATTTAGGAACGGCTAAATACGTTTATTTACCTTCAAGTATATACTCTTTTTCTTTGACAAATATTTTTTTGTATGTTAAATTAGTTACATAATGAAAAAAAGTTTTTTTCTTTTTTGGCTTATTTTAGCATTGTTTTCTTTTGATTCTACTTACGCATATTGGATTTGGACTCCCCAATCCGGCAAATGGATTAATCCTAAAAATGCGACCAAATCTAATCCCCAACAGCAGTTAGATTTTGCTTTGATTTTATACCAAGAGGATAAATTAAAAGAAGCAAAAGAAGAATTTAAAAAATTAATTAAGTATTTCCCGCGCGCCAAAGAAGCAGCTGAGGCGCAGTATTATTTGGGATTAATTGAAGAAAAAAATGGCAAATTATATGAGGCATTTCTGGAATATCAGAAACTTATTGATAAGTATCCTTTTTCAGAAAGGATACGCGAGGTAATTGAGCGTCAATATAAGATTGGCGAAAAATTTATGGATGGCAAGGCAAAGGTTAGTCCGGGAAAGAATTTATTGGTGGAGCATCCCAGTATTGAGATATTTCGCAAGGTAGTGGAAAATTCTACATTCGGTCCTTTTGCCCCCCAAGCACAATATAAATTAGGCTTGGTTTTAAAGAGTTTGGGAAGATACCAAGAAGCGGAAGAAGAATTTGATAAGGTGCTTCAGAATTACCCTAATAGCGAGTGGTTTTCGGCAGCAAAATTCCAAATCGCTGCTTGCAAGACCTTGCTTGCGCGCAGTTCAGATTACGATCAAGAAAGAACCACGCAGGCAAAAGAGATGTTTGAAGAATTTGTAAAGGAACATCCGGATGCGGTTCTTTCTCGGGAGGCAGAAAAGAATATCCAGGAATTAAAAGAAAAAGAAGCCAAAAGCAATTTCGATATCGCTCAGTTTTATGAAAAACAAAAAATTTATAGTTCCGCCAAACTCTACTATAATTTTGTTTTAGAAAACTATCCTAAAAGTATCTGGGCAGCCAAGTCTTTGGAACATCTGCAGGCATTGGAAAGAAAGAGGAAATAGCGCGGATGAAAAAGATTTTTTGTTGGGTGATAGGTTACGTTTTATTTTTAAGTGGTTGCGGTTATACCACGCGTGCTTTCATTTCAAAAAATTATAGAACTATCTATATTGCACCTTTTGAAAATAAAATTGATATTGCCAAAGAGACCGAATCTATCCAGAGGTATAAACTTTACCAACCGCTTTTAGAAAGGGATATTCAAGAGACGGTAATTAACCGGATTAATCTGGATGGCAACCTAAAGATTAGCGATGAAGATAATGCGGATTTAATTTTAAAAGGGGCGGTTTTGGATTTCCGACGCGATGCCTTAAGATATTTAGAGAATGATGAAGTAGAGGAATATCGCATAACTATTACTGCGAGCATACAACTTGAAGATAAAAACAAAAATATCCTTATAAAAAGCACTGATATTATAGGTGATGCTACTTATTTTTTGAGTGGTCCAAATGCTAAAAATGAACCCTTAGCCATTAGAGATGCGCTAGACGATCTCGCCCGCCGTATATTAGAACGGATAATCGAAAATTATCAATAAATCTAATTAAATGATTTATCTATTTGTCGGGGAAGATTACTCTTCTAAAGATATTGAGTTAGAGAAAATAAAGCGCCAATTTTTTAAAAAAGAATCAGAAATCTTTAATTACGAAGTCCTTTATGCGCCTGATTTAGAACTTTTAAAATTTCAGGAAGAGCTGAAGCGGTTTCCTCAACAGGCAAAAAAAAGGGTTATTCTTATCCGACAGGCAGAGCTTCTTAAAAAACCCATCAAGGATTACCTTTTAACTTATATAAAGAAACCGTTTGATTCTTGTGTTTTAATTTTTGACCAAGAGCAGATTGATAAAAAAGATAGTTTTACCCAAGAACTCATAAAGTCCGCTAAGGTTATTTATTTGCACAACAAAGAACTTTTAAATACTTTTCAACTTGCCTCTGAGATTGAACAGCGCAAAATAAAAAAAGCTTTATTAACTTTACATGATTTAATTCAGAGAGGTAGCGACCCCGAGATGATTTTAGGAGGTTTAAGATACCGTTGGCAGAATAGCCATCTTAATGTTTGGGAGAAAAAAAGAAGGCTCGCCTTGCTTTTGGATTGCGATCTTATGATTAAGACAGGTAAGTTAAAACCGTTAATGGCTTTAGAGAAGTTACTGTTTAGTTTGGTTTATTTTTGAAAGAAGTTTTGTTAAGCGCGCCTTCTTTCTGTTTGCCAGATTTTTATGGATTATCTTTTTTTTGGCAGCCTTGTCTAAAGAAGAATAGATAAGACGCAGTTGTTCTTGGGCTTCTTTTGCCTTTTTTTCTTCGAGAAGTCGTTTGAATTTTTTAATTTTATTTTTGATATCACTTTTTATTTTTTTATTGCGTAAAGTTCTTTTTTTGTCTTGTCTTATTTTTTTTAAGGCACTGTGGCGATGTGGCATTTATTTACCCTCCTTTTATTTTGGTTAAATATAGCATAAGTAGGAAAATATGTCAACAAACAAATCTATTTTGCGTTCCACCGGATTAATTGGGATACTAACTGTATTTTCGCGCATTTTGGGTTTTGTAAGGGATGTATTTATTGCGCGGATATTTGGTACAGGCATCGCGGCAGAGGCTTTTGTTGTAGCATTCCGCATCCCCAATCTTATGCGCGAACTTATTGGCGAAGGGGCGGCTAATGCGGTTTTTGTTCCAGTATTCTGCGAGTACCTCGTTAAAGATAAAAAAGAACTTTTTAGAGTTGTAAACATTCTTTTTAATATTATATTTTTTCTTTTATGTTTCATTATTTTTCTGGGTATAATTTTTTCCCTGCCTATCGTTAAAACTATCGCCCCGGGCTTTATAAACGATAATTATAAATTAAACCTTACGGTTCGGCTTACCCGATTAATGTTTCCCTATTTATTGTTTATTGGCTTGACTGCTTATGCAATGGGGATACTCAATGCCTTTAAAGAATTCGCTCTTCCTGCTTTTGGTCCTGCTTTGCTTAATTTAAGTTTAATCGGTGCATGTTTATTTTCTGCCTTTTTTGCTGAACCAATAATAGTTTTGGCTTGGGGGGTACTGATAGGAGGGGTTTTGCAACTAATAATACAGGTGCCTTCCTTTTATAAGAAAGGATTCCGTTTTAGATTTTTTGAATTTCAATTTAAGCATCCCGCAGTAATTAAAATAAGCAAATTACTTATTCCGCGTTTTTTTGGTTCAGCGATATACCAATTGAATGTATTTATGGATACTGTTTTTGCTTCTCTTACACGTATCGTAGGAGAAGGGGCGGTGGCAGCTATTTATTATGCGAACCGCATTATCCAATTTCCTTTGGCGGTTTTTGGGATTTCTTTATCGGTAGCCGCCCTGCCGGTAATGTCATTGCAGGTTGCTAATGCGGATATAGAAAAGCTTAAAAATACGCTTAAGTTTTCTTTAAATATAATTTTTTTAATTACCATTCCCATAAGTATGATAATTTGTATTTTCCCTTATCCCATTATAAAATTACTTTTTGAACATGGCAATTTTGGCAGTTATTCTGTGGCGATTACCGCAAGTGCCCTTTTATTTTATAGTTTAGGACTTCCCTTTTATGCCTTGGTTAAAATTATGTCTTCTGCCTTTTTTTCGCTTAAAGATACAGAAACACCGGTAAAGACTACCAGCTTTTGTTTATTGCTTAATATTTTGTTAAATTATATTTTGATGCACCCGTTAAAAGTAGGGGGGTTGGCTTTGGCAAGTAGTATCTCTTCCGCTATAAATTTTTTCCTTCTTTTTTATATATTAGAAAAAAGAATAGGTAAGTTTGGCCGTTTACAAATAATAGATTCTTTTTTACGGATATGCTTAGCCACTTTATTTATGGGCTTAACTGCTAAAATTTTTTGGCATTTTTTAAGATTCCCTTTGTTTTTTAGACTTCTTTTTTCTTTAACTATCGCAATAGCGGTTTTTATTTTAAGCGGTATTTTGTTAAAGGTTGAAGCGCTAAGGATATTTAAAATAAAATGGAACTTAAAGAAAAGGTAATATGCCTTCCCCATCTAAGCGGTGTATATATATTCAAGGATAAAGAAAACAATATTCTTTATATTGGCAAGGCTAAAGATTTAAAAAAGAGGGTTTCTTCTTATTTTATATATAACCCTGATTCCAAAACCCAAGCACTTATTTCAAAAGTTAAAGACCTCGATTATATTATCACTCCTTCGGTTTCCCAAGCGCAGATTTTAGAAGCCAGCTTAATTAAAAAACATCTTCCCCCTTACAATATATCCTTAAAAGATGACAAATCATTCCCTTATATCTGCATTACCGATGAAGAGTATCCCCGTGTTTATATCTGTAGGCTTAGAAAAAAGAAAGCAGGCAACAAGTCACTTTATTTTGGTCCTTATACGAATGCTAAACTGTTGCGTCAGGCTTTTAAGATAATACGCAAAATTTTTGGCTTTCGCTCCTGCCAAAAAATGTCTAAAAAGGCTTGTTTCTATGGAAAGCTCTCATTATGCCCTGCTTGTTGCGAAAAAAAGATCAGCGTATCTACTTATAAAGAGATAATCAATAATATTATTCTTTTTTTAAATGCCCAGTATCCGCAATTATTAGATAAGATTACCCAAAAGATGCAGAAGTATGCGCAGGCAAAAAGATTTGAGGAGGCAGCTATCTTAAGAGACCAGATCCAAGCCCTATCTTTACTTATCTATCCTTCTACAAACACCCAAGAAGACCAGCTTAAAGATTTAAAAGATATGCTTGGCTTAAAAAAAGTTCCCCGGCGGATCGAGGCATTTGATATTTCTAATTTTAGCGGGAAACAGGCTTGTGGCGCGATGGTCAGTTTCTATATGGGAAAGCCTGATAAAAATAATTATCGGCGTTTTCGCATTAAAACAGTTACTCAAATAGATGATTATGCGATGTTAAAAGAAGTAATTCGCCGGCGCTATCTTCGTTTAATCCAAGAGAAAAAGACATTACCGGACTTAATTATTGTGGATGGCGGCAAGGCGCATCTTAATGTGGCAAAGAAGGAATTGGAGGGCTTAAATTTAGAAATCCCTATAATTGCTATTGCAAAGGGGCAAGAGACGGTATATGCTGCCGATAATTTATATCCTTTGAATTATATCCCCGGCAGGAAAGGTTTTGATTTTATCTTAAAGATTCGTGATGAGGCGCATCGTTTTGCAATTTTTTACCATCGCAAGTTAAGGAAGAAACAGGTTTTCCAAGAATGAAGATAAGTAGCTTTGCGGATAAAGTTTATAAAGTGGTTTTGGGGATTCCTTTGGGTGAAGTACGCACTTACAAATGGGTAGCTTGTAAGATAGGCAATCCTAAAGCAGTGCGTGCAGTTGCTCAGGTATTAAAGAGAAATCCTTATCCTTTAATTATCCCTTGCCATCGCGTAATAAAAAGCGATGGAAAATTAGGGGGGTATAGTTTAGGGGTAGAATTAAAAAATAAGCTTATAAATTTAGAGCGACAGATTAAAAAGAATATGTTATAATAAAACAGGTCAGATTAAGACATAAAAAATAAGATGGGAATAAAAGATTTGCTTAAAAAAATGGTTGAGAGGAATGCCTCTGACTTATTTTATCGGGCAGGGGGAGTGCCGCGGTTAAGGATCGATGGCAAAATATTGCCCTTAGAGGATAAAATTGCCACTACCCAGGAAATTTGGCAGGCGGTAGAAGAGTTAACTAATTTACAGCAAAGAGAAATTTTCAAACGTAAACGGGACCTGGATTTTGCGATTTATTTAGAAGAACTTCAAGCCAGATTCCGTATAAGCATTTTTATGCAAAGAAATACCCCTTCTTTGGTAATAAGGTGTGTTTTGCCCTATATACGCAGTTTCCAGGAACTTAATCTTCCTGCTGAGATATTAGAAAAATTATCTTTGGAATCGCAAGGATTGGTTCTTTTGACGGGTTGTACCGGTTCAGGGAAGTCTACCACCATTGCCAGCATGATTGAGCATATTAACCAACATTGTCATAAACATATTTTAACCATTGAAGAGCCGATTGAGGTTATCTTTAAGGATAAAAATTCCATTATTAACCAGCGGGAATTAGGCATAGATGTAGTATCTTATGCTAATGCTTTGCGTGCTTTTACTTTACAGAGCCCGGATGTTATATATATCGGGAATATCCGTGATTATGAAACGATGTCTTCTGCTTTGACTGCTGCGGAGAGCGGAGTGCTGGTTTTAAGCACCTTACATACAATAAATGCGAGCCAGACCATTGAACGTATAATAAATTTTTTCCCTCCCTATCAGCATCTTGAAGTCCGCAACCAGCTCTCTTATCTCTTAAAAGGGGTTATCTCTTTGCGTTTAGTCCCTTTGAAAGATAATAATGGCAGGGTACCTGCTTATGAAATAATGCTTCTTACTCCTACTATCAGCAGGCTTATCCGGGAAGGGAAAACTGAAGAGATTTATCGTTTTATTGAAGAGGGTAGGATATTTGGGATGCGGTCTTTTACCCAGTCGTTAATAGACCTAGTAAATAGAGGTTTAATTAGCGAGGATACCGCTAAGGAATTTTCGGATAATAAAGAGGAATTTGTTTTGGCTTTAAAAGGGATTAAGAAAATATAATTAACATTTTAGGAGGAGATATGTTGAATGATATAAAAGAAAAGTTTATTAAAGTAGAAAAGATTTTACAGGAATTACAGGAGTATCTTTGAAATAGATAAAAAAAAGAATGAAATCCAAGAACTTTCTCACCAGATGTCCCAACCTAAATTTTGGGAGGAAGAGAGTTCCTCTAGTTCCGTAGTAACAAAATTAAAAAATTTAAAAAGCACAATTGAACCGTGGCAGGAGTGCTTTAATAAATACAAAGAATTAAATGAGTTGGTTCAGATACTTTCTGAACAGGATGCGGCTTTAATAAAAGAGGTTGAAAGTCAACTCGAAAAGCTCCTCCTTAAGTTGGAAGAATTAAGGATAGAGAGTTTTCTCAATGAGGAGTTTGACCGCAATAGCGCAATATTAAGCATAAATGCAGGAGCAGGGGGTACGGAGGCATGTGACTGGGCGGGTATGCTTTTAAGGATGTATTTAAGATTTGCGGAAGATAAAGGTTATGCCGTTAAAACCACCGATATTTTAGTTGGGGAAGAGGCGGGGATAAAAAACGTTACCGTGTTAATAGATGGGGAATATGCCTACGGTTTTCTCAAAGGCGAAAGAGGGGTACATCGATTGGTAAGGATATCTCCTTTTGATGCTAACAAGCGCAGGCATACCTCTTTTGCTTCGATAGATGTTATTCCTCAGATAGAGCAGGATATCGCATTGGATATCCCGGATAAGGATATCAAAATTGAAACTTTCCGTTCATCAGGTCCAGGCGGCCAGCATATGCAAAAATCTGATAGCGCGGTAAGGATTACGCATCTACCAACAGGCATTGTGGTCTCCTGCCAAAATGAACGTTCCCAGTATCAGAATAAACAAACCGCTCTAAAAATTTTGAAAGCAAAATTATATCAGGTAGAAAAGGACAAAAAAGAAGAGGAGCTTGCGCGTAAAATCGGAGGGGTCAAACAAAAAATTGAATGGGGCAGCCAAATCCGTTCTTATATTCTTCACCCTTACAATTTGGTAAAGGACCACCGCACGGATTATCAGACGGCGGATACCACCGGCGTTTTAAATGGTAAACTCCAGGGGTTTATTGAGGCATATTTGAAAAAAACAAAAAAATAGAATATGTTAGGTTGGTTTAAAAACAAAATTATAAAAACAAAACAGGGCTATTTAAGAAAAATTTTTCCCAATTTAAATATTAATTTACATCACGAGATACCTCTGGATTCAGTAAGTAAGATTGTAAAATTGGCAAAAATTGTAGATGCGGTAAATAAGTTTGAACCTCAGATGCGCCAACTTTCTAATACGCAGCTACGCCAAAAGACAGAGATCTTTAAAGAGCATGTGCTTAAGAAAGCAAAAGAATATCAACCGCAAATTGAAGATTTGAGGGAAAAATTTATTTCTTCAGCCACGGATGCCCAGAAGGATAAAATAAGAGCCCTCCTTAAAGAGACCTATAATAAGATTTTTGAGGATATATTAGTGGAGGCGTTTGCGGTTGTAAGAGAAGCATCGCGTCGTAGTATCGGGATGCGTCACTTTGATGTCCAGATTTTGGGAGGCATAATTTTGCATGAGGGCAAAATTTCCGAGATGGCTACGGGAGAAGGAAAAACATTGGTGGCTACTTTGCCTGCTTATTTAAATGCCCTTTTAGGAGAAGGTGTACATATTGTTACCGTGAATGATTATTTAGCTCGACGCGACCGTGAATGGATGGGACCAATTTATGAATTTTTAGGCTTAAGCGTAGGGGTGATCCAACACGATATGGATGACGAAGAAAGAAAAAAGGCCTATCAGTGCGATATTACTTATGGGACAAATAATGAGTTTGGTTTTGATTATTTAAGGGACAATATGAAGTATAGATTAGAAGATTTGGTCCAGCGCCATTTTTATTATGCCATTGTTGATGAGGTGGATTCCATTTTAATTGATGAGGCAAGGACTCCCTTGATTATTTCCGGGCCGGCAGAAGAATCTACCGAAAAATATTATATTGCCAAAAGAATTGCTGACCAACTTAAAGGGAGAAGGATTACCGAAAAAGATGAGATAGAGGCAAAATATAAAGGGAAAGATTTATCTGCCGGATTTGATTATCTGGCAAATGAAAAAGACCAGACCATTGCTTTGACGGAAGAGGGCGAAAAGAAGGCGGCTAAACTGTGGGGCATTGAAGGGATGCATACGCTTGATACCGTAGAATACCGGCATCATAGTCTACAGGCTTTAAGGGCAAAGGAATTTTTTAAGAAAGACGTAGATTATGTAATTAAGGATGGGAAGGTAATTATTGTAGATGAATTTACAGGCCGGCTTATGCCCGGGAGGCGTTGGTCAGATGGATTGCATCAAGCGGTTGAGGCAAAAGAAGGGCTCAAGATAGAAAGGGAAAATCAAACTTTGGCTACTATCACTTTCCAGAATTATTTTAGAATGTATGATAAATTGGCAGGGATGACCGGTACCGCTTTTACTGAAGCGAATGAATTTAAAACTATTTATGGTCTGGAGGTGGTGGTTATTCCTACTAACCGGCCACTTATCCGTACAAATTATCCTGATTGCATTTATAAAACCGAGAAGGAAAAATTCCAGGCAGCGGTAGAAGAAATAGCAGAACTCTATAATAAAGGAAGGCCGGTTTTAGTGGGAACGATTTCCATTGAAAAGTCCGAGATGCTTTCCCATATGCTTAAACACAGAGGTATCCCCCATCAGGTGCTAAATGCCAAATACCATGAGATGGAGGCGCAGATTATTGCCCAAGCAGGAAGGTTTCAGGCGGTAACCATTGCCACTAATATGGCTGGGAGGGGAACGGATATTCTTCTGGGAGGTAATCCCGAATATTTAGCCAAAAATATTTTAAAGGAGAGGTCTTTTGCGGATGAGGAAGAATACATTAAAGAATATCAACAGGCATTGGGGAAATTTAAAAAGGAAGCAGATGAGGAACATAAGAAAGTAGTGGCATTAGGGGGTTTGCATGTGATTGGCACCGAGCGCCATGAAGCAAGAAGGATTGATAATCAACTGCGCGGTAGAGCAGGAAGGCAGGGTGACCCGGGTTCTTCACGTTTCTACGTTTCTTTAGAGGATGATTTAATGCGTCTTTTTGGTTCCGATAGGTTAATTAAAATTATGGATTCGCTTGGTTTGGAGGAAGGCCAGCGTATCGAACATCCATGGGTGAGCAAATCTATTGAGATTGCCCAAAGGAGAATAGAACAACAGAATTTTGAAATAAGAAAGCAACTTTTAGAATACGATAATATAATGAATAAGCAGCGCGAAGTTATCTACACTCAACGCCGTCAGATTTTGGAAGGGATATCCCTAAAAAAAGAAATTATCGAAGGCTTGCCAGATATTTTAGACAATTTATGTGGAGCTTATTTAAACAAAGAAAATTTAGATTCTTTCCATAAAGAAACGCTTTTAGAATCTTTGCGTTTAAAATTTGCAGTGGATATAAAAACTGAGGAAATAGAGGGGGTTTCTTTAGATAATCTAAAGGATTGGCTTTATCAAAAGTTGGTAGAATCTTATGAAGAAAAAGAAAAACAGGTTGGTCAAGAGATGTTGCGCCAATTGGAAAGAGAAGTTTTTTTGCAAATCATCGATGCGAAGTGGAAAGATCACCTGTATCTTATGGATAGTATAAGGGAAGGGATTGGCTTAAGGGCTTATGGCCAAAGGGATCCCCTAGTAGAATACCGTAATGAAGCTTTCTTGAATTTTGAAGAGATGGTTAAGCGCATTAGAGAAGAGGCAATAGAGATAGTCTTTAAAATTCAACCCATAATAAAACCAACGGTTTTTAAAGGGGTTTTTAACAGATTGGCGCAGGAATTTACACATCCGTCAGCAGAACAATTCCATCAGGAAGCCTCTTTATCCGCAAAACCGGCAGAAAAGAAACAAACCCCGTTAGAAAATAAATCTCCCAAAGTAGGTAGAAATGACCCTTGTCCATGCGGCAGGATTGATCCCCATACCGGCCGGCCGATAAAATTTAAAAAATGCCATGGAAAAAATTTATAAAGTTATTATTCAACGTCGGACTATACGCCGATTTAAACAAAAAATAATCCCTTCGAATATATTAAAAAAATTAATAAATTGCGCAAGACTGGCTCCTTCTGCTGCTAATCTGCAGAGTTTAGAATATGTGGTTGTAAATGATAAAAAATTATGCGATAAAATATTTCCTCATTTAAAGTGGGCCGCTTATATCCATCCGCAAGGGATACCATCTTATTCTGAAAGGCCTACTGTTTATATTATAGTTTTGGTAAATACCAAGATAGCAAATAAAGAATATTTTGCTTACGATGTGGGCGCAGCAGTAGAAAATATTCTACTTTTTGCCTGGTCCAAGGGGATAGGAAGTTGTTGGATGAAGTCGATAAATAAAGAAAAGATTGCCAAAATATTAAAAGTTCCCTCCTATACGATGGTGGATTCAGTAATCAGTTTAGGTTTTAAAGCCGAAACGCCTGCCATAGAAAAATTTAAAAGCTCGCCTCGATACTGGAAGGATAAAAAAGGGACCCTGCGCGTTCCGAAAAGAGAACTAAAAGATATCCTGCATTATAATTATTACCAGAGATGATAAGAATTATTTTTTTAATCCTTATCTCAAGCCTGGGATTAGCCCTTAGTTTTAGCCCTTTTAGTTTTTCTTGGTTATTTGCTTGGTTTGGATTCATTCCTTTTTTCTTTGCCATAGAATCTTTAAAAAGTAAATTTAAGGTATTTCTGTTTTCTTATTTAGAAGGGATTATTTTTTGGTTATTTGCTGTTTATTGGTTGGTTTACGTAACATTATTGGGATATATTCTTTTAGTTTTATATTTAGGGTTATATTTTGCTATTTTTGGTCTATCTTTTTATAAATTTAAGAACCGCTCTGAATGGGCAAATGTACTTTTTCTTTCTTGCGTGTGGGTTTTAGAAGAATTCTTGCGTAGTTATTTATTTAGCGGTTTTGGCTGGGCGCTGTTGGGTTATTCACAGTATAAGAATTTATTTTTGATTCAGTTGGCTGATATAGGAGGAGTTTGGTTAGTTTCTTTTATAGTGATGGCAGTAAATCTCAACTTATATTATCTATTTAAAGTCTCTTCATCTAAAAAAATAAATTATGTTTTATGTATTTTATTTCTTATTGGGTTGAGTTTAATTTACGGATACTTTAGGTTATATCCCCAAAAATCGCCAGATAAATTTTTAAAAGTCTCTTTAATTCAAGCCAATATCCCACAGGAAATCAAATGGAGAGTTCAGGAGCGCGATTTTATCTTAAATAAATATTTTTATTTAACAAAAAAAGCAATAGAGGAGAGTCCGGATTTAATAATCTGGCCAGAAGCAAGTTTACCTTGCGTTTTAGAAGAAGAACCGGTTTATTTTGAAAAGGTAAAAGATTTTGTGAGAAAAAACAGAGTTAAATTACTTTTAGGTGCGGTTACTTATCAAAAAGGTCTTTATTATAATAGCGCCATTTTGGTTTCTTCGGACGGAGAGATTCAGGGAAAATATGACAAGCTTCATCTTGTTCCTTTTGGGGAGTATATACCGTTAAGAAAAGTTTTGTGGTTCTTAGAAACGATTGTCCCTATTGGAGATTTTAGCAAAGGTAATAGCTACACTATTTTTAAGCTCTCCACTATTAACTATCAACTGTTAACTTTCTCCGCGCTTATTTGTTTTGAAGACATATTTCCGGAAATTGCCAGGGAGTTTGTCAAAAAAGGGGCAGATTTTTTGGTAAATATTACCAATGATGCCTGGTTTGGCAAAAGTCCTGCTGCTTATCAGCATTTAAGTGCTTCGGTTTTACGGGCAGTAGAAAATCGCGTGCCCCTTATCCGTTGCGCCAATACCGGCGTATCGGGTTTTATTTCTCCGCAGGGTCACCTTTTTAGTTTTAAAGATAAATATTCAGAGGATATATTTATAGAAGGCTATTTTATAAGAAAGATAAATATTCCTGGGCATAGACACAATACTTTTTATAATCGCTATCCTTATTTTTTTATAGGATTATTATTTTTTATTTTTTTGTATGGTATAATATAAGATATGGAAAGAGATAAAAAAATAAAAAAGATACTTGTGCTTGTGCTTTTTTTAAACTGGCTGGTGGCAGGAGTAAAAATTATTTTAGGATTTTTTATAAAAAGTATAAGTACGGTGGCGGATGGTTTTCATTCTTTCTCTGACGGCGCTTCTAATATTATAGGTTTGATTGGGATGAGTATGGCTTCCAAGCCCGCAGATAAACAGCATCTCTACGGTCATAAGAAATATGAAACCTTTGCTACATTGCTCATTGCAGGAATTTTATTTTTAGTGGTTTTTAATTTGCTGCGAGAAGCAGCAATACGTTTTTTAAATCCTTTAAAACCTCAGGTCAATATCTACGTCATTACCGCGATGTTAATTACTTTAGTCATAAATATATTTGTTTCTAAATATGAATATAAAAAGGGCAAACAGTTAAATAGCGATATTTTGATCTCCGATTCTTTCCATACCCTTTCAGATATTTTTACTTCGGTTTCTGTGCTCATTGCTTTGATTGCCGTAAAAATAGGATTTTTCATGATGGATATTTTTTCCTCTTTGTTTATTGCTTTATTTATTTTTTATGCAGCGATTAAAATTGCAAAGGAAAGCGCTCAGGTTCTCTGTGATGCCGCGGTAATAGATAATGCCAAGATCGAAGAAGTGGTAATAAGCGTGGATGAAGTATTAGAGTGCCATAAGATAAGGACAAGGGGCAGAAAGGATGATATCCATATGGATTTGCATGTGGTGGTAAGGCCAGATATGCATATGGACAAAGCCCATAAGATAAGTTATGAGATAGAAGAAAAAATAAAAAAAGCGTTTCCTTTTGTTACGGATATCGTAGTGCATATGGAATCAGTTATCCGCAAGAAAGAAAGGAGAGGCAAAGATGGTAACACTAAAGTTAATCAAGATTGAAAAACCTGAAAATATCAATATTATTTTGGGTCAGGCGCATTTTATAAAAACCGTGGAAGACCTTTATGAAGTTTTAGTCGGAAGTAACCCTCAGATAAAATTTGGTCTGTCATTTGTGGAATCTTCGGGCGCCTGCAAAGTGAGGGTAGAAGGGAATGACCCCGAACTTAAAAAGATATGCGCAGAAAATGCCATAAATATAGGTGCTGGGCATACTTTTATGGTTGCTTTAAATTATGCCTATCCCATAAATGTTTTAAATGCCATCAAAAATATCCCGGAGGTTTGTCAGATTTTTTGTGCTACTGCCAATCCAGTAGAGGTTATAGTGGCAGAAAGTAAAAATGGAAGGGGTATTTTAGGGGTAATTGATGGGTTATTGCCTAAAGGAATTGAGAATGAAGAGGATATCCGTTGGCGCAAAGAATTCTTGCGTAAGATTGGGTATAAATTGTAGGGAATCGAAAAATTTATTTGTATTAACTATAGACATAGGTAACACTCCTATATTTAACATAAGTTCTTAACTTTTGCAAGGGAGTTAATCCACCAAGACCCATATGTGGTCTGTGGTTATTAAATAATTCATCGTATTTCTTACGTTCTTTGATAAGATATTTAAGGTCATAGCTTCTATGTAGTCGGTAAAACTCCTCATCATCTGTTCTATGTGAACGCTCTACCTTGCCATTCTGCT
>Ga0078972_1007912_pt1 | contig 22970 bp, 29 predicted proteins | sample YelNatPaOPGAMG01_FD_67568 | JGI IMG/M metagenome (GOLD analysis project Ga0078972, IMG submission 67568) | Hot spring thermophilic microbial communities from Obsidian Pool, Yellowstone National Park, USA - OP-RAMG-01 (SPADES assembly) (version 2) | ecosystem: Environmental > Aquatic > Thermal...
TACGAAGATTTTCCCAACGGCACTCTACGCCAAAGAGGTTCCAGTCAAGGAGATTGCGTGTTCGACGTTAAGATGAGGAAGTAGCTGGCCTATGTGATGTTTGGGTTTCTCCATATTAGGTATGTTGGTTTTAGTCTTCTTTGTGTTAGTGCTTCTGCTATCTCCTTTTTGCACTGCTTGTTGTAGTTGTTTGTGTGTAGTTTTGGTGAGGAGAAGTGTCTTAGTGCTACCTTTTGAAGCTCTTTGTATTGTTGTTTGGTTAGTTTTTGTATTATGTTTAGGTTTTGTTTCTTTGGATGAGGAAGCGTTAATACAAGGCTTTCTTACTAACCATACAATTGGTAGCCCATGAACCTTGCCGTTGGGTATTTATCCTTTAGAGATGTGAGTGGCACAAAGGAACTTGGAGCCCAATGATAAGTAACATAAATCTCGCTTGCTGTTACCTTGGTTATAATCATTGTATGGTCCCATTTTCCATCTCCATCATAATCTATCTGGACAATATCTCCTATGTTAAAGTGTTGGTTCAGAGGTTTGTAAGTTAAAGAACGTGCTTGTCCCCTACCAGAATAGACCGTTAGAAACTTACTAAAATCATCGGCAACTGTCCAAGTATTACTGTAATAGATCGTAGAGTAGTAAAACCAGTGTGATAACGACCATTTGTTCCAACCCTTCATTGACCATCCTCCTGCGAAAAGGCATTGGGATACAAAATTAGTACAATCATTGCTACCAAAGTTTCGGTAAGCAGGGTTTGCTTTATCCCACCATTGGAGAGCATAATTAACTGTGGCTTGCCTATTATAAGTGTAGGCTGTTGCTTCTGCAGCAAACGTTGCAACGCTAGCCATAATCGTCATCAATAAAGCCGCCACTGCAACAATTCTAAACGACCTTTTTGTATGCATCTCTACACTACACCCCTTCTTACTTGTATTTCTCCCGCCAGTTCTTGTATGCCTTTTCTACGGATTCTTCCTTAGTCCAACCTACGCCTTCAGCCTTCCTTCCTTCGTCATCCCATACTTCGGTTTTATAATAGCCGAATATGCTTTTTGATGTTTCTTCTTTTCTTCCTCCCATATTCTCACCTCCCAACTAGAAAGGAGTTTGGGTATGCCAAAATCTTTTTCTGGGTATCGCGTCCTGCTGTAGGTGAAAGGCTTGGAGCTGATAAAATTTGTTAAGCGACTACCTCCGGAAACGATTAAGCACGAAGGTAGAAAATTCGGGCTTAAGAATCTTCTTGATGAAATTGCTCTGTTATTCTATGAGAAAGGGAAAGCTGTGGAGTCCGCAAAAATCGCGAGGAGGCTAGGCTTGCAAAAAACTGGGAAATTTACGGAGAAAGTGATTAGATATCATTTGTATGGTCGAATTGTGGATTGTGTGTACATGAAGGGACGAGTTTTCGTCTCTCCTTTAGCGCTCATATTCATATCTGGCGACGGAAGAGTTCTGGATCTTACAGAGATTAAAGGATTTTACGATTATCTGCCTAGGTTTGCCTCGGAGGTAAGAGTGAACATCCTCAAGGACCCGATCAGCTTGGAGGAACTGCGTCTAATCTTCAGGGGTAGGGATCAAGAGGCTAGCAAAAAGGTCCTTGAACTGTGTAAAATAGCAGGAACGTTCACAAGAAGCATGGTCGGTAGAACTGTACACTATGATTTTGCCAAATATGATTTTAGCACTTTAAAAGACTACATTTCCAGAGGACTTCTTCTCGAGGATACTAGCCAAAAGACAAGAGATTCACGGTATAAATTGGGAAACTTACTTTTGGACTTTGTCCTATGGTATGGAACCGGAAGAAGTGGAGAAGAATTCTCCTGCAATGATGTAGCCTGCGAATATATTGAGACAGACATCGACTTTCCTGAAGAACTAAAAGAGGTGACGAACGAAATCCTAAGGAGAAAGAGGAAGGAGGCGGAGGAAAAAGGGCAAGTTTTCGATAATCACTTAGGTTATAAACTTTTAGAGATAAAGATGAAGAGAAAGATCGAGAAAGAAGTAAGAAAGCAGAAAATACTTCTAAGTTTTGGACCTACCGATTTCTACACATCTGTACGCACAAACCAGAGCCTAGACGAACCAGTCTCAAATGGTGAAGAAAGCGTTTTCACTACAATAAGACGAAAGTACATTAGAGAAATAGATCTAAATGAGCCAAAATATTTGAAGAACTCGTTCTTATCTAATATGTTTGGAGTAGCTCTCGCTACGATAACTGAAGATGGCAGGATTATCCTTCAACAGAGGTCACAGCGGGTTCTAATGGGACCCGAGAGACTAACCCTCGCTACTGCGGAAAACATGATTAGGGGACTCGATGAAGATGAAGCCGGAAAGCCTAGCCCATTCATCACAGCAAAGAGGTGCATAAGAGAGGAACTTGGGGAGGAGGTTGATACAAAAGATGTGCTGTTTTTAGGCTTTGGTGTGAGACTTGACAACCTTCTGCCTCAAGCTTTGGGAATGGTAAAGCTAAGTTTGAAATCCTCAGACATCAGCTTTGTGAAAGCAAAAGATAGATGGGAGGGGAGAAATTTCTTAGATGACTTTACAACAAAGAATTTAAGAAAATATTTTGTAGAGCCCTACTTGATCTCTGATACCGCTAAGCTGACGATTCTCTTAACCCTAATCCACGAATTTGGATTCGAAAATGTAGAAAAGGAATTTAAGTTTTGACACTATAAACTGCTGTTTCTACTAATTTGCCTGTCTATATTGAAAACTGACGAAGAGACCCACGTTGTGAGAGTGTTCCAAAAACGGTTTACAAATAGCCCAGGTGTCTCAGTATTATGGTTGCAATTACGGTTACGAGAACACCTAACATGAAGCTTCGAAGATCAGAAAGAACAGAACCAAGAAATTTATCCCATAATGAAGGTTCTTCCGTTAGTTCAAAATATTTGCTCCATATCGACGCTTTCATTTCCTCAGATAGCCCTAGTTTTTCTAATTCGTGCAAGTCGCTGTAGAAATCTTCGTGATGGTCTTTGTAATATTTATTGTTAAGATTTTCGTTTACTTTTTCAAGTAACAGTGGCATCTTATGCTTTGTTTCTATTTGCTTTTTTACTGTATCATTCAATCGGTCTCCACATTCCCAAACAAAATGTTTCAAGGCGTCTAATCCAGCTTGATAAGTTGACCACGCACGTTTAGTGTTATCTCCCTTCATTATTAAGCCAGATTTTGAGTATACTTCACCAAATATCATCACCGCACCAGGTCCTTCAATCTTAAATGGGCTCTCATCTTCTCCTGCGTAATAAAGTGAGGCTCCTTCGCTCACTAATAGCAACGCAAGATTTTTTATGCTTATTTGTGAGTTCAAAACATAAGGAGAATCGCTACTTGCTATTTTAACGATTTTAAGATTATTCAAGTCACTTGACATGTTAGGCCAAAAGTAAAATTCTAGTGGTTTGTCTATCACCTTAATGTTCCAAAAGACTTTCTCTGTTGCTTCATACTTTAGAACAACGGCTGCCCCATGATCTTTTGAAATAACACCATAGACCACTCTAGGGTTGTTATTGTACTTGAAAAATACGTTTTCAATATCATGCACTAGATGAAGGTTGTCTTCAACAACTTCCTTATACTTCTTAAGATACGCTTCAACATAATTTTCCAATTCCTTCTCACTCATTATCCCATTTTTCTGCGTCAACGAAACCCCAATAATTAGAAGCGAGACCGTTATAAGCGTTGCCAGAAGTATAATGTGTCTCTTCCTAATTTTAGTTTTAAGCAATGCAAGTATAATGTTAAAGCACACAAATATAAGAATTTTTTAGACACTAACCCTAAATCTGCTTAGTATTGCTGGACCAGTAACGGGGCATTTATGTCTTGTTCAACGCCTTTAACAGTTCCGTTGCCAAATTAACAGGGTTAATTCCTAATTTTTGCCAACTATCTTTTCGCTAAGAAAGCCAGCTTAGCGAGCTTTAGCCTTCAAATCCAAGTGCCCAATTTAATGTAAGCCCTTCTCGGTCAAACGTTTGTTTTATGCTCGAAATGTCGTTTACTTTGAGTTGGGCATCGATTTCTGGTCGTGGGTCTTCCCATATTTTATGGGAGAAGAATTTTTTTACTTTAGCCCTTATTTCACTCCATTTAGTGTCTGAAATATCTTCGAAGAACATCCTTTTCTTCTTGTCTTCGTCCCATACGCTCAGGATAGCTGCAACTAGATCTCTGAACATTTTTGACCATGCTCGAACACACCCGGCTCTATAGATTCTTTCAGCTTTTCGATGTTGCGCGTCGTTAGATTCTGGGTTCCATCTACCGTCAAGGGTTTCTTCCGCCAAAATGTTGAGAAGTTTTACCACATTTTTCCTTTCGTTGTCTCTCCAAACGTCAACGATCTCCAAATCCTCCTTAAGAGGCGGAGAAACGACAAAATTTACAAAAATACTTTTCTGAAGTGTGAATACCGTTATCGGCTTGTCCGTCGTTCTTGTTTCCTTAGACACATATTTGAAAAATCTATTTTCCGGAGAACTAAGAATAGCATCATATACGGCTGCTCAGATCATTTCAATGGCCTCTCCTCTCTTCTTTCCTTTCCCCTCTAAGAAACGAACAAATAGCTCCTCTGACTTCTGACCCCCCAACTTTTCAAATTCCTCCCAATAGTCACTGTATAAGTCGCTGAGACGCCTGATAGCTATGCTTGTGTAAAGAGACATTTGGCGAAGCGTTGTGTGAGCTGCAACGTTAGCTCCTTTCAAAGCAACTTCGTTTGGATTGACATAAATTTTACACTCAACCTCCGCTCTACCACACCAAATCTGAGCCGCTGCCTTATGCTGTCCATCAAATAGCAGAATCCTATTGTCCTTCAACCTGCATATACTTGGAGCCAGCTGTGTATATCTTCGAAAGTGGGAATACAATGCCCACAATTTACTCGGTATTAGGAAGCGTGGCTGCAAATCCTTATCATTGATAAGATGCTCAACAGGCACAGTCGCATAAAAGCATTAGTTACCGGGCATTTGTGAAGAGGGAATTCCACGTACCCTTTACGAATGAAATGTATTTTTATGCTTTTTCACTCAGCTCATATTGAACCTCTTTGCCAAAAGAACTTTCACCTAAGCGTTCCTTAATGACGTCGTCGAGATACGCTTCGTGCTTATTTTCAAAAAATCGCTCCCTTGCAAGTTTATCTCTAAACTCGCTTAACGAGAGTGTCCCTAATCGTCTGTGGTGATCCTTGCAAACAGGAGCCATGTTCTGTAAATCTGTAGATCCACCTTCACTAAAGGGAGCTGTAACAACAAAAACCTAGCTATACCAACCCTCCAGACACACTAAAGGGGCTAACGGCCCGTTCACCGCATTTTTTATTGAAGTATAGCTTGTTTGGGCATAAGATATAGAGAGTTCCTTTAAATGATATCCAATAAAAGCTTTAATAGGAAACTACTGATCAATATCTGCAGAGACTAATTCGCTTCCACATATTGAGAATTGACAAGGTGATCCACGTGGTAGTATAAGGTATCATAGGATTCTTTGAAACACATATCTAAAGTAGGGAAATACCAACTCTCTTGTTTATCCAGCCTCTGATTTGGCTTAACCTTAACTACAAACCGACCCTCATCAGCACAAATTGAAATTCTCTCATTTATCTTCGTCACTAACTTCATAATCGTAAAACTATGATTTCATTACTCCATTCTATATCGGGCAAATGCGATTGTCAGGAGGAAAAAAATAAGAAGTACTATTTTTGGATTACGAGATACTTCCGCTTAGTCGTGTACGATCTCATACCTGTAGTCCGCACAGTGTCCGCCGTATTCCAAATCTGTAGCAAAGTTAGAATAGGTTTTCCCGTTAATATCTCCAAGATTTAATGTATAGCTCCGAATTAAAACGTGATTTGAATCGTAGAGCCAAACGTTTATCCGCACATTCTTAGCAGTATAGGTTCCAGAGTTAAAAACTGCACCGCTTACATGAACGTAATGCCTTCCTAGCCAGGGTTCATGCCACTCCCAGTTGAAGTTCACTTCGTGAAGCTGTGGTGCAGAAAGAGTCTCTAGCTGACTTCTTAAACTATCTCTTTCTCTTTCTAAAGTGGATATCTGCGCCTGTAATGAAGAGATTTGTGACTGTAAGGAGGATACTTGGCTTCTTAGACTATCCCTTTCCTTTTCTAAAGAGGATACTTGACTCATTAAGTCATTTCTTTCTTTTTCTAATGAAGAAATTTGTGTCTGTAGTGAGGATATCTGTGTACGCAGCGTTTCTCTTTCCTTGTTTAACTCGTCAACGTGCCTTTGTACATCCTCCCTAAGGGTGTTAAGAGTGCTCAGCCGATCCTCTAAATCTCTTACTGTTTTGTTTAGATTCTCGTTTTCTAAGGTTAGTGAGGAAATAGTCGAATTCTTTGCGTTAACTACCGATGTAAAGTAGTAAAACACTCCGCCTAGTGAAGCCGCTAAAACCACTATGACGATTAACAGAGCAATTACGGTCTTTCCACCGCTCTTAACCTCTTTCTTCTCACTCATACCCCTCAACACCACGTTCATCCTATATGAGCTTTACGGAGTGGAAGACCGAAGTGTGAAATGATCGATGTAAATGAGCTATGCTTTGGTTCTGAGTTTCTCTTCATATTTTTCCAAGCTCCTCGTATTTTTCTTTGGTGAGCCTTCCGAGCTCGTATTCTTTTTCGATTTCTCTTAAATCTTCTTGTACCGTCTTAATTTCTTTAAATTTTCTTAGGGCGTCTTCTACGATCGTTCTGATATGCATCGGATCTGAAACGCCTATCATGATGACGGAGCCGGCGTATTGCCGTGGTGTGCTGTAGATCAAGTCGCCGTAGTTAAGTATCCTTTGGATAAAGCCTTGTCTAACCATTACTGCGGTTATCTATTCGTTTTATTTATTTCGTAAACTCTTCTACCCACCAGACCATACTTGACATATATCCGATGGCTTGTTATGAAATATTCTGTAGATTTCACCTTTAGGTAGGCAAAGATGAGAAAGAAGATACCTACTATGATTCAGATCGTTAGGTGTCCTAAGAGTATTAGAAGCCAGTTTGCCTTCCAAAAGTCTACCATACCAATAGGGTCGCTCATTCTCCATCAAAGTGAAAGAACTTGGGATATTAACAACCATCCCTAAATCCACCTTTCTTCACAATTATTTGGATGGATGCGATAAGTGTTTTGACCGGTTGTTGTGAAACTACTCTACTTTTACGCCTCCTTCTGTAGATTAGGCTGGTTATGCTCGCTGCTATTGCGGCGATAACTACTCCTGCGTATATTTCCCAAGGTGGTTGTGTTTGTTTTGTTGCTGTGACAGTTAGCTTGGCTTGCTTCGCGGATGGTGTTATTGGGTTTCCTTCGTCGTCGTCCATCTTGATGATCGCTAGCTTAATGGTTGTTTCACCTACTCTGGTGGCTTTGAGTTTAAGTGTGGCTAAGTCGATGTTGTTTTCTCCTGCCTTTATTTGATCATCTAAGTCAACCGCTTTGAGTGACGCTGAATCGCTTTTGACAGAGCTGTCTGTGAGCTTCGCCCACCCAGGGAATCTCACATCAACTATCTCAGCTACTCTTGGATCTTCAACGTGAACTGATATCTCGTAGCCAGCTAAGCCGTTCGGTGCTGTGCTGAGAGCGATGGGTAACTCGAACTCCTCTCCTACGCCGATGGATCGTGAAGCAATGAGCACCTCTTCTGACGCATACGAGGGGTTGATGAGTAGAAGCACCATTATGGCGGAGAGTATTGTTGAGGCTGTTAGGCTTTGTGTGTTCAGCCTAAACCCTCCTGAAGAGCCTTACGATGTCGTCGAAGTCGAGCCTACCGTTGCCGTTGAAGTCTGTGAGTGAAGCCCCCCAGTTCACCTCGATGAAGTCCTTATGCTTAAAGAATAGCACTACGTCAGCGAAGTCTAGCCTACCGTTCCCATTCAAGTCTTCGAACAACCCATCCCCATCTAGATCACGCGGCTCCCTCTGCGCTGGAAGCGGTGGAGGCGATACGAGCACAACCACTCTACCAGTCTTAACCTCGGCGAAAATGGGGTTACCGTGGTCGTCATCCAGCTCCTTAACTTCAATGTTGAGCGCTGCGTCTCCCGTAGAAATGCCCTCTATAACCAAGACTACCAGCTCGGAGTCGGTGTCTCCTGGCTTAACGACATTATTTATATCGACTGCCTTGAGTGAGACGTTTGACCCAGGAGCACCAGAAGACTCGTTTAAGCCGAAGCCTGGGAACTCAACCCTCTTAATCAAGGCGACAGATGGATTCACCGATACTGTCAGCTCGAATCCCGAGAGCCCGTTGGGCGCTTCAGAGAGCCGTATAGGGATTCTGGCTTCGCGGCGTATGATTGCCTTGCTTTCACCCGATTCAAGCCTTATGGCTTGTGTTGATGTAGCCTCTTTAGCTGTGACGGTTATGGTCTTGGTTATCTCTGTTACTGGTTGTGTGGTTGGTATGGCTGCTGTTACTGTTGTGGTTACCGTCTGGGTTAGTGTAGCTGTAGTGGTTCTTGTAGTTGGTTGAATTACCGTTGTAGTTGTTGGTTGAGTGATAGTCTGGGTTAAGGTGATTGTGGTCGTTGCTGGAGGGGGTGTTAGGGTTGTTGTAACGGTTTGAGTAACTGTAGTTGTTATTGGTTGTGTGGTTGTTACTGTTGCTGTCCTTGTCTGCGTTATGGTTGTTGTGATTGGCTGTGTGACGGTCTGTGTTACGGTTTCAGTTTTTGTGGTTGTAACTGGCTGAGTCGTGGTTAGTGTAATTGTGGTCGGTTGCGTGAGTGTCGTGGTTTGGGTGACCGTGGTTGTAACTGGTTGTGTGACCGTTGCCGTAATAGTTGTCGTCCTTGTTTCTGTCACAGTCTTTGTTGTTGTGAGTGTAGTTGGTTGGATTACGGTTGCTGTTACTGTGGTTGGTTGAATGACTGTAGCTGAGGTTGTTAAGGTAGCTGTTACCGTTTGGGTTACTGTTGTTGTGAGTGTCTTAGTCACGGTAATGGTTGCGGTCGCTTCCCATTCTACGGGGTAGTATACGTAGAGGCTCCAGGTGTATGGGTTGAATTCGTTGGAGTAGTCTGAGATCTTAGCGTAACCGTAGATTACGAGCCAATAGTTTACGTTCATAAGGTGTGTGGAGTTATTCCTCACATAAACTACACATACGATCCTATTGTAGCTGTCCATAACGTTAAGGTCGTCAACATCAAGATACACTTTCTTGTTCAAGACCAGACTCTTTAAGGCGTTTGTAGCCTCAGTGTATCCAGCTTCGCCTCTCTCAGGAGCATCCACATCAGCCAACCTAACCCTACCTACAGGAAAAGCATCAAACGTATCACCATCCACCACATGGTACACAGAAGCAGTAGCATCAACTTCAAAAGGAGATGAGTACACAGAGGGCAAATAGCAAAAAGAGGAGAGCAGAAGTATTATGGGCACGACAACTGCAATAAACTCTCTTGCTACCACCATCTCTGCTAAACAATACGAGAATGTACCTCTACATAAACCTTGCGTGGCAAGTGCTTTTCTCTATTTTCCTGAAATTAGTATACCCTCTTGTCAACAGGATTAGGGCTAGGTGGATATGGACTAGAGGATCACGGTTCTTCATCTATGGGAAGCTGGATCCTGTTAAGGTTGCTTGGATCATACGTGAGAAGGAGAGGCATCAGCTCACCACTCAAGTTATAGCTGAGAGGATGGGTGTATCGTCGGTATGGGTGAAGAAGCTGTGGAGGAGGTATAGGGTTGATGGTAGGATACCTGAACTCAAGAAGCCTGGTAGGAGGTGTGTTGAAGCTACGGATGAAGAGAAGAAGCTCATCTATGATGCCTACACCAAGTATGAAGTTAACGCGTTAACCTTGGAGCACGTGATAGAATTCGAGTATGGTAGGCATATACCTCACAACAGGATTCATAGGGTGATGAAGTCATTGGGTGTAGCTAGGGATGAGCCTAGGAAGCGTGTGAGGAAGAAGTGGATAAGGTATGAGAGGAAGTACTCCAACTCCCTATGGCATACAGACTGGAAGCTCATAGATGGATACGGATGGATCATAGCCTATCTTGATGATGCTTCAAGGTTCATAGTTGGATACGGTCTCTTCAAAGAGCCTACATCTGAGCACGCAGTTGAAGTATTGGATAGAGCCATCCGAGAGCATGGGAGGCCTGCAGCCATCCTTACAGATAGGGGCAGCCAGTTCTACGCTGTAGAGTGTGATGAAAGGTTGAAGGGATTGACAGCCTTCGAGAAGTATCTGATAGAGCATGAGATAAGGCAGATACTTAGTAGAGCCCAGCATCCCCAAACGAATGGGAAGATAGAGAGGTTCTTCAGAACAGTAGATGAGAAGATCCAAAGATTCAAAAGCATAGATGAGCTGATCCGCTGGTACAACATGAAGAGGCCCCACATGTCCCTCAACCTAAAGATGATAGAGACCCCCTACCAAGCCTTCATAAGGAAGATGCCTAAGGAAGGCATCATCACAGACGAAGAATCAGGTGAAACATACCATGCCCAAAAGATCTAAAAAGAGGTATACTCATTTCGGGAAAACACACCAGCGCTGCGTAGAGCGGCCATATACTACTGTAGCCTACTCCTACAATTACGCTCCAGGCGGCAATTTCTAGGAAAGACTTTGAGAAGAAGGCTGAACCAATTAATCCAGCGGCTAAAGCAAGATTCGATATTACTATTGAACGCTTCCTTCCGATCTTATCCGAGATTATCGAGATGGACAAGGCGCTAAAGATGCCAGTGAAACCTATTATGCTGAAGATCGAAGTGGCCTCGGTCAGGTTCAGCCCGAGCTCTAGGTTTGCATAAGCTTTTGAGAAGGTCATTGGAACCATTATGGCGAATCCGCCGAGCGCATAAGATATCCCCCCAGCCAGAACTTAATGTCTCTTAGCACGCCTCCGCATTCTCTCATCTGCACAGATACTGTCTTGTGTGAAGCTAGGTTAGCTTCCGGCTCCTCGGCTACGGCGGTTAGAGGGAGCAGCCAGATCAGCGCTAAACCGCCTAAAAAGGCCCAGATGCCCCGCCATCCTAAATGGGGCAACATTAAAGGTGTCACCAAGCCTAATGTAGAAAACCCTGAATTAACCCCTATCTGGAGAATGCCTAGCGACCAACCGCGTTTAGTTGGGTAGGCTTTCTGAACCCACACAACAAGCGGAACCCATCCCACAGAAGCGCCCACTCCGGCGACTGAGAAAAACAGTATACCCCAAAGCTGACTAGAAATCAAGCTCATAAGAGATGTGCCGATACCAAATAAGGGTAGGAAAGCGAGCACGATTCTTTTAATGCCGATAGAATCGATCAGAAAACCGACGAATATTGATGAGATGGTATATGTTGTCAAGAAAGTGGTGTATATGAGAGCAGCTTGTGCGTTTGTAAGATTCAGATCACGCATCATCTCAGGTAACACCATACCGAACGTGTATCTGATACCGTAAGCCATAAATGCGCCGGAGAAACAAGCCGCCAAAACTATGCCGCCGCTACTTAATCTCAACATTCAACCACTACCATTGCTGCCGATTTAAGAGTTTGCTGTACTCACCTCGAATCTCATATCGTGATCAGTTTAACATAATCGATTTCGTCGCTTCTCTGGAAGACGCTCTTGAATCAAGTATCCTACTTAATAGACCGTTTAGTATGAAGAGTCGTAGACACTTATCTACCCTAAATCTATTATGAAGTTGGGTATGCACTATGTCGAGAAATCTATGCTTCGCCTCGGTAACAAGATCTTCAGCCTCTTGACCATGTATGAGCAGAAGAATCCCGACATCCTTTCATCAAGCTACACTTTACGTGGGTACTCTGAGGCTAGCAGCCTTATCGCAGCCCTAAGCGCTTCAGATCTTCCTGAAAAACCTACTTCGTATTCTATCGAGCTCTGCTAACAAGTGATCGTTTATCGAGACGCTAATTACAGCCAACCAACAGGTCATTATTAACGCGCATTTAAAGGCATATACTCAAATTATTAAGAAAGGCTTATAAGATTAATAAAAGATAAAACCAATGATGAACCGACGGACCGCACCCCTAATCCTAATTCTGGTCATAGCCGTAGGAGCAAGTGTTTCGGCTCTATTAGCCTCAAATCCAGGGCCGCAAAACACCGAGTCTCAAAAGATTAGGGTTGGTGTAACAATATACCCTTATGCAGAGTTTGTCAGGAAGGTGGGCTGGGATAGGGTGGATGTTGTGGTCCTTGTGCCGCTTAACGCTGACCCCCACACCTTCGATTTAACGCCTTCCGCTATCAAGGATGTAAGCGATGCTAGAATCTACTTCAAAGTCGGCGCTGGGCTTGAATTTGAAGTCAACTGGTTAGATAAGTTGGCTGAGCTCAACCCGAAGATGCTTATCGTTGATACAAGCTACGGAATAGAGCTGATAGGCTATGAGGGACATTTTGACCCGCATATCTGGCTCTCACCTAGGAACGCCATAAAAATAGTCGACTCAATATATCAAGGACTCGTGCAGATAGACCCAGATGGCGCGAAGATCTATAAGGAGAACAGAGACGCCTACGTAAACGACCTGCGGACACTAGATAATGAGGTAAAAGATATACTTTCAGACCTCAGAACAAGGGTCTTCATAGTACATCACCCAGCTTGGACATACTTCGCCAGAGACTACAACTTGACGCAGATCGCTCTGGAAGAGGGGGGGAAAGAACCGACAGTTGAGGAGCTGAGTAAAATAGTCGAAGCGGCTAAAGCAGAGGGTGTTAAAGCGGTCTACGCCGAACCGCAGTTCGATACACGGCAGCTAGAAGCTGTTGCAAAGGAGCTGGGTGTAAAGATCATCACATTTGACCCACTTTACTTTACAGACTACGTCGCACACATAAGGAGCTTCGCCGAATCCATAAAGGAGGCGCTGAGCTAGATTGCCCAGCATAGCGCTGGAGATAGAGGGAGTATCGGTCTACTTTGACTCGAAGTGTGTGCTTGAAGATATCAACCTTAAGGTTCTTGAAAACGACTTCCTCGGCATAATAGGGCCGAACGGAGGTGGAAAGACCACTCTACTTAAACTTATGGCAGGGTTGCTGAAGCCTACTAAAGGCTCAGTAAGGGTTTACGGGAAGCCGCCTGATAGGTCTGAGAAGCTGATCGGCTACGTACCGCAGATGAACCAACCCGATTTGGCCTTCCCAGCCACTGTCTGGGATGTAGTTCTAACTGGTAGACTCAGCCGAAGCAAGCTGATTAAACCCTATGGTGAGGCGGACAAGAGGGCAGCTCTAGAAGCGCTGAAGGCTATGGAACTAGAGGGGCTGAAGGATGAGCCCATAGGCAGGCTTTCAGGCGGGCAGAGGCAGAGGGTCTTCATAGCTAGAGCCTTAGCAGCTGAGCCCAAGATCCTACTACTGGATGAACCGACTCTAAGCGTAGATAAGAGGCTTGATACGAGGTTCTGGGAATACCTTAACGAGCTTAAGAGTAGGATGACGATAGTAGTCGTTACCCACGACATATCTGCTCTCTCAAAGTATGTGGATAAGATCGCCTGCTTGAACAGAAGACTCTACTATAACGAGTCGAAGCAGATAACACGGGAGATGTGGATGGAAGCCTATCAATGCCCAGTAGACATCATCGCACACGGTATACCCCATAGAGTGGTCGAGGAGCACTGATCGAAGTTGCTGGAGCTCCTACAATACGAGTTTATCAGAAACGCCGTCTTCGCAGCTCTCCTCGCTAGTGTAGCCTGCGGCATAGTAGGTGTATACGTAGTAGTTAATAGGATCGTCTTCTTGAGCGACGGGATCTCACACGCGGCATTCGGGGGTATAGGGTTAGGATACCTACTGGGTTTGAATCCTATACACGCTGCGGTCGCTTTTTCAGTAGCGGTGGCGGTTGGGGTTGGCGCTACCTCAAAGAAGCTTGGGGCGCGAGAAGATACCGTTATCGGTGTAGTCTGGGCGCTTGGTATGGCTGTCGGCATAGTCTTCATAAGGCTTACGCCGGGCTATGTACCGGACCTATTCTCCTACCTATTTGGGAACATTCTCACCGTGCCAAGATCTGACTTGATCGTGATGCTGGCTCTAGACTTTATACTCGTCCTAACGGTCGCGCTTCTCTTCAAGGGTCTTCTCGCGATTTCGTTCGACAGAGAATTCGCCCAAACACTCAGACTCCCTGTTAACATAGTAAACTACATCTTGCTCACGCTAGTGGCCATAACTGTAGTTATGCTGATCAGGGTCGTGGGTGTAATACTAGTCATGGCTCTACTTACAATTCCCGCTGCTGTCAGCGAGATGTTCTCAAAGAGGCTTATCCAGATGATGCTGGGAGCAGTGCTACTTAGCCTAGTATTTAACTTACTGGGGCTGTGGTTCTCCTATGTAACTAACCTGCCATCCGGGGCAACGATAGTTATCCTCGCGGCCGCCGTTTTCTTCTTAACCATTCTTTATAGCAGAGGTAGAAGAAGGCTAAGCTGAGCTATGCAGCCTCTTAGTCTTCTCCCAGTCTACCTTCTCATCGACTATGGCAACACCGTAGATTTCTTCAGCTTCAAAGATACATACCCTTCCAACACATCTTCGAGCAATAGGTAGGGATCCATTTCCTTGGGGGTGCCATAGCTTCTGCCTCCAGCGGTTTTAAGTACACATCTGTCACCTGGCTTTACTTTAAGTCTGTAGGTTCCCACTCTCTTCTCTTTTTCGGTGCCAGCGTAGATATACATTCCGCTGGGTTCCGGTTTCTGCCCGCCAGCCAAACTCAAGGGTCTGGTTTTGCTCTTCTTTATTACCGACAGGAAATCGCCTTCCGCTGTAAACCGTTTATCTCTACGAACACCTAAGCCTCCTCTTTATTTACCTGCGCCCCCCGAATCCGTAATGAGCTCAAGTCTTTCTATCATCATCCCAGTTCTGATCTCGAGCACTTCGATCGGAGTGTTTATTACGACTGGCGCGGAGTGGTGTTGAAGCGCGTTGGAGCCGTCGTGGTCCGGTGAAGCACCTCATCCAATGACCTCGTTATTGCTTAGGGCATAGAGTTTACCTGTATCTGGGCGAACCCCGACCATCATAAAGCCTAGGATATCCCCCGGCAACTATCCTAGGCCCCTCCACCCAGCCCTCGTTGATCATCCTCTTTAGCGCAATATCAGCTCTATTGATCTCACCTACCCTGCGTAGGGTAGTGACGCCGGCTCGCAGCGCATCCAAAGCACGCCTATAACACCTCAACACAGTAATAGCAGGGTCCCCATTGGGGTTCACCTTCCCAAAGGGGTAGTCTATAGAAAGATTGTTATGAACATTGATTAGACCAGGAAGTACAAACCAGTCTTCAAGATCATGCTTCCCTCAGACTTAACCCTATCAGCAGATATATCTGCAATCAAACGATCCCTGATCAAAATCTTTACATCTTTCCTTACTACTCCTTTCTTTAAGTCAACCACGTTACACTGCTCTAAAACCGTTGGCAACATTGAATTAGGGGTGCCAGATACTCGATACAATAGAGTTACGCTCTTTAAAATAGGGAACGTTAGAAGAGCAATTTCCTAATTAATATCAACTCTTAGCTTGAAAACCTGATAATATTCAGCTGTTTCCCTTCGAGCCTTCCAGGTTTTCACAGACTCTTATCGTATGTGACTCCACACCTCAGGTATCGAACCGGTTTAAGGTGACGACACTTTCTGCGCATAGAATGAGAGTAACACGGCCGAAGCCAGAAGCAGCGTTGAAAACAAGAAGGCGGGCTGATAGGTTGAATAAGCATCGTAGATGGCACCGCCAAATAGGGCTCCGAGGGCACCGCCAATCATGTGTATTAAGACTAGAATTCCATATACTGTGCTTGCTTGCGTAGATCTATAGCCTGTGAAGACAAGCTTCGCAGCTAAGGGGGCTGTAGTGTAGTATGTTAGACCGAATATAGCTGCGAAAAGATATATTTTTGGTAACGTATCGGCGTTTAAGAGGATTATGAAAGAGCCGAGCCTAGTAGCATAGGTTAACGTCAGAGAAGCGGCCGCACCGAACCTATCGGCAAAAAGACCCAGTAGTACGAGCGCCGGTATATTAAAGGCACCGATGAGACTAAGCGAAAGAGAAGCAGGGGTCAAACCAACCTTGAACGAAGTAGCGTAAGCTACTAGATGTGTGACGATTAAGAAGTCGGTGAAGCCGCATACAAAGTATGGGATGGATGAAACGTAAACCGCTTTTTTGAATCTAGCGTTCTCAGAAGTCTCCATACGGACCTCTGCCTCACTTCCCCCGGAGCAGGCCCCGACTTCTTCCATCCTTATGGTGAGTAGGGTAAAAACTCCCACCGCAACAATAGCTAGGCTCGAACATATGAGAGCCGCCCTCCAGTTTAGAAAAGTTGCCAGTGTGGCTAGTATTGGTGGTGCGGCGATCTGACCTAGAGAAAAGCCGATTGAAACCAAGCCGAGAGCTAAGCCGCTTCGTCTAGCGAACCTTTTCGATACGATAGGCGAGACAACGGTTAACCCGAGAAACGCTGTTCCGAAGCTGATCACCGCCCCGTGTATGAGATACAGGTTAAGTATTTGAGTTGAGAGGCTCCAAGCGGCGAAGCCTATAGCGAGCGCAGCGTAACCCAGGTTGATCGCCCACTTGGAGCCAAATTTATCTGTAAACCAGCCAGCCAGAACGTTCCAAAAACCTACTGCGACAAGATATAGAAGCATGACCGCTGAGGAAGCAACTCTACTCACCCCAAATTCAGCCTCTAATGTAGGCAAAAGCACACCATACGCGGATTGAGAACCTGAAGCTACGATCAAGGTAGCAAACAACGCAAATAACATCAGCCAGCGGCGACCTGGAACCAAACCAAAAGCCCCTAACCTATCCAACTATATTAGGTTCATTCTACGCGGAAAAGATAAAAGGCACTGATAAAGCTGCTAAAGACCGGGCTCGTGGCGCAGATCACCAAGTAGGTGAGTGAAGTATGGATAGCGCGGCAGCCTCCTAAACATGTGGAGAGAGCTGTAGGTCGTGGGTTCAAATCCCACCGAGCCCGCTCAAAGATGAATAAATCAAGACTGCGAGTCCCTGATCCTGATGAAGGGAAGCTTCCGACAACATCCCAACGCAAAAATAGGCGGTCCCCCTTCTCCAAGTTCATATAGCGTGTCACCTTGGACTCTTTGCGTAGGAAGACGGTCGTGGCCATCGCTAAGGGCGAGACCTAGAGGGTGGGTTACAGAGATGAAGTTGAAAGAATGTGTAGACTAAACATAGATGTCAAACTATATGATGTCAAAATAGTAGCAGAAGAAGATGAGGATAAACTTACACAATTTGTAGAAAACATTAAGATCCAAAGATATTCACTATTTGTCGAGCAGCTCGACGTAAGCTGGCTAGACGCAACCGGAGAGTCCGGCTACTTTGAAATAAAGCGTGGAGAGTAGCAAGAAGAACTCTCGAGGGACTTACACAGCAGGAAGATTACTCTACAAAGCAGTGGGACTCGGTGAAAAAAGCTTCGAATTGGGTGGAAGGATTGCAAAGCTGGTTGGTAAAAATGTAGCTCTGGGAGAGAGAAGTGTAGCTCTAGGTGGAAGAAGTGTTGGACTCGCTGAAAAGATTGTGGATGTAATTAAGACGGGGATGGGGAAGACCAGAGGGGAATTGAGGTCGCCGTGAAGGGACCTTAGGCTGTATTTAGGGAGATTCGCACCAGGATTAATGTGATAGAAAGAGCGTTGAAGAAAGCTGGGATAATGTTGCCTGCTGTGTTTCGATAGGCTTGAGGTGCTGCAGTGGGTTCGCAAAGGTGTTGCCCGAAATCTTGATATGCTTATTTTCGTGGTGTTCGCTGTGGGTTGGAGCCGCTGGTCCACTTTGTTGTCCCTCTGGTCGCTTTCATGCTCCTAGGCTTCGATTTGAGGAGGTCTTTTCTCCTTTCTCTACTAGCCTTAGCTCCTGATTTAGATGCTTTGTTTCTTGTTCACAGATCCCTTACACATTCCCTCATGACGCTTTTGGGTGTTTCGATACCCATCCTCATTGCGATCTACAGGCTTAAGCCGATGGCTCTGAAGTATGGGTTTATGGGGCTTCTCTCTGTCGCTTCGCATATCGCTCTGGATCTTCCAGCAGGCTATACACCAGTCCTGTGGCCACTGTACAACTATTCGATTTGGATTCAGGCTGAGTTGTCTGCACACATCGGTAGCGCTTTAACTGTAGCCTTGCATCTCCATATGTTGACTGAACCCGTATCGTTTGAGGTCGCTGGAAGCCTCGACGCCCCTCTTTTTACAGGCTCTGGTCTAATCGCCTCTCTGGTTGTACTCGCCCCCTTTTTTGTTAAGAGGCTTGAGCAGAGGTTTAGGCGCGCTTAAGGTTGACTAGCTAGGTTTATTGTTTGGTATTGGTGTTACCCTCTTACGTATCTGCTATAGAGGTACAGATGGTGGCTACCCATACTTATCCAGCCTACTAGCCCTTGGCTTTCAGTTTTGAAGAATGTGAACAAACCCTGTTTACCAACTTCTTTGATGAGAGGCTCTACATCGATGTGGTAGTAGACGAAGTATAGCAGCGCCCAACGCTTGTCCGGATATTTGACTGTAATCGCGAAGACCGCCATCTTCTTGTTTAATCCGAATTCGATGCTCAATGTTCCTCTTAGCCCGCTTCTTAGGATCGTCATGAGATCCTTCAGCTCACTTTCACTCTCTACTGTGACGACGAAGCCTAGGCGGTTCTGAACCTGAGCTAATGAGACTTGCTTAGAGCGTATCACTAGAACCCTGTAACCCTCTTTTTCCAGCTCCCCTGTGATAGAAGCCATATCACTCTGCAGCTTTGGCCATATTTCGTCAAGCAGCGCTGTAAGTTCATCTCCCTCGGTTCTCTGCCCCATAGCGTCATACTCCTGACTCAACCGCATATAAGCTAGCTGTCGAACAGAGCTTCCTATATGGTCGCGTGGCAAAAGATTGTGTTGATTTATCGTCAGAATCTCTGTTGCGGGGAGAGAGGTCTTGATCAAGCTCATCCATTAAGACCCTACGCCGGTGAAGAAGCAGCCGCTGGAAAACTTGATATCTAGCTCGACGCCTAGGTTTGACTGGATAGCTTAAGTTTGTGGGTTGCGGCTCGTGGAGGTGAGAGTACGGCTGCGGATTTCAAGGAGTTTGTGGAGTGGAGGGAGGATGTTACTACGTGGCTTATTCTTAAGGCGTTGAAGCTGGCTATTGATAGAGGGATTGATATCGGTGAGATAGAGTTTGAGGAGTTCCAGAGGCTGCTTGACGAAGCCTTAGCTGAATTTCAAAAGAAGTATGCCCGCCCACTTCTCAAAGCTTTATCTGAGGAGGTTAGGGAGATGCTTAGAGGCAAGTATCTTCTTAGAACTGCGGTGCAGAATATACGAAGAGAGCTTAAAGGACTCACATACATTGCGTAGAGTCCTCTACTCACCAGGCTTCCCAGCGTAATCTTATGGTTGACCCGTATCTTCACCCTCTTTGTAGCTATCGAAGGAAGGATAGAAGCAGGTCAGCGAAGGCGCTGATGTTGAGTAGAGTGTAGCCGTCGAACCTGAGCAAGTGTTCGAGCTATGCAGTTGCTCACACATTTATGAAGAAAGGTAAATATTGGGTCAGGTGGATGGCTTGTGCTATGCGCACAGGTGTCTTAAGGGGCTTCTGCCTACCTCTATCGCCTGAGGGGAAGGCTTCTTTGATGGGTGAGCCTCCCTGGCATTACGCCTTAGAAAGCAGTTCCAAAATAGATAGACTTGAATAGACGTAAGTGGTATTTTCTGCTGACGGTGAAGCTTTTCACGCTTAAAGAGGCTAAAATGCTGCTGGGAGTCACTACTAAGACTATTCAGCGTTGGGGTAAAGGAGGGAAGATGAGGGTTGTTAGGACGATTGGTGGGAGGAGGATACCTGAAAGCGAAATTAAGCGCATTCTTGGGCTAAGGGAAGAGAGGATTGTAGTGGGTTATGTTAGGGTCTCTTCTACAACCCAAGAAGATGGCTTGGAGAGGCAGAAGGATCTTATGCACAGCTACGCTAAAGACAAGGGGTATGGCGGGATGCAAATACTGAGCGACGTGGGTTCGGGTCTCAACGAGGACAGGAAGGGTTTTCTCAGGCTCTTACAGATGGTTACTGACAGAGAAGTCTCCAGGGTGATTGTCGCTTATGAGGATAGGCTGAGTAGGTTTGGTTTTAAAGCTGAGGAAACTATTCTAAGCCTTCGAAACCGAAATAGAGGTAATAAACAGCGAGGAGAAGACTCCTCAGGAGGAGCTCGTTGAAGAGTTGATAACCATCGTGTCCCATTTCGCTGAAAAACTCTACGGGATGAGGTCGCATAAACATAAGGAGGTTGTCGAAGGTGTCAAGAAGCTCATATCAAGTTAGAGCATACAACATAAGGCACAGATATGATGTAAGCGAGTTTCTTGAAGCATATAGAAGGCTGCTTCAAAAAGCGGTGGATGAAATATGGGCTGTAATCAGGTGGGTTGAAAAGCACGATAGGAAGGGGAGAAAAAGGCTTATACCATTAATCCCAAAAGACAACAGCTTCAAAAACCACCATCTAAGAAATCTTTTGATGAAGAGCTGGAGCTACTCGAAGCACTATGTGGACTCGGCGATCAAACAGGCATACTCAATAATAAAGTCTTGGAGGAGGAGTTACGTTAAAGGAGAAAGGCGCAGAGAGAAGCCAGTAGTTAAGAGGAGGTTCGTTAGGGTCAAGGAAACACTCTACACCTTTAAGGATGGGGAGATAAAGGTCAGCGTAAAGCCTCATGAGGAATACCTAGTATTCGACATTTCTAAGGCTTGGTTCCTCAGCAGAGCAGAGGGTGAACCGGGAGAGCTGATCTTAGGTGAAAAATACTTGACAGTGACGTTCAGGTTCAAAAGGGATGAAGGGGAAGTTAAAGGTAAGATAGCTTGGGACTGCAACGAGAAGAGCCTAGATGGATTCAACCCAAACACAGGATGGATCAAAATAGACCTAACAAAACTATTCCACATCCATAGGGTTTATGAATTGAAGAGGAAAAGGTTACAGCAGAAGGCTTCAAAGAAGCCCTCGCTCAGAAAGGTTCTGGCAAAATACTCCAAGCGTGAAAGGAATAGAGCTAAAGACTACATACATAAGCTTACAACCTTCATAGCGAGGGGGTTCAAAGGCTATACTCACGGCTTCGAACACTTAGGGAAGAACAGAATGCTCAACTGCTCGAAGGAACATAATAGGAACGTCTCAAAGAGCGACTGGAAGACAATCACAACACTCATGGAATATAAATCAAAGGTTGTGCTCCTCAGCCCAAAGAACTCCACGAGAAGATGCTCCAGATGTGGGATGGTCAATGCCCCGAAAGGAGCATCATATGAATGCGAAAAATGCGGGTTGAGGATAGACAGGCAGCTCAACGCAGCCATAAACCTATACCTTCAGATGGAGGGGCTTCCTCCAACCCCAAACCTCTTCAACGAGTTGATGAGGGGTTGGAGAGGGTTCACCCAGACAGGGGAAGAGGCTGATGAAGGCTCCAATGAACTCAAGAGGAGCCCAAAGCCGATGAATCCCAAGAGCCAAGTAAGTCTATTAAAGACTACTTAGCTCAGAACGCGTGGATCTGCTGAGCATAATATTTAGAGCGGATGAGGAGGCTGTTAAAAGACTGCTGCCTGAACCGCTTGAGCCCTATTCTGACCCTGGGTTATGCTATGCTTGGTTCGGTGATTGGCTCTCTATATGGGAGGGGGGCGAAGACCTGCTCTACATCAACCCTGAAAGGGTTCAGTATAGGGAGCTGCTTGTTGGTGTCTATTGCAGGTATAAGGGGGTTGATGCTCAGCGCTGTGTCTACGCGTGGGTTGATAACGATTTTACTATGTTGAGGGGGTGGTTTATGGGCTTTCCGAAGAAGCTGGGGAGAATACATCTGATCGGCTGCAAGTCGAAGCTGTACGAGCTCTTGCCGACAGTGTGGCGATTCGGGGTAGGAAGTAGGGTCGCCGCGGTGTGTGAAGCTCACGGTGAAAGGTTGGCTTACGCAACGCTCGAGATAAAAAGGGAGGCTGCACCAGAGGAGTTACCTAAACCATTGGAGTTAATCCATTCGAGACACTTCCCTGATGTCGAGCTGGGTGCAAAAGAACCCGCAGTAAACGATTTGGTGCAGCTCAAGACGAAAGAGGGGAGTGTTAGGATCGGTCGTGCTTGGGTTGGCGATGCCACACTTGAGTTTTACGAATCTAAGCTTGAAGAGCTTTCTGCGCTACAGCCTAAAGAAATCTTAGCAGGGTACTACTTCAGCTTAGGCTTTACGACTAGTGGTGTACGAGTACTGCATAAATACGAAGGGTAGATGCGGGGTCAAAAATATGGGGTGGGTTTTAGGTTCTTCTGCGTTTTGCTAGTAGGATGGCGAGTATGATGATTATTATGATGAGGATTATGATGGTTACTATGTAGGGTGTTGTGTCTACTGCTACTTCTTTGATCGCTGTTGTGGTTGATACTTCTGTTCTTGCTGTGGTTAGTGTTGTTGTCTGAGTTACGGTTCTGGCTTCTGTCTGTGTAACTGTTTGTGTCGAGGTTAGGGTGGTTGTTGTCGGTTGGGTTATCGTGGATGTTATGGTTGTAGTAGTTGGTTGAGTGATCGTTGCTGTTCGTGTTGTTGTGAGCGTTATGGTAGTTGGCTGGGTTATGGTTGATGTGACGGTGGCAGTTCGGGTCTCTGTGACCGTGGTTGTGACGGTTACGGGTGCTAGTGTTGCGGTTAGGGGTAGGGTCTGCAGCAGCTCGATTCTGTTTCCCTGCGCGTCGAGTAGATCAAGCCTTA
>Ga0078972_1007914_pt1 | contig 22967 bp, 13 predicted proteins | sample YelNatPaOPGAMG01_FD_67568 | JGI IMG/M metagenome (GOLD analysis project Ga0078972, IMG submission 67568) | Hot spring thermophilic microbial communities from Obsidian Pool, Yellowstone National Park, USA - OP-RAMG-01 (SPADES assembly) (version 2) | ecosystem: Environmental > Aquatic > Thermal...
AGCCACGACCTCACACGCTCCTCCCAGCTCCCCTCTCCCCGTAAGTGGGAGAGGGGTGGCGGAGCCGGGGTGAGGGCAACCACAAGGCTTGCCTAACAACCTCTTCCATCATATTCGATCATACAAAGGCTGGAGGAGCCGGGGTGAGGGCAACTACCACTCCCCTCAATCCCGAACCAGGAGTGAGGGCATCCATCCACCAGTTGTGTGAGGGCGCGCGTAGCCCCACCCTCCCCTCCAGCCCTAACGCGGACGGTCCGACAATCCTCTAGATAACCGCTCGCTCGGAGGTGCGTCGGCCCAATGAAGCTCGCCGCCGTGCTGGCACTGGCGCTCTCCTTGGCCTGCCGTTGCGCGCTGGCCACGGAGGAACCGGCCAACCCCGCAGACGAGCCAGCGAGCACGCAAAGCGTGGTTGGCTTGCTGGCCGTCCGGGTTGATCGCGCGAAGGGGGGCTGGCGACTCCGCGCCCTTCTAGATGCTCCATCAACAGCCCGGGGCAAGCGGCTTCCGTCGCCCGACCGCTATTACGTGGACATTGCAAACTGCGAGCTGGCATTGGACCCGGCCGCCATCCCCCCACCCCCATCCGGCGCACCGCGCCTGCGGGTAAGCCAGTTCACCATAGATCCGCCCGTGGTCCGCCTGGTGCTGGACCTACCGCCCGGCTGCGGCAGCCCGCGGCCGCTTGCACCGCTGGCATATACGGACGAGGTCGTTATCTTGGTCCCAGCCAGGGCCACAACCGCCACAACACCAGGCGGCCAAACCCCGGCGTCCCCCGACCCCGTCGCCTCCCCACAGCCGCAATGGTCCACCGACCTCCTGGCGCAAGCCCGGAAGCTGCCAGCGGCGATTAGGCCCGCTCTGGAGCGGTTGGCGATTAGCGGAACCCCGTATCGTTGGGGCGGAGACGACGTGGACGGCCTAGACTGCTCCGGCTTCACCTGCTACCTGTACTCCGCCGCCGGAATCCGACTGCCACATTCGTCCGTTGAGCAGGCCAAGCTCGGCCAGCCGGTGGATGCAGAGCACCTGAAGCCAGGCGACCTAGTGTTCTTCGGGGTGGACGGCCAGGTGAGCCATGTTGGCATGGCGCTGGGCGATGGCACCTTCATCCACGCCTCCAGCGCCAAGGGCGGAATCCAGATCACCCCACTCAGCGTGCCCTACTACGCCCGACGCTTCATCTGTGCCAGGCGCATTCTGAACGCCACCCCTCAGTAGCCGTGGCAGCGCCGAGTATGAGAGGGGAAACGTTCTCGGCGGCCGCCCCTGCGGCGCCGAAACGCCAACCGCGCCAGGTGTTAGGCCCATGCCAGAGAATACGTAAAGGTAATGAGCGTCGTCAAACGGACAGCGGCTGCGGGCATGGGGGCCCGGCCATCTGGCCCACAGCAGGGCGATCAGCATGTGGCAGGTGCTCCTCGTGGTGGAGGGGAGCGGGGTTGAACCCTAACGAGGGCATCCTGGTTCAGCGAGCCAGGAGAGGCGATCCCGGCGCCTTCACCGCGCTGGTGGAGACGTACCGCGAGAGGATCACGCGCCTCGCGATCAACCTGCTGGGCAGTCGCGAGGACGCCGAGGACGTCGCTCAGGAGACGTTCGTGCGCGTATATAGCACGCTCCCTCGGTTTGACACGTCCCGGCCGTTCGCGCCGTGGCTGTACAGGATCGCCACGAACCTGTGCCTTGACCACCTGCGCCGCCGAAAGGCCAGGCCCCAAACCGCCCAGCTTCCGGAGGAGATGGATGTCACAGCTTCCTCCAGCCTCGCCGTCCCCTCCCCCGAAAACACGGCGATTCGCGCGGAGACACACGCCGAGGTGATGCGCGCCGTTCAGGGGCTGCCGGAGAACTACAGGGTGGTGGTGGTCCTACGCTACCTCGACGACCTCCCCTACTCCGAGATCGCAGAGATACTGGGCATCTCCGAGGCGAACGTCCAGATGAGACTATCAAGGGCTCGTCAGCGACTGCGCGCGGCCCTGCACAACATCCAGGGAGAGCGCTCCGAATGAAGTGCGAACTGGTGCGAGACCTGCTCTCGGCGTACATGGACAACGAGCTTGGCGCGGACACAATCCGCGAGGTCGACGCCCACCTTCGCACTTGTCCCGCCTGCTCGGCGGAGTTGGAGGAGCTGAGGCTGCAGCATCGGGTTCTGGCAAAGGCCCTAGCCACACCCGTGCAGTCATCGCCGTGGCTGGCCGAGCGCGCAATGGCCGAGGCGCAGCGACGCCAAACGGGCCTGTTTGGGATGGCTAGGGGTTACCTTGGCCGCGCCTGGCTGAGGTCCGCACTGGGCGTAGCGGCCGTGCTTGCCATCCTGCTGACGGTGGTGGTGTGGCCCCGTGGCGTGCGTCTGGTGGCGGTCCAGGGAACCCCGCAGTACGCTCAAGCCGGCAGCTCAGCTTGGCACAACGCGCGGCGTGGAATGCGCGTGACGCAGGGCCTGCGCTTGCACACCCGCCAGCACGAGATGATCACCGTAAGGTGGCCGGACGGGTCTCAGCTGGTGTTGGGCCCCGAAAGCCAGGCAACCATGCTGCCGGATAGCTCGCCGGCGGGGGCATCGTTGGCGGCTGGGAGGGTATACGCCCAAATCCGCCCGCAGCAGATGGGGTTCCAGATCGCGGGTCCGCAGGCCACCGCAACGGTGGTTGGCACCGAGTTCTGGCTCTCGGCTGGCCACGGCGAAACGTGGCTGTTTGTGATGCGGGGTAAGGTTCGCTTCTCCAACGATCATGGCAGCGTGCTGGTTTCCCGATGGCGAAAGTCGTTCGCCAGGGCCAACGGCGCACCATCGCCGCTGCTTCCAACCTCGCCGCTGGACTCCAACTCCTTCTGGTGGCTACGGCACTCCTAACGCAACGGCCGCCCCACCGCTACTGCGTCGCGACAGCTGGTACCCATGGCCACAGCCCTCAGCAGCTCGCCAACACGTGTGCGCGGGCACTTACCCAAGCCTGACCACGCCGACCTGGCACATCGCTTGCACTACACGACATGCTGGCGGCGTACGGCGAAGTGGAGAACGCAGCTGCTTGTGCATTGGCGTTTGCTGCCAACCTTGCCTTCAACGCTGCAGGCTGCGATGCTCTGTTGGGCGACTCTGGTAAGGCGATGCGTTTGGGAGATGCGGCATGTTTCCTGGGGTTGGATTGATGCTCTTTCGCTCGCTGGGCGATCACCCTCTTGTCCTAATCGCACTGGCCGCCCTGTTAGCTCTGCCAGGCTCTGTTGCCGCTCAGCAGAGCGCGGAGCCAGCCACCCTGAGCGACATGGATTCCATCGGCTTGTTCCAGGGCAACCCCGTGGTGCCAGTGGGGCCTCCTGGCGCATGGGATGAGCACATCCGCCAGATAGGCAACGTGTTGTACGAGCCATGGAACTCGGGCAAGGAGTACAAGCTGTTCTACTCTGGCTATTCCGGCTCGTACACCGGAGTGACGTACATAGGCTACGCGACATCCTCGGACGGCATACACTGGACCAAGGTCGGTAAGATAATCCCCGGCGCCACGCTGGAGGGGCCTTACGTTCTGAACGTGAGTGGCGTGTACTATCTGTACGCCACGCTCAAAGTGAGCGGCCATCCGGCAGGCTTCGTCCGCTACCATGCCTCGAACCCCGCCGGCAGCTGGACCTACGACGGAATCGTGTTCAACAGCCAGGGCAACGGGTGGGAGGCCAAGCTAGTATCCGCTCCGGTTGTGTGGAAGGAGGGCGCCACTTGGTACATGCTCTACGAGGGCGATGGCTACAGTGCGTCAGACGAAGGCGTGGGGCTGGCTACGTCCAGCGACGGGAGGTCGTGGCAACGCAACCCCACAAATCCTGTGATCCGAAAGGGCCAGTTCACCTGGTTCACGGGCAACATAGCTCCGGATGACATTATCAAGGTAGATGGCACGTACTACCTCTTCTACCACGGCATCTTCGGCCCCAGCGGCGATAGCGACACCGGCATCGCCACATCCACGGATCTAGTCAACTGGACCGACAGCCCGCGCAGCCCCTTCGTGCCTCTTGACGGCGGTTACGCGTCCACCACGATGGTGATGAAGGACTCACAGTACGTCTTGTACTACCAGCCGAGGCCGGTTGGCGACAACATGGGCATATACCGCGGCTACCCGGCCAAGCGCGTGCAGTTGCCCACAGTCTCGGCCAGCCCCGTCGGCGGCACGTACTCAGACCCGCAGTGGGTGGTGCTAACGGCCAGCGTACCTGCCACCATCTACTACACACTGGACGGCACCACGCCAACCGCCGCCAGCGCCACCTACACCGGTCCGATCCAGATATCATCCACGGCCACGCTGAAGTTCATCGCAGTAGGCGCATCTGGGAACCAATCGGCCGTTGGAACGGAAACGTACACCATCGATACCGTGCCGCCCACCGTTGCCGCCAACCCGCCAGGTGGCCTGTATGCAACTGCTCAATCCGTAACCCTTGCCGCAACTGACAACCTCGACCCTGCCCCCAAGGTGTACTACACTACCGATGGCAGCGCCCCCACTCCTGCGAGCCAGCCCTACACGGCGCCTATCGGTGTAGCATCCACCACAACCATCCGCTACGTCGCGGTTGATGCTGCCGGTAACCAATCTTCCGTCGGCTCTCAGACCTACACCATCGATACCGTGCCGCCCACCGTTGCCGCCAACCCACCGGGAGGAATCTACAATTCCCCGCAGTCCGTCACCCTCACAGCCCACGACGACGTTGACCCCGCTCCCAAGGTGCATTACAAGATCGACGACGGCGTGGCGGCGACGGGCTGGCAGCCTTACTCTGGGCCGATCAACGTCGGAACCACCTGCACCGTCAGCTTCCTGGCGATCGACGAAGCAGGCAACGAGTCGGCCGTAGGATCGGCCGCGTTCACCATCGATACGGTGGCGCCGACCGTCAGTGCAAGCCCCTCGGGGGGCGTCTACGCAACTCAGCAATCCGTGACGATCACGTCAAGCGAGCCCGGCGTCATCTACTACACCACCGACGGCTCCGCACCGGACCCCGCCACGTCAGCCAACGGGCCGTCCCCCATCGCGATCACGACCCAAGGGGCCACCACAACGCTCAAGTTCCTGGCGGTGGACCTAGCTGGCAACCGATCGGAGGTCCGAGCCGAAACGTACATCGTGGACGACACAGCCCCTTCGGTCACAGCGAGTCCGCCTGGCGGCACCTACGATGCGCCCCAGTCGGTCACACTCATGGCGACGGACAACGTTGATCCGACACCGATGGTGTATTACACAACCGATGGGTCGGCCCCGACGCCATCTGGCACGCTTTACTCCAGCCCAGTTCAGATCACTGACAACTGCGTGCTTCGCTTCATAGCGGTGGATGCCATGGGCAACCGATCGCCCATTCAGTCCCAGTCCTACACCATCAAGGTGGCGGCGCCAACGGTGACGGTCAGCCCGCCAGGCGGCGTATACGGCACCCCGCAAACCGTAACGCTCACGTCCGACAAACCCGCCACGATATACTACACCACGGACGGCAGCGTCCCGACCACGGAAACGCCCACCAGTGGCCCGTCGCCGGTTAGCGTGACGATCGCCAGCAGCGCCGTGCTGCGCGCCATCGCGGTGGACAAGCATGGAGCCAAGTCGACGGTGGTTACGGAGGCGTACACGATAGACACCGAGCCTCCAACGGTGACCGCAACCCCATCTGGCGGCTGGTACCGCAATGCCCAGTCTGTAAGCCTTGCTGCTACGGACAACACAGATCAGTGGCCCAGGATCTACTACACCACCGATGGCTCCGAACCGACGACCGATAGTTCGCTGTACGTCACGCCCATCGCGATTGGGCTAACAACCACGCTCCGTTACATGGCCGTGGACGATGTTGGCAACCAGTCCGGGATCGGCAGCCAGACGTATAGCATAGACACCGTGGCCCCATCTGTCGTCGCCAGCCCACCTGGTGGGACCTACGAGAGCGCGCAGTCCGTGGCACTCGCCGCAACGGACGACCTTGATCAGGCGCCACGGGTGTACTACACGCTGGACGGCAGTGATCCCACATCCGCCAGCGCGCCGTATACCAGCCCAATCGACGTTCAGTCCTCCACCACCATTCGGTACGTTGCGGTTGATCTTGCCGGCAACCAATCGCCCATCGGCTCTCAGACCTACACCATCGTGCCGCCCGTGGCGCTGTCTGAGATGGACGCCTTTGGGCTATCTGCAGGCAACCCCGTGGTGCCGGTGGGGCCTCCCGGCGCGTGGGATGAGCACATCCGCCAGATAGGCAACGTACTGTACGAGCCCTGGGATGTGGGGAAGGAATACAAGCTCTTCTATTCGGGATACTCTGGCTCGTACACCGGCGTGACGTACATCGGATATGCCACGTCCTCGGACGGCATCCACTGGACCAAGCAAGGAAAGATCGTTCCGGGCTCGCCGCTGGAGGGGCCGTACGTGGTGAACGATGGCGACACCTATTACCTGTACGCAATCAGCGTGCCCGGCGGGCGCGAGTCGGGCGTGGCGCGTTACCACGCAGCCAACCCGTTGGGCACATGGGTGTACGACGGAATCGTGTTCAACAGCCAGGGCACTGGGTGGGAAGGAAAGCTGGTGTCTGCGCCAGTCGTGTGGAAAGAAGGTGCCACCTGGTACATGCTCTACGAGGGTGACGGCTACGCCTATCCGTATGAGGGCATCGGTCTGGCAACCTCCTCAGATGGCAAGACGTGGATGCGCAGCCTGTGCAACCCCGTAATGCAGAAGGGCCAGTTTGGATGGTTCACCGGAAGCATAGCTCCGGATGACATTACCAAGGTAGATGGCACGTACTACCTCTTCTACCACGGCATCTTCGGCCCCAGCGGCGATTGCGATACCGGCATCGCCACATCCACCGACCTCGTCAACTGGGCCGACTGCCCGCTGAGCCCGTTCACTCCGCTGGAGGGCGGCTACTCCGTAACTACAATGGTGGCGCGTGGCCCACGGTATGTGCTGTACTACCAGCCGCGGCCTGTTGGCGACAACATGGGCATATACCGAGCCTACCCGATCAAGCGGCTGCAAGCGCCCACGGTCTCAGCCAACCCGCCAGGCGGCACGTACGCAAGCGCCCAGCAGGTGGTGCTGAGCGCCAGCAAACCATCCATCATCTACTACACCACGGACGGGACCGCGCCCACCACTAGCAGCGCATCCGGCCCCTCTCCAGTGCGCCTTAACGTGGAGGCCAATACCACCATCAGGTCCATGGCTATCGATCCGCTCGGCAACCAATCCGCGGTCCGTACCGAGACGTACACCATCAACTACCCACCTAAAGTCATCACCGTGGCCTTCCGCTACGACGACTTCGGTCAACGGAGCACGCCCAGCTTCGAGATACCCCTAATGGACACGTTCCAGCGCCACAGGGTTCCCGTCTCGGTGGCAGTGATCCCTTACGTGTGCGCGGGCGACTCCCACGATCTCTCGCCACAGGCGACGCTGCCTCTCACCCCGGAGAAGGCAGCCATCCTGATGCCCGGCCTGGCGAACGGCACCGTGGAGGTGGCCCTACACGGCTACTCCCACCAAACCACGCGGGTGCCGGACTACACCGAGTTCCAGGGGCTTCCATACGACGAGCAGCTCAGGCGGCTAACCGATGGGAAGGCGTTGCTGGAGGCGCTGTTCAGCGTGCCCATCACCACTTTCGTTCCTCCCTGGAACAACTACGACAGCAACACTCTGTACGCTCTGAACGCCCTTGGTTTCTCCGTGCTATCCGCTGGCCCGCCGCCCGGCACAACAGTGGGCTTGGCCCCGATGAAGAGCATACCGGAGAACTGCGGCACGCCGGACGTCAAGGCACGTATACTAGCCGCCAGAGCCAGCTCCGACCCGAGCCCGCTTCTGGTGGTGATGATGCACCCGGACGAGTTCATTGAGGAGTGGCCAGAAGGCGGATGGAACAGCCTTCTGCTGTTCGACAGCCTTCTGTCTTGGATATCCTCTCAGCCGGACGTGCAGACGAAGACGCTTGCGCAAGTAGCCGCGGGAATGTGACCTGGGCGGCCACATGGCGAGGATCACCCCGCCGCGTCGTACCCTAGCGCCCGAAGCCCCAGGCGGGCAACAGCCTCACCGGGCGGCATGTCGCCCACGACAACGTCTGCGTGTGAGTAGGCGGCGGTCGCCGCTGACTTCAGCGGCGCAACAACGGGCTCCCCTGCCCTGAACACGCCGCCCGACAGAACTACCGGAAACGCGTCCTCCGCCGTGAACAGCCTGCCGGCAACGTACAGCACGTCCGCCGTCAGGGATTGGCTTACCTCTGCAAGGAGCAACTGCGCCACCCCATCGCCCTCCGCTGCGGCGGCCGACACCTCCACCGCGAAGCTGGCTATCTGATGGCGCGGCATCGGGTTCCGGTAACACACGCGCACCAGTCCCCACAGGCCCTGAATCTGAAAGTGCTCCAGCGCTCGCTCAACAAGCTGGGTTGCTGGTCCGCGCCCGTCAGATGCCCGTATGGCCGCCTTCAGGCCGCGCACCGCCAGGTCAAACGCGCTGCCCTCATCGCCAAGGAGGGCGCCCCAGCCGCCCACGGTGCACCTGGCGCCGTTGCGGCCGTACCCAAACGTGGTGCAGCCAGTGCCGGCCACCACCGCCACGCCATACGGCTGCATCAGCCCGGCGCGGGCAAACGCCACCTGCGCCTCGTCGCACAGCACAACCTGCGCGCACGGCACCACAGACCTCACGGCGTCCACGGCTGGCTCCTTGGGGCACAGAAGCGCCAACGCAAGCACATCCACCGCGCTCACACGAGCAGCGCGCACAGCCTGGCGAACCGCCTTGGCCACGGCCGCCACCGCCGACGAGCGCCTAACGAACACGGTGTTCACCGGCCCGCCACTCCCAAGCCCCAGAACCCCCAGCTCCGTGTCTACAACCGCCGCCTCCGTCTTGGTGCCGCCGCCCTCAACTCCCAGAGCTATAGCCACGTTGCCTCCCGAATGCGCGGCTCGGAACCTAGCTAGTCGCGCCACTCGCTCTTTCGCCGCCCAAGTGGGCGCACCTACCGCACCAGTGCCCATCGGTGACTGATGCTGATCAACGTGCTATCATGAGATCGGCCTCTGATGGTCGCCAGCCTCGCAGGGAGATGGAGTGCGCATGAAGCTTGAAGAGAAGGTCCTGAGCTCGAACTACATACACAAGGGACGTGTGGTGAACCTTCGTGTGGATGAGGTGGAGCTAGCCGACGGGCGCCGATCCACGCGCGAGGTGGTGGAACACAGAGGAGCCGTGGCCATCGTGCCTCTGCTGCCCGACGACCGCGTTTTGATGGTGCGCCAGTTCCGCCTTCCCGCAGGCCGTGAGCTCTTGGAGATACCCGCGGGCACCCTTGACCCAGGCGAGGAGCCGGCTGCCTGCGCCGCCCGTGAGCTGAGGGAGGAGACCGGCTACGCCGCCGCGAGGCTGACGCCCCTCTTCTGCTCTTTCCTTGCGCCGGGGTACTCCAGCGAGCTCCTTCACACCTATGCGGCGGAGGATCTGTACCCAGACAGCGCCAACGCGGACGACGACGAGCAGCTTGAGCTCGTGGAGGTTCCTTTGTCGAAAGCGCTGAAGCTCATCTCCACGGGCGAGGTGTGTGACGCCAAGACGATCTGCGGGCTGTTGATGGTTGCAAGAGCTAAGGGGCTATGAGGCTGGCGTGGGCACTTCTGGCAGCGGTGGCGGCGTTAGCGCTTGCCGGCTGCAGCAGCTTGGATCCCATCAGGGTGGCGGAGCGGGGCATCCGCAACTACGCCGCTCAGCGTATAGGCCCCGCCCAAAGCTACACCGTGCACATACAGCGCAGCGGCACCAGGCTGTCCAGGGGCTACCTGAGCTTGGTGACTCTAGACGGCACCCGCGTACAGGCAGCCAGTAACCTGGTGTTCGACCGCGTGCACCTGGAGCTAAGGGACGTGGTGGTGGACCGCGAATCGCGCACCATCGTGTCTATCGGCGACAGCTTTGCGACGGGAGATCTGCTTGAGGCGGACGCCAACGCGTACCTGGCCGCGCGCAACAGAGGCCCCCGGGGTCTGCGCCTCGAGTTCGGCGATGGAACGATCGGCGTGGTGGCGCAGCCGTCCGTGGGCAGGATCGGCATACCAGTGCGCATGGAGGGCAGCCTGGTTCCGCGAGATGGCCGCGAGATAGTGTTCGTGCCGGACGAGATGCGGGTGGCGCGGCTTAACGTCCCTAGGCCCCTGCTTCGAGTGATCGAGGACCACATTAACCCGGTGTTCAGGGTGGACGAGCTATCGCTGCCGGTGCTGGTGGACGACGTACGTGTGACGCCCGGCAAGATGACTATCGAGGGGCGGGCGGACGTATCGAGGATCCGCGGCTGAGGGCCAGGCGCGGGGCGAGTGAAATGCGATGGGCCCAGGAGGCTTCTCCTGGGCCCCACGCGTTTGGGAATGCGTAACGACGCCTCTACAGCCCCTTCTCCGCCAGGAAGCTGATGAGGTCCGCGGTGCGGCATGAGTAGCCCCACTCGTTGTCGTACCAGCTCAGCACCTTCGCGAAGTTGGTGCCCAAGGTCATGGTGGACGGGCCGTCTACGATGGACGAGTTGGGGTTGCCCTTGAAGTCCATGGAGACCAGCTCTTCCTCGCAGAACTGCAAGATGCCGTTGAGCGGGCCCTGCGCGGCGGACTTCAGGGCGGCGTTGATGGCAGCAGCATCCGCGGGCTTCTCGAGGTTGACCACCAGGTCAACCAGGGAGACGGTGGCGGTGGGGACGCGGATGGCGATGCCGTGCATCTTGCCCTTGAGCTCCGGGAGCACCAGCGAGATGGCCTTAGCGGCGCCAGTGGTGGTGGGGATCATGTTCATCGCAGCGGCGCGGGCCCGGCGCAGATCCTTGTGGGCCTGATCCGCCACCCTCTGGTCGTTGGTGTAGGCGTGAATCGTGGTCATGAACCCGGTGACGATCCCAAAGCTGTCCTGCAGAACCTTGGCAACAGGAGCAAGGCAGTTGGTGGTGCAGGATGCGTTGGAAATGATGTTGTGCTTGGCGGGGTCGTACTTGTCCTCGTTAACCCCCAGCACAATGGTGATGTCCTCGTTCTTGGCGGGGGCGGAAATGACGACCTTCTTGACGCTGCCCTGAAGGTGGGCCTTCGCCTTCTCGGCGTCCGTGAACAGGCCGGTAGACTCTAGGACGATATCAACGCCAAGGTCGCTCCAAGGTATTCGCGCTGGGTCCTTCTCGGCGAAGACCTTGATCGGCTTGCCGTTGATCTCTATCGCGCCATCGGCGGCCTTCACGGTGCCGTCGAAGATGCCGTAGTTGGTGTCGTACTTGAACAAGTGCGCGTTTGTGGCAGCATCCACTAGATCGTTAACCGCCACAACCTCGATCTTGTCGGCGTAGCGTTCCAGCATGACACGGCAGGTGATTCTGCCAATCCTACCAAAGCCGTTGATCCCGACTCGAACCGCCATTATGGCTCCTCCACAGGTAGCAGCCGCAAGACTGGCCCACCAGCCACAACGCGCCGAGACGCGCAACGCTCGGGGCGGCTGTCCTCCCCGGCCCGGCCAAATGGGCCCGGTGACGAAAAAGAGGCGGGCCAAGAGATCGGCCCGCTGCCTCTTCATTCTACTGGTATAGGCCGCCCCGTGTCAACGCTTGACAGCCCACCGCCACCTAGCCCACGGCCGGGCCCCTACGCCGCATTCCACATCTCAAGGGCGCGCGGGAACAAAACGTTGTTCTCCAGGTGGATGTGCAGATGCGTGTCGCTCTCCAGCTGCTGTAGGCTGTGGTACAGGTTGTGGAACGTGGGGCACGCGTCGGACGGCAGGGCGTAGTCGTCGGAAATGCCGCGCATTGAGGCAAGTGCCTGGCCAGCGCTGTCGTGCTCGTGCTCCATCACGGCGATTGGCTCGCCCACGGGGAACATGGCCAGCTGCGCCTCACCAGCTTCGCGGCGGCGAATGAGGGGAAACAGGATCTGCTCCTCCTTCATCAGGTGCGCCTCCAGCTCCTCGCGAAGCCCCTCGAAGGTGTTCCGCAGTGGCACCAGCACGTCGCCGTGATGCTCGCCGTGCGCCACAATCACTTTGTCAAACAGATCGCTCAGCCGTGGAAGCTCCGCCTTCAGGTAGCGATGGTGGGTGGCTACTATGTGATCCGACAGCTCGGCCAAGGATGCGTGCCCCCAGTCACGGTCCTCATCGACGCTCTCCGCTTCCGCCTCCTCAAGTGCGCACGCCACCTCTTCCAACGAATGGCCAGAGGCGGCGGCTGCCTCGCTGAGCTTTCGCTTGCCGCCGCAGCAGTAGTCTATCCCCAACCGCTCGAGGGCGGGAACAACGCCGGGATGGCTCACCGCCAGCTCTGCCACAATCGGGTCGTCCTTCACGATCTCCTTCACCATGTTGCACCTCCGTGCAGGGCGGGACTGCTCCTGCTAAGCTTAATTGTTGCACATGGTAGCCATTCGGTTCTATGACGTAGATCATATTCCTGCCGCAAGGGGCGGTGCTGCTGACGGTGTTTCCGGGATTTTGAAAGCGATTTGTTACAGATCGGTCCCGCTGGCGTATAATCCTTTGGATGGGGCGGCCGGCAACGCGGCTTCGTCCGCCACGCCGCGCCCGCCCTTGTGCGCTTTTGGAGGACCCAGATGCGGAAGCTCTTCTTAACCCCCCAGATGGCAACAGCGATCGCCGCGGCGGCGTTCTTCTTCGTCCTCTCGCCGCCCTGCCCGGCGCAGATGGTAGGTGCAAGCGGGCCTCACCAGTATACGCTTGCGGACGCGGTCCGAGTCCTGCGCATTGCCGTTGGCCAGATGGCGATGCCAGACCAGGGACCCGGCATCTACGACGTGAACGGCGATGGGCTGGTGACCGTTGCCGACGCCGTCCTCGCTCTGTGTGAGGCCGTTGGGTTGGCCCCAGCATCCCCTCCCAACGTCGGCACGTCGGCAAACCCGGTGCTGACGGTCCAAACGGACAACAGCAGCTACGCAACCGGCCAACCGGTTACCGTCCACGTCCGCTTCACCAACACCACTCAGAAACCCCTCTCGTGGTGGTTCGTCGGCGCGGACCTCCTGAACGTGATCATCCGAGACGCGAACGGCAGCGAGGTATGGGATTGGGCAAACCATCACATCCACAGTTACGTCGTTGCAAAACACACTCTTTCGCCCGGCCAGAGCTGGTCGCTGGACGTGGTCTGGAATCAGAAAGACGACCGCGGAAACCCCGTTCCCAGCGGGACATACCAGGCGGAGGGCGAGCTTGATGTGATGACAGGCCACGGCTACTCCGCCCGTGCCCTCTTCAGCATCGGCGGCCAGAGTCAGGGCCCTCAGCCCCAGTACCTGCCCCTCGCCGGCGGCAACACGTGGACTTTCGTTGACCCCACGGGCGCGCAGCCAAGCCGAACCATCGCAGTGGTTGGCGCCAAAACGGAGTTCGGCCATGAGTACGCCGCTCTGTCCGGCACGCCGGATTCACCCGAAGCCGCCTTCCTCAGGCAGCCCGACGATGATCTGGTGCTCCAGCTGGTGGGCAACCAGGACTCGGTGCGCTATCACCTGTTGGCGGATGCTGGCTCCTCGTGGACCTTCAACCTGAGCGGCGTCCCAGTCCACGCCACCATGGTGGACCGCGACGCAACCCTCGCCACGCCAGCGGGCACCTTCGCCCATTGCCTGCAGGTTGCCTTCCTTAGCGGTCCAGACACCTCGTGGACCGAGTGGCTGGCGCCGGGCGTTGGCTGGGTTGGCTGGGATCAGCGCATCAACGTGCGGGTAACCTCTTATCGGCTCGCTCGCTACTTGCAGGCACAACAGCCGCCAATAGGCACCATCACCATCACGCCAGCGTCGGCAACCGTGCCAGCGGGCACCCAGCTTAGGTTCACCGCAACCGTGGAGACCATGTTGGCACAGCCGCGCGCCATTCCCGTGCTCTTCACCTGCGATCCCACCATCGGCGCGATTACCCCCGACGGGTTGTTCGCGGCGTCTAGAACCGTGGGTGCGCAAGGGCTGGTAACCGCATCTGCCACGGTGGGCAACCAAACTATTACGGCCCAGGCCAAGGTGACCATAGGGCCGCCCACCGTTGAGGTGCTTCAGCCGTTTAGCGAGGCCAACGTGCTCCTCGGAAGCGTGAGCGTAACACCGGGGGGCGTTGGCACAGACCACCTGACCTTCGAGGTGAAGGTGCAGTTCCCCAACGCCAACTGGCTGCCGGTTACGGTGGCTACATCCGCGGTGGGCAACACCATCTACCTGGTGCCGCTGGCGCAGCTAAGGTACCCGCCGCTGCCGGTGCCGTTCGGCCCAAGCCCATTCGACACCACCGTTACCGTTGGTCCACTCAAGCCGGGGGATTACAGCGTAGTGCTCGTGGGCGAAGACGGGTGGATAAGCACGACTGCAACCGTGCCGGCAACCATGCCACCAATGGAGGGCTGAGGAGCATCATGCGCTAAGCGATGGTTTCGCTTGGCCCCGCTTCGCCGCCCCTGGTGTGATGGAAGAAGCCGTTAGGCAAGGCTCGTAGTTCCCCTCACCCCGGCTTGGTCGGAGGAGCCCACAAGGCGTGGTTGGTTGTGCAAGCTAGTGAGACGCTGGAGGCTTCCCCTCTCCCCAAGCTTTGCGCCGTGGGAGAGGTGGCCGGGGGGCGAGTTCCCCTCGCCCCCCAACAGCACCTTAGCGGGTATGCCCCGGATTACGGCTGCTCGGCAGCAGGCCGCTACACCGCCTGCCTCTCCACCCTCACCGTGGCGATTCCGTACGCGGGTACCGTTACCGCCAGGGTATCGCCATCCATGCGGGCGGTGCTGTTCACCAGAGGCTGCTCAAGCAGGTCCGTCTCCACCGCAGGCGATCCAGGTGCGGCCAGGGAACCGTGCAGCCTCAGACGCGCCTCCGTCGTCTTCCCCTCCACCTCGTACAGGCGGACCACCAGCGCCTGCGAGTCCTCGGCGCGCTTAAGGCATGCCAGGACGGTGTTAGGCGTGAGCACCTCTGCGTAGCCGCCGCTAAGCGGAAGGTTGCCGTCGTGGGCGTCGGTGCCAACCACGCTGAACGGGTGGTTGAACGCCTGACCAGCGCGGATGGCATCCCCGGGGTTCAGCGCCCCAACATGGGGCGTCACCGCGAACCGGATGGTGTGATGGCCCAACTCCGGCAGCGGATCGGGGTCGTAACTGCTGCGGAGCAAGGTGAGGTTGAGCACGTTCGCCACGGCGCTGTGGCCGTACTTGCTGTCGTTGAGAAGCGTTAGGCCCACCACTGGCGGAACGCCCTCACCGTTGCCAGATGGCCTGCCGCTTATGTCCGCCCAAGTAAGCGATGGCACCTCGCGGCCGTTGGCGGGGCGCTTGATGGTGCCGAACGGTATCTCGTAGGTGGGCTGGGGGCTGTCCACGGCCACCGGGAAGGCCGCCTTGAGCATGGGAACGCCTGCGGTGGGCGAGCCGCGCTCAAGCCAGTCGACGTCCAGCGTGAACTCCACCTGCGGCGAGCCAGCGGTTAGCGCGATCTCGAGGACGAACTGGGAGTCCCCATGGACACGCCGGGAGCGGAGGGCAGCGCGCCAAGGACCGGAGTGTACCACCTCCAGCGTGCCGCCGTCCACGAAGCTGGCGACGTGCACCACCTGCCCAATCTCCCACGCGGTCATGCCGTGGGGCGCCTCTCGGTGAAGCTGAAGCAGTCCCAAGTGCTCCCCCTTCGGCACGTAGTCATAGCCGGTGCGCTTGTCGATAAGATGCACGATGGCGCCGGACGCCTGTTCCACCTCCACGCGGAGAAGCTCGTTTTCCAGAACGCCAGAGCCGTGCGCGGTGGCTCCTGGTGTTGGCTGCGGAGGTGTGACGGCCCGTCCGATGGCGAAGGTGCGATAGCCCAGTGCGGGGACGTTTGGCGCCGGAAACGCCACGGTGATGAAGCGGTGGCCCCAATAGTCCCCGCGCTGCACCACCTGAGCGGGGATCACAGCGCCAGCATCGTCTCGCACCACAAGCTGGTGGGATGGGATCTCCTTGTCCCACACCTTGGCGGTCACCACTTCCGACCGCGGCCACGTGCTCGGATTGAAGATGAGGAACGGCTCATCCCCCACAGCGCCGGCGCCGCGGGCGGTGATGGGTCCGGTTATGCCGGGATCGCCAGGCCCCCCGCCGATACCGGGCCCCACGGCGGAGCCCGGCGCATCGGCTGGTGGCATGCCAACCAGCGATGCCGTGTTGACGCGGCCCGCCAGCGCGCGCAGCCCATTGGTGCGCACCATCTGCGTGGCCGCCTCGATCTCCTGATACAGGCCCTGTGAGTACTCGTAGGTGGCGTGCACGCCGGAGCCGGGCAGGACGTCGTGGAACTGGTTGAACATGGCGCGCCGCCACGCGAGGCGCAGGCTATCGATGGGGTACGGCTTGCCAGCGGCGGCAGCTGCGATCAGCGCCACGGCCTCCGCTTCGTACAGGGCGTTCTCGCTGGCGCGGTTGGCCCTCTTTATGTTGCTCTGAGAGGTGTAGCAGCCCTCGAAGACGCTGTTCAGCTCGCCGTTCACCACGGGCAGCTCTTTGGGAGCGCGCTCGGCGATCGAGTAGAACTCATCCGTAGTGGCCAATCGGACGTTAGGCCAAATCGGCCAGGAATCCATGTCCAGCGCGGCCATCAGATCCCTGCGCGTTGGGCCACCGCCATGGTCTCCCACGCCGTAAACAAAGAGGTAGTCCTTAAGGCCGGTAGCCTGCTCGAACTCGAGGAGGAGGCGAACCAGGTCGGGGGTTATCTCGCCGTTGTACCACAGCACGGCATCGTCGAAGGCGAGGACGCGGGAGCCGTCTGGCGCCTGCCACCAGAAGAGGCGTGGGCCGGTGCCGGTGCGGCAGAAGTAGTAGCGAGTCACGCCGGCGCGGTTGAGGATGGCGGGGAGCGTATGCGCATGTCCGAAGGTATCCGGCTCCCAATCGATCTTCACGCCATCGTAAGGGATGCCGAAGCGCTCTCGGAAGTAGCGCTTGGTGTAGAGGAGGTGGCGGCAGAGGATTTCGCCTGAGGCGAGGTTCTTATCGCCCTCCACCCACATGTTGGCGGTGACCTCCCACCTGCCCTGGGCTACCCGGCTCTTGATCATGTTGAAGATGTCTGGGCAGTGCTCCTCCATGGCCGCGTAGGTGGAGGCCTGGCTTTGGGAGAACCGGAACGTCGGGAACTCGTCCATCAGGCGGTTGACCGTTGAGAACGTATCGTTGGTGGTGGCGACGGTCTCCGGCCAGGGCCACATCCAATTCATGTCGATGTGGGCGTGGCCCACACAGTGGATGGTGTACTCCTTGGCGGCACGCGCGATGGGAGCGAGGACGCCCTCGGCCTCGGCAACGGCCGCGGAGGGGTCCGCCCCTGCCTCCGCTATCCGAGCGGCGACGATGCCGATGGCGCGCAGGATGAGGGCTTCCCACTCCTCACGCACATCTGGACGAGAAGCCGCAAGTGCCGCCGCGAAGCGCACCTCGTGCTGGAAGCGGCTGATGAGGCTGCGCACGCGTTGTGGGTGAGCGTCAAGAAGCGATAGGTTGGCAGCCAGGTCCTCTGGAAAGGCCATGTCACACCCCTCCTCGTGATTGGCCTGCGGCGGGCGTTTCGGCGTGGGCTCGCCCGCGAGCAGGCAGCCGTGGGCGCCTTCGACGGTCGGTTCCCGAGTCCCTCTTTGCGGGTGGGCCACTGGGCCACCCCACAGCAAACGCAAGACCTCTGCGCCGCGTGGCGGGAACAGACCGGTACGGCCGTAACGCTACCCACGTGCCCCCACACCCCCCAAGAAGCCTGGTCAGAGCCACCAGGAGGCCGACATGACGGCCCAAACCGGCAGGCAGGTAAGGCTATGCCATGGGGTGGTTCCACCTTTCTCAGGGACTTGTCACGACTTCGCACACACCCTCCACCGCACTCCAGTGGGAAAGGAGTCGGCGCTGGCACCGTGGAATCACCAACGCAAGCGCGCACCGCCGGATCAGGCGCTGTAGCCGCGACTGAGACTGGCCAGCGGTCGACCGCCAACTCATATGCGGGCTGTTCCGGCAAGGGGGGATACCTTCATGGCACCCAATACACCTCGGCGGCTAGCCACGGTGCTAGCCATTGCGTTGGTGGCCACCGGGGCCGCGAAGGCAGTAACCACGGCGCGGGGCACCTACCGACTCCATGCCCCCGCTCTCACACCAAACGCTCTGCCCCATCCTGCGGCGATGGCCGTGCTGAGCTCCCTGCCATCTGAGGGAGGCGCGTGGCAGGCAACCTGGGACCTAGATACGGGCTACGTCCGCATGCTGTACGGCGGCGTGCTCTCCGTCCCTGGCCAGCCGGAAGCTGCCACTCGCGCCTTCTTGAACGCCCACGGCGCGCTGTTCGGCTTGCGGGGCACCGACGACCTACTGCCGCTGGGCACCGTCTCGCACGCGGCCGGCGATACCACGCGCTTCCAGCAGACCTACCGCGGCCTACGCGTGTACCCGGGCGATATCGCCGTCACCCGCAACCACCGCGGCGGCGTTTACATCGTCAGCTCCGAGTACAGGCCCGGCCTCGCAGTGCGCACTACACCCGCGGTAAATGCCGCCTCCGCCTCAAAGCTGGCGGTGCGCGAGGCGCGCGGCGGCACTGCCGGCACACCTGAGCTTCTTATCTGGGCCTCATCCAGCCCGTACAGGCTGGCTTGGGTGGTGGATGTCCGCGTGAAGCCCTGGCGCATCGACAGGGTGTACCTTGACGCAATCACCGGGCGTGCTATAAGCAGGAGCAACCTGATCTCCCACGCGGGCCCGGTGGGCAGCGTATACCTGGGCAACCCGATCTCCACTCCACAACTCACCGAGGTGCCACTGCTCAACTTGGATGGATCTGGCACGCTAACCGGCAAGTACGTCGCCGTCAGGAAGTTCACTGGATACTCCAACAACAACCAAACCGCAGAGGGACAACCGGACCTAACCGCCACGAACGGCGATTTCCGTCTGCCCAAGGACGATAAGCGCCTCGATCAGGTGATGGTGTATTACCAGGTGAACCGCTGGCACGACTACTTCCGCAACACCTTCGACATGCGGAACCGCGACGCGCCCATGCCCGTGATCGTGGGGGTATCCAACCCGGATGGTTCCGCCCTCAACAACGCCTTCTTCACGCCCGTGGATCAGCAGCTGGTGTTCGGCTCTCTCAGCACCGGGCAAGACTTGGCCCTGGATGCCGACGTCATTGGCCACGAGTACACGCACTCCGTGGTGCAGACTCTCTTCCCGAAGAAGGACGGAGCCGATACCGGCATCGGCTCTAACCCCATCTGGACCGAAGCCCGTGCCATCAACGAAGGCGTGGCCGACTACTTCTCGTCCACCGTCATCGGCGAAGGCGCTATGGGTGAATATGCCTCCGGCAAGACTGATGGCAGCGGTGGGCGAGACCTCACCAACCGGTTCCACTACCCCGAAGAGGTGCCGATGAAGGTCGCCTTGAAGAGCGGCGATGTCATCCACCTGTTCCCAGAAGAGCACGACACGTCGCAGATCATCAGCGGAGCCCTTTGGGACCTGCGGCGCACATTGGGCGCCAAAACCGCCGACGCGCTTGTGTTTAGGAGTCTGCCAGCACTTCCCCATCAGGCGATGTTTTCGGACCTGCGGGTGGCCCTTATCGCCATGGATCAGCAGCTTGGTACCGGCGCCGCCGCCAAGATCGCCAAGGTGATGGACAACCGCGGCATCCCCGCCCAGGCCGCGTATAGGTACGTGGGCCCAACCGACTTCTCTCCGGATCCCAACACGCCCGGCCCGCTCATCGCCACCGGCTTCCTCAACCCAGACGGCGGCGCCATCGAGGGTGCGGGCCTCCTCCCAGTGTTCGTCAGCGGGCGCAAATACGTCCTCATGGGCCTCGTGGACTCTGGCAGCGCCAAGATAGAGGCGGTCAGGCTGTTCGCCTTCGATGCATCAGGTCAGCCGGTTGACAAGATCTCGCCGACGGCCGACCTGGCGCAGGTAACCGCCGTCTACCCCAACGGCCAGCAGGCCCCAGTTACCCGCTTCCAGTTCAGCTTCTTGCCGCCGGTGGGCTCGGAAGGGCAGTACAGCTTCGGGATCGCCGTCAGCCGCGGCAACAAGGAGTTCGAGCTGTTCAAACAGGTGCCCGGCGCGATCATCAAGGATGCGGGTCCCGCGCCGCCCCCGCCGGATGAGGTGGCCTCGCCGACTCCGCCGGTGCCGACACCCACGCCAACCCCGGAGCCCGAGCCCCAGCCGACACCTGAGCCTGTTACGCCGGCTGCCGTTACGGTGGACCCCAATACGGCGACGGTAACGGTGGGCAAGCAGCAGAGGTTCGTCGCCACCGTGTTCGATGCGGCCGGCGGCGCGATCGCCAACGCCGGGGTGAACTGGTCGCTGGATGGGCCGCAGGGCGTGGGCGAGGTATCCGCCAACGGGATCTTCGTGGCGAGGAAGGTGGGCCAGGTGACCGTAGTCGCGAGCATCGGCAACGCGCAGGCTCGCGCTCAGGTGACGGTTACCCCGGCGCAGGCGCCGGCCAAAGTGATGGCGTGGAAGCAGGTGCCCGGCAGCGAGGGCGCTGTGGTACTGGGCCTGGCGGCCTCATACGGCCAGGGGGTGCTTGGCCTATACGAGGCTGGCCCGGATGGCGTGAGGCTCAGCATCAACGGGCAGCCGTTCCAGCTGATCGGCGGCGGCGTGAACGAGGGCTACTTCCCAACATGCGTCGCCGTGAACCCTCTGTACCCCTGGGTGGCGTACGTCGGCACCCTCACCTCCGGCCTCTTCCGCACCACAGACGGCGGCACCAGCTGGATACCGTGGACCGACGACCTCATCGACCCGCTGCTGGCCTTCTTCGGCGTTGGCTACCCAGCCATCGTGTCCGTCGCCACCGACGCGGAGGATGCCGTGTTGGTGGGCACAATAGACCAGGGCGCATTCGTCAAGCTGGGCGAGGCCCAGCCGTGGTTCGATGTAAGTGCCGGCCTGGCCACGGGCATGATCACCACCTTTGTGGCCACAGCCGATGGAAACACGCTGTACGCGGGCACTCAGGGCGGCGCGTTCCGCATAGCGGGCGAGCCAGCGTGGGTGCCCATCAACAAGGGCCTCATCGGGGGGCAGTACGGCTCTCCCGAGTACAGCATGCCGCCTTTCGTAAACAGCCTGGCCATCAACCCGCGCAACGAGGTCGAGCTTCTGTGCGCCACAGACGGCAACGGCGTGTTCCACACCGTCAACCGGGGCGAGCAGTGGCAGCTTGCCAGCGGCGGCCTGAGCGATATGAAGGTGTTCGCCGTCGCATTCGATCCCGCCGTTTCCGGGCGCGTCTTCGCTGGAACATCGAAGGAGGGGGTATTCGTCTCAACCGACGCGGGGCAAACCTGGCAGGCAGCCCGCGCCGGGCTCACCAGCGGCACAATCACGGCGCTGGTGTTTGACCCGTCCAACCCGAAGCGCCTGTACGCGGGCACGCTCGATTCGGGCGTTTGGGTGCTGGACCTAAGCGGCGACATCGTTTCGGAGCCCAGCGGAGGGACGGAGCTGCCCGCCCCACAAGTAGTTGCCGGAGATCTCACCGGTGACGGCAAGGTGCTCATCGCCGATGCAACGCTTGCGCTTCAGGTAGCGGTGGGGCTAAGGCAACCCACCGCGCAGCAGCTCGCCGCAGGCGACATCAACAACGATGGCAAGGTCACGGTGAGCGACGTGTTGGTCATCCTACGCAAGGCGCTGGGCCTGGCGTGATGGCCGCGCCGTAGCGTGAGAGGCCCCTGGCGCTGTATCGGGCACTGCCAGGGGCCTCTCGCTTAGCGCCCGCCGAGGTTAGGAGGAGGATGGAGAAGCTGAGACACCAGCGGGCCTGGATGGCCGGCTTCCGGGGGCGCGCCTTCCAACACCCCCGGAAGCCGGAGAGGGTATCCATGCTATAAGACGCACCGAAATCGCGGCGGTTGCACGTTGGGCGGCAAGCAGAAGGCCGGCGCTTCCGCAAAAGCTCACAAATCGGGTAATCCGATCCGGGACGGCCCTGTTCCCTGGCCTCCCATCCTCAGCTCCTCACCCAACGCTTTGGGTGAGACGGTGCCATTCCCGCCCGCTGGTTGTGGAGGGATGGCGAGCTCGCCGCCAGCCTTGCCGCGGCTTGCCAGCTCCCACGCCGCATCCCATTCGGAGCCATTCCCGCGCTCGCGAAAGAGGCCGCGACGCTCACTGGCGAAGGGCTGGGTGTCGCCCAAAGCGGCTGGTTGCGGCACCGATTGCTGCCAGTCCGATACACAGCGGGGGCCACACACCATATCTAGCGTGTGGCCCCAACCAAACACCCCATATCTAGCGTGCCAGCCGTCCCGGACGCGAAAATGGTGCCGAAGAGAGGATTCGAACCTCCACGCCCTTGCGGGCACGTGGTCCTGAACCACGCGCGTCTGCCATTCCGCCACTTCGGCACAGCGGGCACTGCCGGCACGTCTAGGTTACCACATGCTCCCCACCATGTCAACAGCCGCAGAGGCCAGGGTAGTGTACCGTAAAGTGTGTAAAAACGGTGAGGGTGCTTGCCCTAGCCGGCGAAGGAGTGCTTGTAAGGGAGACCATCCAACGAGGAAAGGAAGCACCCATGCTCAGAGGAACGATTCTGTCCGGGCCCCTAGCTGGCCTGCTTGAGGGCGCAGGAGTTGAGGCAGGCGATGAGCTGATGGACATGGTGCGCAAGCACATGAAGGTGCTGATAGAGGAGGCACTGGACGTTGAGCTGACGCGCTACCTGGGCTGCGGCAGGTACAACAGGAGCTCCGACCGGAAAGACTGGCGCAACGGCTACTACACGAGGGACTTCGCGACGGGGATGGGGGTGATAAAGGCGATCAGGGTGCCCCGGTCACGGAGGAAAGGGTTTGAGA